>MPMB02140853.1_pt1 | contig 22510 bp, 25 predicted proteins | sample 1617371 | NCBI WGS metagenome assembly MPMB02 (sample SAMN05944808, study PRJNA350692) | marine metagenome | biome: marine; feature: ODZ; material: water; isolation source: 300 m water sample filtered on 0.2 um supor filter | place: Pacific Ocean | collected 2012-04-08 | depth 300m m
AAACTTTTCCTTACAGTAAAAAAATCAATTTCAACTCAATTAGAAAAGGCGAAATTGTAGGAAGTCATAAAGTTTTATTTTCAAGCGGAAAAGAAACTGTCACTTTAGATCATGAAGCATTTGATAGAACCCTTTATTCAGAGGGTGCATTTACTGCAGCCAAATGGTTAATGAGTAAAAAACCTGGACTTTACTCAATGAGAGACGTATTAAATTTTAAATGAAGTCTGGGGAAATCAATTCTCTTTTCAAAAATTTAAGCAAAGCAATAAAGAATCCTAGAAGCGATCTTAAATATAAAAATAAATTTACTCTTTTAGTCTCGGTTGTTCTTTCTGCTCAATGTACTGATATTAATGTCAATAACGTCACTAAAAACATTTATCCAAAATACAATAAGCCAGAACATTTTGTTAAATTGGGAAGGAAAAAGATAGAAAAATTAATTAAAAGCATAGGTCTTTTTAGAAACAAAGCCAAAAGTATTTATTTTCTATCAAAGCAATTAATCGAAAAACATAACAAGAAAGTTCCAAAAAATTTTGATGATTTATATGCTTTACCGGGGGTTGGAAAAAAAACTGCAAGTGTTGTTTTAAATGAAGGTTTTGGATTACCTACTATTGCAGTTGATACGCATGTATTCAGAGTTAGTAATAGAACGGGCCTAGCTTATGGTAATAATCCCGATGAAGTTCAACAAAATTTATACAAAGTAGTTCCTGAAAAATACTTAAAAAAAGCTGGTCATACTCTATTGCTTCATGGAAGATACACTTGCAAAGCAAGAGCACCTTCCTGTAAGACATGCGTAATAATCAAGTATTGTAAATATAAAAACAAGGAGCTTACGTGAAAGTATTAGGAATTGGAAATGCTATAGTTGATGTAATTTGTCAGGTAAAAGAAAGTTTTTTATCTGAAAATAATCTTACCAAAAGCACCATGAAACTTGTTGATGAAGCTGAATTTAAAAAATTATTATCAAATTTGAAAATTGAAGAAACGCTAGCAGGTGGTTCAGTTGCAAACTCTATTGTTGGCTTATCACAATTAGGAAATGCAGTTTCTTTTATTGGTAAAGTTAGTGATGATAAATTAGGTAATAAATATGAAAAAAGCCTAATAAATGAAAAAGTGCAATATTGTTATCAGAAAAAAGAAGAATCTATTCCAACAGGAACCTGTCTGATATTAATTACTCCCGATTCTGAAAGAACAATGTGTACCTTTTTAGGTATTGCAGGAAAAATTAGTGACAAAGATATTGATGAAAATGCAGTTAAAAATTGTGAATTAGTTTTTTTGGAAGGTTATTTATGGGATGAAGGAGAACCTAAAACAGCATTTAATAAAGCTATTAGTATAGCTAAAAAAACAGCAATGACATTATCAGATCAATTTTGTGTCGAACGTCATAAAAAAAATTTTTTTGATTTAGTGAATAATAAATTAGATATTACTTTTGCCAATGAACAAGAAATTTTATCTTTAATTGACGCTAAAAACTTTAATGAAGTTATTTCATTTGGCAAACAATTAGGAAAACTTTTTGTTATTACTAGAAGCGAAAAAGGAAGTATTGCTATACAAAAAAATGAAGTTGTTAAATGTGATAGTCAGAAAAATTTAAAAATCGTTGATTTAACAGGCGCTGGTGATCTTTTTGCTGCAGGTTTTTTACATGGCCATATTAATAATTTATCAATAAAGGAAAGTCTTCAAAAAGGAACTGAGATGGCATCAAAAATTATTCAAAAAATAGGAGCTAGATTAAATTAATTTTATTTTTTTTTTCTCTTATAACTTCCCTTGCCTTTTTTAGGCCTAATAACACGTTTTTTATATTTTGGTGAGAATAAATCTTTTGCAATGAAATTTCGTGATTTTTTTTTCAAATATAATAACCTCTATCGTTGTTTTTTATAAAATTGTTATCATTAAATTTTTTCAACATTTTTTTTCTGAGTCGATGAATATGAGTTTCAACAGTATGGGTATCGCTTTCTGAAGAGTAATTCCAAACCTTATTTAAAACAATATTTCTATTTACTGGTTTGTCATTTTTGTTAAATAAAATAAGCAAGTTAATTTCTTTTTCTGTAAGTTGAAGTTCTAAATTATCTTTTTTAATTTTACGCTCATTTTTATCTATTATATAACCGTGCAAATTAATTAACGAACTTTTATTAAATTCATATTTAGCCAAAAGGGAAACAACTTTTTTTTCGAAATCCAATATTCTAAAAGGAACATTTAATTGATCAATAAATTTTGCAGGGAGTATATTTTGTGTAGTTTTAGATTTAGAAATTATAATTAATGGAAAATTATTTTTTACTATTTTCTTATATTCTTGTTTATTTGTTGCCGTTACAAAAAAAACAACCAATTGATTATAACTTATAGCATCTTTAATACATAAACTTAGGTCATTATAGAATTTTACATCAAATTTAGATAATAATTTTATTTCATTTAAAACTTCTGAAAAGATTTGATTTCCAAAAATTGATATAGTTAAATTATTCATTAAAAATAGTTCTATGAATATTAAAATAAAAAAACATTTACTACTATACAATGATTATAAATTAAAATGTAGTATAGGTAAATCTGGTATTGCCAATTCAAAAAAAGAAGGCGATTTAACAACACCAAAAGGAATATTTAAACTCGGTTTACTTTACTACAGAAAAGATAGAATCAAACTTCCGCAATGCCAAATAAATAAAAAAATTATAAAAAAAAATATGGGATGGTGTAATGACAGTAAAAGTAAAAAGTACAATCAAGAAATAACTTTTCCATTTAAATATGAAGCAGAAAAGCTTTATAGAAAAGATAAGATTTATGATTTATTTATTGATATAAAATACAATTATAGGCCAGTTATTAAACGAAAGGGAAGTGCAATTTTTTTACATATAACTGATAAAAAATATAGACCCACTAAAGGATGTATAGCAATAACAAAAAAAGATTTTTTTAAAATACTTCCTCTTATTAATAGAAAAACTAAAATTTTAATTAATTAAGTATTTCTTTCACCAAAAATTGCTGTTCCTAATCTCAAATAAGTTGAACCATTTAATATAGCCTGTTCATAATCTGCGCTCATTCCCATACTTAGATCAGTTAAACTAAGTTCTTCTGATTTTTTTTTTAATATTTTGAAATATTTTCTAGGATCATCATTTATTGGAGGTAAAGACATCAAACCGATAACATTCAAAGATAGTTCTTGGGTACAATAATTGTGAAATCTATCAAGATCATTCAATAAAACGCCAGACTTCTGATTTTCCCCAAATATATTGACTTGAATAAATAATTTCATTTTTTTGTTTAGTTCTTTTTCGTACTGATATAATTTTTGAGCCAACTTTGCATTATCTAGAGAATGAATATAATCAAACAACTTAATTGCCCTTTTAACTTTATTAGATTGCAATTTGCCAACCATGTGTAATTGTAAATCTTGATACTTATTTTTAACATCGGTCCATTTATTTTCTGCTTCTTGAATTTTATTTTCTCCAAAATGAAAATGCCCCATCTCCAGTAGAGGAATAATTTCTTTTAAAGAAAATGTCTTTGAAACAGCTACAATTTGTGGAGTAGTTTTTAGTTGTTTTCTATCAATAATTTCCTTAACTTTATTTTTAATTAAGGTTAATCTTTGCAGACTTGTATGCATAAATATTTGCCAAATTTGTTTATTTTTTTAGATCAATATAATAATCAAATATTTGAAAATAATAACACAAATATAGGCGTTATTTACAGAAATTATAATGATCCAAAAAGAGAAACAGAATTAATTAAAATAGCAAAAGCATGTAAAAAAAAAAGATATAAACTCTTTGTTTCAAATGATATTAAATTGACACTGAAAGTAAGAGCAGATGGTATTTACATTCCTGCATTCAATAAAACAAAGATGTTTCTTAATTTGGAAAAAAAAAATCTCATAATTTTAGGTTCTGCTCATAATCAAAAAGAAATTCAAGAAAAAATTCAACAAAAATGTAAAGCTATCTTTCTTTCCCCTATTTTTTATGTAAAAAAATCAAAGAGTTTTCTTGATATATATAAATTCAATTTTTTATCATATTTGAATAAAATAAATATGCTAGCATTAGGAGGAATTAACGAACATAACACCAAGAAACTTAAATTACTGCATATTAAAGGTTGGGGAGGTGTTGGAATATTCAAAAAAAAACCGGCCTTTTAAAGGCCGGTTTTTTGAAAGAATAATTTCTTCTTTTAAATTTTTAGAATGCTAAAGACAACGCTACTGTAGTACCGTCTCTATCACTTCCTGTACCACTCGTATAGTTTTGGTTATTTACTTTATTTTGAGCAATCTTAATTGACGCTCCACCTATTGTCCAAGCTACTTGGATAGACTCAGCATCACTTAACTGCGTTCCAGCACCACCATTAACATTTTGTGAAACGAAACCTTTCTTAGACTCATTTTTACCATAACTAATTGAAAGGTCGTCATTTATGTTAAACGATATACCGTAACCAACATTTCGATAACCTGCTACATCAGTAGCTGTTTGCTCGTTACCTAACCATTCAACAGATGCCTGAGCACCAAAGGTAACTGGTCCTATTGCAAAGACTGCACCAGCAACAGCTTCTTCGTGATCAGATGTGTCATCAAGGTTAGTACCCATAGCCTTAGGACTAGTGTTACGCTCTGTTGTAGAGTATCCCGCAAAAACGTTTGGAATAATTCCTCCCGCTGTATTAAGATCTAAAAGTACATCATAGCCTGAACCTAATGATTCAGCTGTAGATCCCGATGTGCCTTTATCATTTACCATAGCACCATTGTTTCTCGGTGCGTAAGCAAATGCAATTGTAGAACCATATACTGAAGGTGATTTCCATTGAACAGCCATTGAACCGCCCACTCCAGAAATCTTATCATGTCCTACAGTCAGTCCAGCACCATCAGTTTCCTCCCAAGCTGTCGGCATAGCATCATCTTTTACATCTATACCTACTGCGCCAGTTTTTTGGGAAATCTTAATTTGTCCCATGCTAGGCATATCAAGAGTAATCGATCCAACCGAATATGTGCTTTGGTCTGTGTTGGTTAACGCTAATGAAAACGTTGTTCCATTATCAAGTTCACCACTACCGGCAAACGCAATTCCAGAACTCAATCCAATTGGGTTACCTGTTGTAGTACCTTCATTTGATACCCAAGTTGCAGTAGCTCCTCCTGTCACTGACAAAGCACCCGCTTGTGCTGCCGAGACAGAAGCCAGAGATCCACACAACGCTGATAATCCAACTTTTGTTAGTTTATTCATAATTATATATATCTCCTTTCTAAAACGCTAATGTTAACGCTACTGTCGTACCGTCTCTATCGCTTGCTGTACCACTCGTATAGTTGGCATCCTTAACTGAACTTTCAGCAATCTTAATTGACGCTCCACCAATTGTGTACGCTATTTGAATTGATTCACCTTTGTTAGTAACATTGGCGACACCATTGTGGTTTCCTTTTTCTGATTCATGAACACCATAACTTACAGAAAGGTCATCATTTACACTAAATGAAACTCCATAAGCTTCATTATCATAATATGCGTTTGCGCCATCAACAAGATTGTTGTCAGCTAACGATCTTTGATATCCAACAGTTACTCCGCCTATTGCATAAGTAGCTCCTAGGACCTTCTGTGTTCTGTCCCCTGCGCTGAGAGCAACAGAACTTGCCTGTGCAAGAGATGAATAGCCGCCAAACACATTCAAGCCATCATATAAGCCATTATGTGCAACAGCAATATCCCAACCTTGACCAGATCCTTCTCCGCCAGTTCCGTCTGCGCCTTTGTCGTTAGCTCCTAATCCAGTTCCCCATTTAGGAGACCACGCAAGAGCAACAGATAATCCGTCAGGCAACATGTCAGAACCTACGTTCCAATCAATGTTTGGTGCTCCAGAAACTCCACCAACAGTTTGAAGGCCTGTTGTTAATCCAGCACCATTTGTTTCTTCCCAAGCCGTAGGCATCATATCGTCATAACGATCTATACCTGATCCGCCTGCTCCTTGGTCAATAGTAAACGTTCCCAAACTTGGAGTGACAATCGCAATTTTTCCAGCTGAATACGTACTTTGATCTGTTTGATCTAACGTCAGCGTGAAAGTGCTTCCGTTATCTAGTTCTCCAGATCCTGCAAACGTAATACCTGAACTCAATCCAATTGGGTTACCATTTGCGGTCCCTTCATTTGACACCCAAGTTGCAGTAGCTCCACCTGTCACCGACAAAGCACCCGCTTGTGCTGCCGAGACAGAAGCCAGAGATCCACATAATGCAGATACTCCGATTTTTGTTAATTTATTCATAATTTTCTCCTTCTTAATTTATTATTTATTCATATGAATGGTGTAAAAATACCATTAAAAAATGCAATAAATATCAAAAAAACGTTATAATACACATATTTTTATGGTTTGTTGCATATTTACAACAATTTGAATTATATTAATCTGAAAATGAGCATTTTTATAAGCTTATTTGTATATTTTATTGGTAATTTCTAAACGAAAGTTAATGTAATAATTATATATTAATGAAATTTTTAAATAACATTCAAAAAAAGATTTTTTTTATTTTGGTCGGCATTGCCTTACTCGGTCTTTTAAATTCTTGCGGAATTTGGGATCCAGCTGACGCAAGAAAAGTTTCACCCAATGCTGATGAGAGAGTTAAAAAAAATCTTGAAGAGGGTAGGGGTATAACACTAATGGGAGGATTAGAGGGTAGAGGTAAAGGAACAACCACCTATCAGTTTGCTAGTTCCAATCCAATGTGGCGAGCTACATTAGAAATATTAGATTTTCTACCGTTATCCAATGTCGATTATTCTGGAGGAATTATCACTACTGACTGGTATAACGAAGGTACGTCATCAGACGAATCAATTAAAATTACAGTGAGATTTTTAACAAACGAAATTAGATCTGATGGAATTAAAATAATTGTACATAAGAAAAAATGTAACCTTCAACAAAAATGTACAATTAAAAAAATAACGTCTGCTCTAGAAAAAGAGATTCAAATCGCTATTCTCAAAAAGGCAGTTATTATTGAAAAAGAATCAATAACAAAAAAGAAAAGAAAAAGGCCAGAAATTAAATAGCCCATTTTCACTGATAATTATGAAAATTTAATTTTTACGATCAATGGAAAGATATAATATAAAATTCGTTGAAAAAAAATGGCAAGATTATTGGTTTAATAAAAAAACTAATGTTGTTAATATTGATAAAAAAAAAAGAAAATTTTACTGCCTAGAAATGTTTCCTTACCCATCTGGTAAAATTCATATGGGTCATGTCCGCAATTATACAATTGGTGATGTGTTAGCTCGATATAAAAAACTTAGAGGTTTTAATGTTTTACACCCAATGGGTTGGGACTCATTTGGGTTGCCAGCAGAAAACGCCGCTCGCGAAAATAATCTTCATCCTAAAGTTTGGGTAAAAAAAAATATAGAAACTATGAAAAAGCAATTAAAACTTCTTGGTCTTTCATTGGACTGGGATAGAGAAATATCAACTTGTGATCCTGAATATTACAAACATCAACAAGAATTTTTTTTAGAATTATTTGAAAAAGATTTAGTTTATAAAAAAGATACTTATGTAAATTGGGATCCCGCTGAACAAACTGTTTTAGCTAATGAACAAGTGATTAATGGAAAAGGCTGGCGTTCAGGCGCAGTAGTAGAAAGAAAAAAACTTTCTCAGTGGTTTTTTAATATCAAAAAATTCTCACAAAGTTTATTAGACGGATTCCAAAAATTAGAAAAATGGCCTGAAAAAGTTAAACTTATGCAAAAAAATTGGATAGGTAAATCTTACGGTTGTGAAATAAATTTTCAAATCGATAAAAAAAACAAATTTAGTAAAATAAAAGTTTTTACAACAAGACCTGATACCATATTTGGTGCTTCCTTTATTGCACTTTCTGTCGATCATCCAATTGCAAAAAAATTCGAAAAAAACAAAGATTTTCTTTCCTTCAAAGCAGAATGTTCAAAAATAGGAACGACAGAAGAGGCATTAGCGAATGCTGAAAAAATTGGCTTTAATACTAACTTATTTGCAATCCATCCTTTAAAAAATAAAATTAGGCTTCCGGTGTATATTGCAAACTTTATTTTAATGGACTATGGATCGGGAGCTGTATTTGGTTGCCCAGCACACGATCAACGAGATTTAGATTTTGCGAATAAATACAAACTTAAAATATTACCAGTAGTTAAACCAAAGAACATGGGCGCAGTTGAATTTGTTATCAAAAAAGAGGCTTTTACTGAAGATGGAATATTATTTAATTCAGATTTTTTGAACAATCTTACAGTTAAGAAGGCTATAGAAAAAATTATTAAAGTAATTACTAAAAAAAAATTAGGAAAAAAAAAGATTACATTTCGCCTTAAAGATTGGGGTATATCTAGACAGAGATATTGGGGCTGTCCAATTCCAATAGTATATAATGGCAAAGGAGAGGCATCTCCTGTTAAGAAAAAAGATTTACCTGTATTATTGCCTGACGACGTAAACCTTAATGTAAGGGGAAATCCATTAGAAAAACACTCAATTTGGAAACATACTAAACTTTCATCAGGGAAAAAAGCTATTAGAGAAACAGATACTCTTGATACTTTTGTAGATTCTTCTTGGTATTTTTTACGATTTTGCTCACCAAAGAATAAAAAATATGGTTATGACATAAACGATCTTAAATATTGGATGCCTGTAGACCAGTATATTGGAGGGGTGGAACACGCAATTCTACATTTGCTTTATTCTAGATTTTTTATGAGAGCGTTAGCATATAATAATAAAAAATTTAATTATATTGAGCCATTTAAAAGTCTATTTACTCAAGGAATGGTTTGTCATGAAACTTATAAAAATGAAAAGGACCAATGGCTATATCCAGATGAAGTTGAAAAAAATTGTGATGGAAATTTTATCACAAAAAAAGGTAAAAAAAGAGTCGTGTTAGGACCCTCTGAGGCAATGTCTAAATCAAGAAAAAATATAGTAGATCCAGAAGAAATGATTAATGTCTACGGAGCGGATTCGATTAGGTGGTTTATGTTGTCAGATAGCCCTCCGGAAAAAGACGTTCAATGGTCACAGGAGGGAGTTTCTGCTGCATTTAAATTTATTCAAAAACTTTGGAAATTGAATAATGAAATTTTGAACAAGCAAGATTCAACATCAAGCCATGAAGATAATAAGCTACAAAAAGCTGTGAATAAAACAGTCTATTATGTAACTAAAAATTTAGAAAATTTTCAATATAATGTAGTAATAGCTAATATACATGAAATATATAATACAATTTACCGTCATGTTATTAATAACAAAACGTCAAATAAAACTTTAAAGAATGAGTGGGAAAAAATAACAATGTTATTAATACCACTTGTCCCACATTTGGCTCATGAATGCTGTGAAAAAATAAATAAAAAATTTTATTGGCCAAAATACGATCAAAAATTACTTAAAGAAAAAAATTGTATAATCGTAGTACAGGTGAATGGAAGAAAAAGAGGTATATTAGAAATGCCAATGAATTCAAAAGAAATGGTGATTATAAAAAAATCAAAAGAAATTGATAATGTTTCAAAACATGTAGAAAATGCCACAATAATAAAGAATATTTATATTAAAAATAAACTAGTAAATTTTATAATAAAAAAATGAAAAAAATAGCTTATTCATTTTTCTCATTTGTTCTATTGATTTTTATCAATGGATGCGCTGGGTACGAACCAATTTTTAGTTCAACAAATTTACAATTCAAAATTGCTAATTTCTCAATTGAAGGCAATAAGATATTAGGAAATAAAATTTATTCTAAATTATACGGTATATCCAAATCTACAAAAGATGATCAAAATGTAAAACATATTGATCTTTTAATTAAAGTATCAAAAGATAATAATGCAACATCCAAAAATAGTGCTGGAAAAATTTTAGAATATAAAATTACCTTAAATACAAAAGTTGAGATAAAAGATTTTGTAACTGATAATGAAATACTCGATGAAACTATTATTTCCTCTCTAACTTACAAGGTGCAAGATCAATACTCGGATACAGTAAATTTAGAAAACAGGTCCATAGAAACCTTAATAAACAATACATATCAAAAATTATTAACCAAACTTTCACAAAATATTTAACAAGGTGATCTTAAAAAGTTACGAATTACAAAAAAATCCATCGAACTTATTAGAATATAATTTGTTTTTGTTATACGGCGAAAATGACGGATTAAAAAAGGATATTAAAGAATTAATTAAAATAAAAAAAAAACAACAAGATACTAATATAGAACTTCTATCTTTATACGAAAATGACATAATTAATAATGAAGAAAATTTTTATAATTCTATATATTCGGGATCATTATTTAGTAATAAAAGAATAATAATTATTAATAATGGAACCGACAAAATACTTAAACAAGTAAAAGATATAGTAGATAGATACCCTAACAATGTATTTTTAATAATTTTTTCTGATATATTGGAAAAAAAATCTAAATTAAGAAATTTTTTTGAAACGAGTATAAAAACTTTATGCATTCCATGCTATTTAGATAGTGATAAAGATCTAGAAATTATTGTAAGAACAGAACTTAAGAAAAGTAATATAATCTTACAGAAAGATGCAATAAATTTGTTAATTGAAAGATCTAATGGCGACCGTAATAATCTGAAAAATGAAATTGAAAAAGTTAAATCTTTTGCGCTGAATAAAAAAAATTTAGAAATTGATGAGATAAAATCTATAATTAATTTTTCTGGTGAGTATAAAGCAGATAATCTTATTAATGAATGTCTGTGCGGTAACATTCCTCAATACAAAAAAATTTTATCTGAGTTATACATAAATACACTCAATCAAATATTTCTATTGAGAGTGCTCAACAACAAAATACAAAGGTTGCTTAGCATGAAAGAATTAGAGAACAGCTATAATAATCTAGATAGTTTACTGAGCACATCTAAACCTCCCATTTTTTGGAAAGAAAAACCAATGGTAAAAAAACAATTAACAATTTGGAATTTAAATGACCTAAAAACAATAATGCATGAAATTAACAATATTGAAATTTTATGTAAAAAAAATCCTCAAATATCAAAAATAATTTTTTTCGACTTTTTTTCTAAACTTTGTAAAAAGGCTAATAATTATTCTTAATTGTATTCATAATTTTATCTAATTGATCAAGATTTTTATATTCAAAAGAAATTATTCCTGAATTATTTTTCCTATTAGTGATAGAAACACTTAACCCTGTTTTTTCTTCTAAAACTTTTTGTAAATCTAATATATTAGAATCTTTTTTGTGAACCAATTTGAATTTTTTATCTCGAAACTGTCTTACTAAGTTCTCGGCTTGCCTAACTGAAAGTTTTTTTTGTATTATTTGTTTAGCAATATTAACTGAATTTTGTAATCCTATTAGCGATCTCGCATGTCCAGCTGATAAATTTCCTTGTTCAACCATTAATAAAATCTCTTCTGAAAGAGACAATAATCTTAATGAGTTTGCTATATAGCTTCTACTTTTCCCAATAAATTTAGATAATTTATCTTGATTATAATTAAACTCATCTATCAATCTTTGGTAGCCACGAGCTTCATCGATTGGATTTAGATCTTGTCTTTGAACGTTTTCGACAATTGCAAGTTCCAACGATTTAACATCATCTACATTCAAAATAATAACTGGAACTTCATGAAGCCCTGCATTTTGTGAGGCTAACCATCTACGTTCACCAACAATTATTTCATATTTACCATCTAAAGACTTATCGGGCCTTACGACAATTGGTTGTATAACTCCCTGTTCTTTAATAGAATTAGTTAATTCTTCTAAGCTTTCTTTGTTAAAATATTTTCTGGGTTGAAATTTATTTCTTATCAAATCATTTATTGAAACTTTATTTGTTTCTATTTTTTTTGAAGAATCTCCTATTAACGATGACAAACCTCTGCCCAAACCTCTTTTCAATCGACTTTCAATCATTAAGCAGCACTATCCATTATATTTTCCTGTTTTAAAAATTCCTCAGCAAAACTTGAGTAAGATTTGCTTCCTGCGCATAATTCATCATAAATTAAAATCGGAACCCCATGTGAAGGGGCTTCTGAAAGTCGCACATTTCTAGGAATAACTGTTTGATAGACTTTTTCATTAAAAAATTTCCTAGCCTCTGTATCAACTTGAGCAGATAGTTTATTTCTTTTATCAAACATTGTTAAAAGTACTCCTCTTATTTCCAACGATGGATTTAATTTATCTTTAACTCTATCAATGGTTTTCATTAATTGACTCAGTCCTTCTAATGCAAAAAATTCTGCTTGAAGCGGTACAATTAACGATTTTGCAACAACAAGTGACATAATAGTAAGCAAACTTAATGATGGTGGACAATCGATAAAAATATAAGAAAAATCATTTTGGGAGCTATTAATAAAACTTTCTATTTTATCTTTTAGTAAAAATGCTCTTCTTTTTTCACTAGCAGTCTCAACTTCTAAACCTGATAAATCTACATTTGATGAAATTATTTTTAAATTATCAATTTTTGTGTGCTTAATTGCATCTTTAAAATTAGAGTTACCATTTAGTACATCATATACTGTTTTAGTATCCTCGTTGTTTGATAAACCAAATCCTGTTGTAGCATTACCCTGCGGATCTAAATCAATAACTAAAACTTTTTTGTTATTGAATGAAAGTGCTGTTGCTAGATTTATTGCGGTAGTAGTCTTTCCTACTCCACCCTTTTGATTTATTACTGAAATAATTTGAGTATTTTTCAATTTATTTTTTTTCTAATTTATTAATTTCAATTACAATCGAATCACTGTTTGTAACACTCACTCTTTGCTTATACTCAATATCCCAACTTTTAGAAGCTTGAAGTAATTCGTTTTTTCCGGTTTTTCCTAGAAAAATAAAAATTTTTTTCCAATTTTCAGCATTACTGTGTATAAGTTGCAGAATAATTTTTAGTGGCTTGAAAGCTCTAGACACAAAAACATCTACTAATAATTTTTTTGGATTTTTCAAAATATTTTGATTTATTACTTCGACATCAAGATGAAGTTTATTGATCAAATCTCTCAAAAATTTTACTTTTTTTGGACTTTTTTCGATTAATTTTATTTTTAAAGGAATTTTTCTGTCTTTTAATGTAATTGCTAATACCAGACCAGGAAAACCTGCTCCAGAACCAAGGTCTACCAACGTATTATAATTTTTATTAATAAAATCAATGACTTGCACGCTATCCAAAAAATGTCTACTCCATATATCTTTAAGTGTTGAATTTCCAACTAAATTTAATGTTTTATTAGCCTCAATTAATGTATCTTCGTATTTTTTTAAACTTATGATTGTTTCACGTGAAACTTGTGTATATTTACAAAATGTAGATATCTGATTAATTCTATCCATCTACACCGTTTTTAACCTATTATTTCGCTTTTTTACGTGTGAAAGTAAAATATATACTGCTGCGGGTGTAATACCGTCAATTCTGAGCGCTTGTCCTAAGGTTTTGGGTTTTATGAGCTTAAACTTACTTTTAACTTCATTAGAAAGACCACTTAATTTACCATAATCAATATTATGTGGTATTAATAGATTTTCATCTCTTCTAAAAGCAACAATATCAGCTTCTTGTTTTTCAAGATATCCTGAATAGTGCGCACTTATTTCTAGTTGCTCTTCTTCAATTTTTGATGCTTTTGGAATTTTCTTCCAAATTGATCTTAATTTTTTAAAAGTAACTCCTTCTCTAGACAATATATCAAACGCAGATCTTTTAATTCCATCCTTTGCAATTTTAATATTGAATTTTCGAGCTTCATTTGGAGATATTTTAAGACACTTTAAACTGTTACTTAACTCATTGATTTTATTATATTTTTTTGTAAAAATTTCAGATCTTAAGTTTTGAACCAAACCAATATTAATTCCAATCTGAGTTAATCTTGTATCTGCATTATCTGCTCTCAAAGTTAATCTATATTCAGCACGTGATGTAAACATACGATAAGGTTCTGTGACTCCTTTAGTTACTAAATCATCTATCATAACTCCAATGTAAGCTTGAGCACGATCGAGTACTAGTGGTTCTTGATCTTTAATTGATAGCGCAGCATTAATCCCTGCCATGAGTCCTTGGGCGGCAGCTTCTTCATAACCTGTTGTTCCATTAATTTGACCGGCAAGGTAAAGTGATTTTATTTTTTTAGTTTCCAATGTGTGATTTAGCTCTCGCGGATCGATATAATCGTATTCAATAGCATATCCAGGTCTTATTATACGAGTATGCTTTAACCCATTGATTTTACATAATATTTCAGCTTGTACATTGGCTGGTAGGGATGTAGAAATTCCATTTGGATATACTGTTGTATCGTTTAAACCTTCTGGTTCTAAAAAAATTTGGTGTCTAATTTTATCTGAAAATTTTACAATCTTATCTTCAATTGATGGACAGTATCTTGGTCCAACACCTTTAATGCTTCCAGAATACATTGCGCTTTTTGATAAATTTTTTCTTATAATTTCATGAACTTTTTTATTTGTGTATGTAACGCTGCAAGCAATTTGTTTATTGTAAGTTCTATTTGTTAAAAAAGAAAAATATTCTGGATTAGTATCGGCATCTTGCTTCTCTAAATTATTATAATTAATTGTTGCTCCATCAAGTCTAGGTGGAGTTCCAGTTTTAAGTCTTCCCAATTTTATTTTAAATTTTTTTAGTTGCTCGCTTAAACCTGTAGACGGTTTTTCATCATAACGACCAGCAGGAGTCTTTTTATCTCCAATATGAATTAATCCATTTAAAAAAGTTCCTGTTGTTAAAATCATTTTTTTACAAATTATTTTTTTTCCTGACTTGGTATGAAACCCAATCACCTGATTTTTATTAAAAATGAAATCAATAACAGGATCCGAAAAAAGCTTTAAATTACAATAACTTAGGAGCGTTTTTTGCATATATTTTTTATACAATGTTCGATCTGATTGAGTTCTGGGACCTCTTACAGCGGGGCCTCTACTTCTGTTTAACAGTCTAAATTGAATTCCTGATTTATCAGCTACAACACCCATTACTCCATCGAGTGCGTCTATCTCTTTTACAAGATGTCCCTTTCCTAAACCTCCAATAGCCGGATTGCACGACATCTCACCGATAGTTTCTATTTTATGAGTAAACATACCAGTGTTTATTCCCATCCGAGCTGAGGCTGATGCAGCTTCACATCCTGCATGACCTCCGCCTATCACCACTACATCAAATGACAAATCATCTTTCACAGTCTAAATTTATAGATGATCTACGTATTTACAAGCTGATTGCTTGCTTATTTGCCAATGCAAAAATCGTTGAAAATACTGCATAATAACTCTTCAACATCTACTTTCCCAACAATCATTCCTAAGTGTCTTGTGGCTAATCTTAAATCTTCAGCAGCTTTATCTACGTCCCAAGACGTTTTTCTTTCTTTAAATTTTTGAAGATGATAAACACAGTTTTTTAAATTCTGTCTATGTCTCTCTCTAGTGATTAAAATATTTCCTGAAGTTATGAATTGTTTTTTTAATTTACTTTTTATTTTTAAAATCAGTTTATTTAAATTCAAATCTTTTTTGATTGATATCAAAACATATTCATATTTTTTAAATTTTTTATTTAGTTTTCCTTTTATTAAATCAGATTTATTCACTACTAAAATTGCATTTTTAGATAATAAATTCTTCAAAACCTTAGTAAAATCAGTATTTTTGGCTGATACTATAACTAACTTTAAATCGGCATCTTCGGCTCGATTTAGAGCTATTTTTATTCCTTTTTTTTCAATTTCATTTTTTGAGTTTCTTATTCCGGCAGTATCAGAAAGCACCACAGGATATCCATCCAGATTGAGATGAGTTTCAATGACATCTCTAGTGGTCCCGGCAATTTCTGAAACAATTGCTACATCTTTTTTTGATAAATAATTTAATAGACTTGATTTACCTACATTGATAGGACCTACAATTGCAATTTTGAAACCTTCTCTAATTCTTTCGCCAACTTTTTGATCATTTAAAGTTTTTCTGATTTCATTCATTACATCATTAGATATTTTTCTGATTTCTTTAATAATATTATTTGGCAAATCCTCATCGGGAAAATCAATTTTTGCTTCAATATGAGATAAAATTTTTAGTAGTTTCCCTCTCCAAGAGTTGAATTTATCTGAAGATTTGCCACTCATGATTTTGAGAGCTTGTTTTCTTTGTATTTCTGTTTCTGATGAAACTAAGTCAGCAATACTTTCAGCTTTTAGTAAATTTATTTTTCCATTTTGAAATGCACGTTTGGTAAATTCACCTGGCTCAGCTAATCGGCAATTTTTAATTTGACTTAATGCTTTGTGCAGCGCACTTATTACTGCTCTGCTACCATGAACATGAAATTCCGCTAAATCTTCACCTGTATAGCTATTTGGCGCTGGAAACCATATAATTACACCTTCATCGATTAGCTCTTTTGTCCCATTTTTATTGAATTTTGTGAGGGTAGCTACCCTTGGTAAGGGTAATTTGTTTCCTGTAATTTTTTTTATCACATCAACCGTATTTTTTCCTGAAACTCTAATTACAGCTATTCCTGCTATCCCTGGTCCAGTCGATAAGGCATAAATAGTCATGTTCAATTGTACCAAATAATATTAATGCTCATTTTAATCTTTCTATTATAACCTTATATAATTAGTTAAAAAATGATAAAAAAAATTTCCATAAAAACCAGATTTGGTTGGATAACAGTCTTTGAAAGTGAGGGAAAAATATTTAAAATTAAATTTGGAAAAGAAAAAAAACAATTTCAAAGTAAAATATTAAAAAAATTCAAGAAAAATTTACTTAAATTCTTTAGTAAAAATATACAATATATTAAAGCCCCTTACAAAATAGAAGGAAATAAAATACAAAAAAAAGTATGGAAAGAATTGATAAAAATTAAACCTGGATACACAAAAACTTACGGAGAAATAGCAAAAAAACTCAAACTTTCACCTAGACATGTAGGAAAGATTTGTGGACAAAATAAACTTCTATTATCAGTACCTTGTCATAGAGTCATAAGGTCGAATGGAAGTCTAGGTGGGTTTACCTCTAGAGGTGGAATAAATTTAAAAAAAAATTATTGGAATTTGAAACAACATGGAAGTAATTATATTACAACATATTAAAATTGAAGATCCGGGATATATAAAGGATTTAATGCTTTCAGAAAATTGTAAACTAACTACAATCGAATTAGATGAAGGTGAAAAAATCCCAGAAAGCCTAAATAAATTTGATGCAATGTTTTGCATGGGAGGACCAATGGACACTTGGATGGAAGAAAAATATCCTTGGTTAACCGAAGAAAAAAAAAGAATTAAAGAATTTGTAGTACACCAAAAAAAACCATTTTTAGGGTTTTGTTTAGGCTGTCAATTATTGGGTGAAGTCATTGGTGGAAAAGTTGTAAAATCTAAACAATCTGAAATAGGAATGTTAGATGTAAATTTAACAAGCGAAACAAAAAATGATGCTATTTTTTCCTCTTTTCCTAAATCTATAAAAGCTCTACAGTGGCACTCATACGAAGTACAAATGCTTGAAAATAATAAAGATGTTAAAATTTTAGCTTCATCTCCAATAACAAAATTTCAGATATTTAAATATAAAAGTCATGCTTATGGTATTCAATTTCATATAGAAGTTAAAAATACTACAGTTAAGCAATGGGGATGTGTATCAGAATATAAATCGGTTCTAGAGAATACCTTTGGAAAAGGGGCCTTAGAAAGGTTCGACCGAGAGGCTAAAAAAAATATGGAAAAAATGAATTTTTATTCAACAAATCTATACAAATCTTTTAAAAAAAAAATAGTTAAAATTTAGTTAAAAAACTTTTAGTTGGGTTTGTTCATTGAAATGAAAAAATCGACATTGTTTTTTGTATTTCTTAATTTAGAAAGAATAAATTCAATTGCATCCATTGACCCCATTGAACTTAATATTTTTCTTAAAACATTCATTTTTTGTAAATCATCTTTTTTGAATAGTAATTCTTCTCTTCTTGTACCCGACCTTGTGATATCAATTGCTGGGAAAATTCTTTTGTCTGAAATTTTTCTATCTAAAATTAATTCACTATTTCCTGTTCCTTTAAATTCTTCAAAAATCACCTCATCCATTCTACTACCAGTATCAACTAGAGCAGTTGAAATGATTGTAAGTGATCCTCCTTGTTCTACTTTTCTTGCTGCACCAAAAAATCTTTTAGGTCTTTGGAGTGCATTTGCATCTACGCCTCCTGTCAAGACTTTTCCTGAACTTGGTACTACTGCATTGTAAGCCCTACCAAGACGTGTAATAGAATCTAAAAGAATGACAACATCCTTTTTATGTTCGGTTAATCTTTTTGCTTTTTCAATAACCATTTCAGCTACTGCAACATGCCTTGTCGCCGGTTCATCAAATGTGGAACTTATAACCTCACCTTTGACTGTTCGTTGCATATCAGTTACTTCCTCGGGACGCTCATCTATAAGTAAAACCATGAGGTAACATTCTGGATGATTTGCTGCAAGCGAGTGGGCTATATTTTGTAGTATGATTGTTTTACCAGCCTTTGGTGGTGAAATAATTAAAGATCTTTGGCCTTTCCCAATTGGGCTTATCAAATCTATTAATCTTGCAGTTTGATCTACATTTTTTTCAATTTTGCTTTTTTCTATTTCCATTATTAATTGCTGATCAGGATAAAGAGGTGTTAGGTTATCAAATGCAATTTTATTCTTAGCTTTCTCAGGATTATCGAAATTTATCTTATCTACTTTTAATAAAGCAAAATATCGTTCTTGATCTTTTGGAGCTCTAATTTCTCCCTCGATAGAATCTCCGGTTCTTAGTCCAAATTTTCTTATTTGGCTAGGACTAACATATATATCATCTGGTCCTGGTAAATAGTTCGATTCAATTGCTCTTAAAAAACCGAATCCATCTTGTAAAATTTCCAAAACACCGCCACCGGTAATTTGTTCGTTTTTTTGAGCAAGTTTTTTAAGGATCGCAAATAAAATTTCTTGTTTTCGTAGAGTGCTCGGATTTTCTATTTCCAACTTCTCAGCTTGTGAAATAAGTTCTGCGGGAGATTTCTTTTTTAGTTCTTGTAAGTTCATGTATTGATTGTTTTTTAAGAGGTACTTTTATAAATATAATATCTTTTTAGGAAATTACAAGTATCATAATGGCTTAAAGACTATAATAAATATAATACCTATTAGCAAAATAGTAGGTATTTCGTTGATTATTCTATAAAATTTAGACGAGAATATGTTCGCATTTTTTGCAAATTTTTTCATACAGTAGAATAGGAAAAAATGGTAAGTGCTTAAAATTATTACTAATAGAAGTTTAAGTTTTAACCATAAAAAACCAAAATTTTCCCAACTAGTTGAATAAATCAGTAAAATTCCAAAAAGCCAAGAAAAAATCATAGCAGGATTCATAATATAAATAAAAAGTTTTCTTTCCATTGCCTTAAAAGTAGACATTAAATCTTCAGATTTATTATTTTCAACAGCTTGGCTATGATAAACAAATATTCTTGGTAAATATAAAAGCCCTGCCATCCAGGAAATAACAGCGATGAGATGAAGTGATTTGAATAATAAATATGTGTTCATTTTTTTAATTTTTGGATTTCATTTCCATTTACACATTTATAACCAATATGTTCTAGATTAAGTTTTTTACAGGTCTTTTTCATTTGTCTAAGTTCATCATAATAAATCACTTGCGTTGTATACAGAGCCTTGGAAATATAATCTTCTTTAAAACCACCTCTATATAATCCCCATTTCCAATAAGGTTTTGTACCTTTCATTTTAGTTTTTCCTTTATGGTTAAGTTTTAATTCTCCATTTGCCCAAATTTTAAAAAAACCCTTATCTTTTTTATCTGACCATTTAAAAAGAATAACTCTTTTTGTGTGATACAGACGAAACTTCACTTTTATTAAGGCCTAGAGCAAGATCTTTTGAAAACTTAACTTTTTTTGCAGCCTCAGCATTATTGATTAATAAAAATAAAACTATAATTCCTAACAATTTTTTCATAATTCTAAACAAGGACATTTTATATATTGATTAGGACATATTATTGATGAAACAAAATTACCTCTTGTTTCTTGTCGTAAAACTAATTCTGTAAGTCCTTTAATAAAATTTTCCTCGATTCCCAATGCTGCTATTCTTCTGTAAAAACTACAACCATTTTTTTCCGCTAATTTTTTGTATTCAATATCTAATTCTACTAGCGTTTCTGAGTGTTCTGAAACAAAAGCTACTGGAACTATAACTATTCCTTTTTTTTCTTTAGAATATTTAATAATCATTTCATCCGTAGATGGCCCAATCCATTTCATGGGACCCACGTGACTTTGATAACTTATCAAATGGTCTAGATTTTCTTGTTTTAATCTGGACATTATTTCTTTTACCGTTTCCTCCACTTGCCATTGATAAGGATCTCCCTTTTTAATTTTATTTTCAGGTAAACCATGAGCGGAAAAAATTAATTTAAAATTATTATTTTCAATTGATTTTAGCGTTTTATTAATCAACGAAATGTGAGATTCTATAAAATTATTTTCCGTTGGATAACAACATATAATTTTAGTCTTGATCTGATAATTTTCTTTTTTACATAAATCGTTCCATTCACTAATAGAGGATCCAGAAGTCGAAGCTGAATACTGAGGATAAAGAGGTAAAAGTATTATCTCCGCTGGATTATATTCTTTAACTTTTTTAATTACATCCGAAGCTCTTGGATGCCAATATCTCATAACTACAAAACATTTATAATCTCCTTTTTTTGATAAATTATTTTCTAAACTTTTTGCCTGGTTTTGTGTCAATTCAAGAATTGGAGATTTGTTTCCAATTTCTTTGTATATATTTTTTGCTATTGGAGTTCTTCTTTTAGAGATCAATTTTGCCAGGGGGTATCTAAAAATTAAAGGAACGCTAATTATTGTTGAATCATTGAATAAATTAAAAAGGAATGGTTCAATGCTTTCTAATTTATCAGGTCCACCTAAATTAAATAGAACAACAGCCTTCTTCATCTTATTTTTTATCTCTAACAATCTGAATAATGTATTCTATTGTTTCAGGCTTTGTTTCGGGCAAAACACCATGACCTAGATTAAATATATAAGGATAATCTTTGAATATATTAAGATAATTTTCAGTGCTTTTTTTTATTTTATCTTTGTCTTCTAATAATATTTTGGGATCTAATCCTCCTTGTATTGGAATTCCATTTAATTTTGCCTCTATCCATTTTGGATCGACTTTATAATCTATGCTAATACAGTCAGGTTTAACAATTTCACAAAAATCAACATAATTTTCACCAATGCCTTTCGGAAAACAAATTGCTGGTATTTTTTTAGATTTGATATGTTCAACTATTTTTAAAATTGGAACATAACAATAGTTAGGAAGTTCTTTTTTAGGCAATAAACCTGCCCATGAATCAAAAATTTGAATTATGTTGGCTCCAGCTTCAATTTGTTTATCAATATGTAAACATATGGTTTCTTCGATTTTTTTCAACAATCTATTAATTAAAAATTTATCTTTATTGATATTATCAAAATCAAAGTTATTTTTGGGTGCTTTTTTATTTAACATATACAACAACAATGTCCAGGGAGCGCCAGCAAATCCTATTAAGTTTTTATTTTTTAAATTATTTTTTACTTTTTCTATACCTTGATAAACGGGTCGTAATTTTTGGACAAAATCTATCGTATTTACATTAATTATATTATTGAGATTTATATCTCCGAGGATAGGCCCAAATTCCTTTTTAAATTCTATTTTTTGTCCTAATCCATATGGAATCATCAAGATGTCTGAAAAAATTATAGCTGCATCAAGATTAAAGCGATTTAAAGGTTGTAATGTAATGTCAGCAACTAAATTAGTATTCAAACAAAGATTTATAAAGTTGGTATTTTTTTTTCTTATTTCTCTAAATTCCGGCAAATATCTACCAGCCTGTCTCATAAACCATATAGGTGTATAAGAAGTTTTTTTATTCTCAATACATTCTCTCAATATATCCTTCATTAATATATTATATAAATAAGTTAATAGTATTATTAGGGTATGTTGATAACGATATTAATTAGTTGTGTACAGTTTATCCATAAAGCCTGTTATTAATATATATTATAAATCGTTGGTTTAATTATATAAGTTACATATTGTTAATTTTTATAAAAAATTGTTTATATTTTATTAACGTATATAACTTACTTAATTTATTGTTGATTTTTCTTAATAAAATTAA
>MPMB02173155.1_pt1 | contig 22355 bp, 20 predicted proteins | sample 1617371 | NCBI WGS metagenome assembly MPMB02 (sample SAMN05944808, study PRJNA350692) | marine metagenome | biome: marine; feature: ODZ; material: water; isolation source: 300 m water sample filtered on 0.2 um supor filter | place: Pacific Ocean | collected 2012-04-08 | depth 300m m
CCTGTCTTCGCGAAGGGGGCGGTCTCGGATGCGACCAGGGCGATCTTCAGGGCGGCGATAGGCGCGAACCCTAGCGAACTGCGACTGGGGAGTTCCGATCCTCCGCGCGGAAACGAAATGGCCATTTCGCGGAATTCGGCCCTTTGACCCATGCCGCCTGACCTGCGGTGATGGAGTTTCGATCCGCCGCCTGGCGACCCGGGGGCGGACCGTGACGCGGATCGAAACCCCTTGGCGAGGTGCCACGGTGGTCATGTAGGGGGCGGGGTCCCGGGTGGTCTGAAACCATCCAGGCGGGCGGTGGCGTCGGCGACCATCTGGCGTACGACCTCAGCTGCCGGCATTACGTCCTTGACAAGGCCGACGATGTTGCCGGCACCGTTCATGGAGATCCCTTCCTTGCCGCCGCGGTCGGTCGCCCACGGCCCGATGGTCAACTCGGTGAGGACCGGTTGCAACGGCATGGGAAGTGGGTCAAGGTCGGCAGCCTCCCAGGCCTCGGTCCACTGGTTCGGGAGAAGTCGGAACCGCTTGCCCGTGTAGGCGCGGCTGATGACCGGTGACTGGTCGGCGGCGGCCACCAGGCCGGCCTTCTGCCAACCAGCGATGCCGGCTTCTTCGGTGGCCAGGAAGCGGGTTCCCACCCACACGGCCTCGCAACCCATGACAAGGGCGGCCGCCAGGCCACGCCCATCACCGATCCCGCCAGCCGCGACTACAGGAACCTCGACAGCATCGAGTACCTGGGGAAGAAGGGCGAGGGTGCCGACGTGTCCGGTGTGGCCACCGCCTTCGGTGCCTTGTGCGATGACGACGTCGGCACCGTCCCTTACGACGCTCACAGCCTGTTTCGTGTTGCCGACCACCGACATCACCACTGCACCGGCTTCATGGAAGCGGTCCACCACAGAACCAGGTGAGCCGAGGGCACCGACGAATACCGGGACCCCTTCCTCAAGGACGACCTGGACCTGAGCCTCGGCATCAGTTCCCAACGCGTTTCTTCCCGTTCCACGACTGGCACTTCCCCCCGACTGCTCGACACCCAGTTCGGTGGCAATACGTGCCGCCGTCTCGCGGTGTCCAATGGGAATCTGCTCGGCAACATCTGAGACCTTCGTCCCGTCCTGCTCGATACGGGCCGGCAGGATGAGGTCGACACCGAATGGTCGATCGGTCAATTCCCGGGTGCGTCGGATGACGGCCCGTACCTGTTCCGGGGACATCGAGGTGCAACCAAGCACTCCGAGCCCACCTGCGTTGGATACCGCTGCCACGAGTTCGGGTCCGGCTATCGGCCCCATGCCGGCCGAGAAGATCGGGAAGTCGATCTCCAACCGTTCGCACAGTGGGGTCCTCAATGATCTACTCAACGTCACTCTCCAATGGCTGCGGTCGGGCCGGCAGGCGCCCTCGGATTCCTCCAAAGGTAGATTGCAGCGTGAGGGAGGACGTCGTGTCAAAGCCGGATCTGCCAACAGGGACCTTCCAGGGCCGCATCGGTCGAACGTTTTCCGAATCAGAACCCTGGTTCGAGGAACCGGCACACCCCGCAGGCGACTCACCCAACGTGGTCATCGTGCTGCTGGACGACACCGGGTTCGCCCAACTCGGTTGCTACGGGTCAGAAATCGATACTCCACATATTGATGAGCTGGCGGCCAGCGGTCTTCAGTTCACGAACTTCCACGTGACCCCGCTCTGCTCGCCGACCCGGGCCTCACTGCTCACCGGCCGGTCGCAGCATGCGGTCGGCATGCGGGCAGTGTCGAACTTCCAGACCGGATTTCCCCACCAGTTGGGTCACATCTCGAACCATGCCGCCACCGTCGCCGAGGTACTCCAAGCCCAGGGCTACGCGACCTTCTGTACCGGCAAGTGGCACCTGGCCCCCATGGAACAGTGTTCGGCAGCCGGGCCGTTCGAGCAGTGGCCGCTGGGGCGCGGATTCGACCGGTTCTACGGATTCCTCGAGGGTGAAACCGATCAGTTCCATCCCCAACTGGTCTGCGACAACCACCCGATCGAGCCGCCGGGCAAGGCTGAGGACGGCTATCACCTCAGCGAGGACCTGGTCGACCAGTTGCTGCGGATGGTGTCCGACAGCAAGGGAGTCCGACCCGACCGCCCATTCTTCGCATACCTGCCCTTCGGGGCCACCCACGCCCCCCACCAGGCCCCACCCGAGTACCTGGCGAAGTACCGGGGCTCGTTCGACGAGGGTTGGGACGTTGTTCGACAGCGATGGTTCCAGCGTCAACTCGAGATGGGCGTCATACCCGAGGGCACCGGGTTGGCACCCCGGAACCCTGGCGTCGAGCCGTGGGACACGCTGCCCGTCAACCAGCAACGCCTGGCCGTTCGGCTACAGGAAGCCTTTGCAGCCTTTCTCGACCACACCGACGACCAGATCGGCCGCCTCGTCGAAGGTCTCCGCGCAATTGGAGAACTGGACAACACGCTCCTCGTCGTCCTCGCCGACAACGGCGCCTCCCAGGAGGGTGGTCCCTTCGGCGTCATGCACGAGATGAAGTACTTCAACGGGATCCTCGAAACACCAGACGAGGCCGTCGAAAGGATCGACGAGATCGGTGGGCCACACAGCCACACCAACTATCCGTGGGGATGGGCCCAGTGCGGCAACAGCCCGTTCAAGTGGTACAAGCAGAACACCCACGAGGGCGGGGTCCACGTCCCGATGGTCGTGTCCTGGCCAGCCGGCATCGGAGAAGACCAGCGGGGGACGATGCGCGGGCAGTTCATCAACGTCGCTGACATCGTGCCCACCATCTACGACCTCCTCCAGGTCACCCCTCCGGACGTATTCAGGGGCCGGACCCAGTTGCCTGTCACAGGTCATTCGTTTGCCGGTGTCTTCAGCGATGCAGAGGCGCCGGCACCCAACACCCTCCAGTACTTCGAGATGGCCGGCAGCCGGGCCCTGGTGGCAGGCCAGTGGAAGGCCGTCTGCAAGCATCAGGAGGGAGCGGACTACGAAACCGAACCGTGGGAACTCTACGACCTCAGCCTCGATGCATCGGAGTGCAACGACCTTGCCGGGTCGGATCCGAACAAGTTGGCAGAGCTCGTTGCACTGTGGTGGTCCGAAGCCGAACGCCACGGAGTCCTCCCACTCGACGATCGTGCCATGGGCACCCTCTTTGGCGTCAGATTCCGGGACCACTCGCCGCACCCGCCCGACAGGCGCTACGTGTATCGGCCACCAATGTCGCCGATCCCGGGCCAGGCGGGTGCAGCAACGGGCGGACGGAGCTTCGACCTGACCGCCCAGGTCACGAGGGCCGGCGGAGAGGACGGTGTCTTGTGGGCAACCGGCAACGGGAACTCCGGAATCTCGGTCTTCGTCCAAGACGAACGCCTGCTCGTCGACTACAACGCGTTCGACAAACACACCCTGTTGGAATCTGACGTCGACCTACCCGTCGGCGATTCGGTTCTGACGGCACGATTCCGGCGAACTGGTGGCCAATCCGGAACCGTGGCACTTGCCGTCAACGGTAATGATGCAGGCCGAGCCGACCTGCCGTTCTACATGCGGATGATCTCCTCCGTCGGGGCGAGCATCGGCTACGACCACGGCTCAGCAGTGTCCGATCGCTACCAGGCACCCTTCCCGTTCTCCGGGACACTCCACGAGGTCGAGATCCAACTGCTGTCACGGGCATCGGTGGAAGCCGAAGACGCCCACGCCAGGGCAGAGATGGCCCGTCAATGACCGATCCTCTGATCAGGGGGGCCAACCGCATGCTTGCCATCACACTCCTCGGGACCGGCAGCCCCATGCCCGATCCGAACCGGGCCGGACCAGCCACGCTCGTTACGGGTGGCGCCGAACAGTTCCTTGTCGATGCCGGCCGAGGCGTGCTCATGCGCCTGGGGGGCGCAGCCAGCAGCGCAGGTCAACTCAGTGCTGTACTGCTGACCCATCTGCACAGCGACCACATCACCGACCTGAACGACGTGATCACCTCCAGATGGGTCCTGACCTTCGAACCATCGCCTCTCACCATCGTCGGTCCAATCGGGACCCGGACGGTTGTCGACCACATCCTCGCCTCGCTGGGACCTGACATTGGCTACCGCATTGCCCACCACGACGACCTCGACTACCCACCCCCTGTCGAGGTCATCGAGGTGACCGAAGGCAAGATCGACCTCGGCGGACAGGTAGCTGTCTCCTGCGCGCCCACAGACCACAAGCCGGTCGAACCCAGCATCGGATTCCGCTTCGACTATGACGGTGCTTCGGTTGTCGTGGCGGGTGACACCGTGCCATGCGAAGGCCTCGACAGGCTGTGCGCCGGTGCGCAGGCCCTGGTGCACACGGTCATCCGCAAGGACGTCATCGAAAACGTCCCGGTGAAGAGGATGCAGGACACGCTCGACTACCACTCCTCTCCCGAGGAGGCTGCGAAAACAGCGGCACGGGCCGGCATGGAGACCCTGGTGCTCACGCACTACGTACCAGCATTCCCATCCGGCGGTGGCGAGGACTGGCGCGAACTCGCCGCCGCCCACTTCGCCGGCACCATCGAGTTGGGCGACGACCTGCACAGGGTCGAAGTCCACCCGAGCTGAACCGATCAGACCCAAAGGAAAACAGAGACATGGACACTGTTCGAACGCCCGATGATCGATTCACCGATCTACCCGGTTACCCATTTGAACCGCACTATGCCGAATTACCCGATGGTGACGGTGGCACGTTGAGGGTCCACTACCTCGACGAAGGCCGATCCAACGGTCCCGTCGTGTTGCTGATGCACGGTGAGCCATCGTGGAGCTACCTCTATCGCGACATGATCCCGCCGCTGGTTTCCGCCGGTCACCGGGTGATCGCCCCCGACCTCGTCGGCTTCGGCCGCAGTGACAAGCCGACGGAGATGACCGACTACAGCTACGCCCGTCACGTCGTCTGGGCCTCGTCTCTCATCTTCGACCATCTCGATCTGCAGGGCATCACCTTCTTCGGCCAGGACTGGGGCGGCCTCATCGGCCTACGGCTGGTGGCCGACCAACCCGACCGATACGCACGAGTGGCCATTGGCAACACGGGCCTACCAACCGGTGAAGGTGGGTCGGAAGCCTTCATGGCCTGGCAGAAGTTCTCCCAGGAATCACCGGCATTCCCCATCGGCAGGCTCGTCAACGGTGCATGCACCACCGACCTGCCAGATGAAGTCATCGCTGCCTACGACGCCCCCTTCCCAGACGACTCCTACAAGGCCGGAGCCCGGATTTTTCCGTCTCTTGTGCCCACCACCGCCGACGACCCGGAAGTGTCCGCCAACAAGGCGGCGTGGAAGGTGCTCGAACGGTTCGAAAAGCCGTTCCTGGTCACGTTCAGTGACCTGGATCCGGTGACCAGGGGCGGCGAAACTCCCTTCCTGGCCAGAGTCCCCGGAGCCCGGGGCCAACCCCACACGACAATCGAGGGCGCAGGCCACTTCCTCCAAGAAGACCAGGGACCGGTACTGGCTGCACTGCTCGTCGACTTCATGGCCTCGTGACCACTGTCGAGCGGTCCCGCCTCGTTGATGCCGCACCGACCGAAGTCTGGAAGGTGCTGTCCGAGTTCGAGGTCATCAGCTCGTGGGCGCCCAACGTCGAACACTCGTGCTTCCTCACCGAGGAAACATCAGGTGTCGGAACAACTCGTCGTGTACAGGTTGGTCGGTCAGCCCTCATAGAGACGGTCGTCGGGTGGGAGGAACCGCACACCCTGTCGTACTCCCTCAAGGGGCTCCCACCAGTGATCCGCTCAGTGACCAACACCTGGCGGCTCGAACCAACCGATGACGGAACGAAGGTAAGGCTGATCACCGACATCGATGCTGGCCCGCGACCCCCGCAGAAGTTGATCGCACGCATCCTCGGACGCAGGCTCGGAGCAGCGTCCGACGAGATGCTCTCAGGGCTTGCCGCCCATCTGGATCGGAGAGGGCAGCGGCCATGACAGTTCGACCCGACGTCATCGTCATCATGACCGACGAGGAACGTGCCGCCCCACCGTACGAAAACTCGGACCTCGCCCGGTGGCGTGCAGAAACGCTGACCGGTCGGGCCTGGTTCGACGAACACGCACTCAACTTCGGGCGCCACTACACGGGCGCGCTGGCCTGCGTTCCCAGCCGGCCAACGATCTTCACCGGGCACTACCCCGACGTCCATGGCGTGACCCAGACCGACGGCCTGGGAAAGATGGCCGACGACTCGCGCCTACGTTGGCTGCGAGCCGGCGAGGTGCCCACACTCGGTCACTGGTTCAGGGCCGGCGGCTACGACACCCATTACGACGGCAAGTGGCACATCTCCCACGTTGACCTGATCGACGAGAACACCGGCCAGGTTCTTGCAACCAACAACGACGCCGGCGAGGTCGACCGCGAGGCCGTCGCTGCATACCGCGCAGCCGACCCGCTCGACCCCTTCGGCTTCTCCGGCTGGGTGGGCCCCGAACCTCATGGTGGCCTACTCGCAAACAGTGGTTTCCGACGCGATCCACTCATCGCAGACCGGGTGGTCGCCTGGCTGCAGGATCGCTACAGCCGGCGAGCGGCAGGAGACGCAAGCGCCCTGCGTCCCTTCCTGCTCGTCGCGAGCTTCGTAAACCCCCACGACATCGTCTTGTTCCCAGCCTGGGTTCGACTCGGGATCCCGATCAAGAACCAACCAGAACTAGATCCACCCTCGATACCCGCATCGCCCACGGACGACGAAGACCTGGCCACCAAGCCAGCGGCCCAGGTCGCGTACCGGGCGGACTACCCGACGGGATATGGGCCGGCAGCAATGATGGCGCGGACCTACGACAAGAACGCGCAGGAATACCGGGACCTCTACTACCGGTTGCATGCAGAAGTAGATGGCCCGATTGATCGGGTGCGTCGAGCCGTAACCGACGGAGGATCTGAACACGCGGTGATCGTTCGTACCTCCGACCACGGCGAGTTGCTAGGCGCCCATGGCGGCCTTCACCAGAAATGGTTCAACCTCTACGACGAAGCTACCCGCGTCCCATTTTCAATTGCCCGGATCGGCGCCAACGCCACCACCGGGATATTGATCCACGACGCCCCGACCTCCCACATCGACATCGTGCCCACCCTTTTGTCAGCGGCAGGCATCGACGAGGCGATGACCGCCAACGTGCTCCAGGAATCATTCACCGAAGTCCATCCGCTGCCCGGCACGAACCTCATGCCGGTTGTCGATGGCGTAGAAGAGGTAGATCCCGACCGCTCCGTCTACCTAATGACGCGCGACAACATGCTTGAGGGTGATTCCGGCGCTTCCGCCGTGGCCCGCGCCACCGGCCGTGCCGCAAAACCGCCTGGACTGCTACGGATCCGGGTTCCGGAACATGTGGGCTCGAACTTCGAAGGGCTCGTTGCACGGGTTGACGACTCGATCAATCGTGGTGAAGGCCACCTGTGGAAAGTGGTTCGCACCTTTGACGACCCGGCTACGTGGACCAATCCAGGGGTCCGCCACCTCGCCTCGAGCGGCCCAGGTGGTGAGACGACCCGGACCATCCCACTCCCGGACCAGTGGGAGCTCTACGACCTCGACGCCGATCCGATCGAAGCCGTCAACCGATGGAACGACGATTCGGCCCGGGACGTGTTCGTCCACCTCCGCGCCCTCCTCAAGGAGGAGCGCTTCCGATCCGTGCCCGAGCGAAACAACCCCTGGCCCTATGCGTCACGTCAGCCGACCGGGGGACCGGTGACGAAGCGCCCACCCCCACCAGCGAGAATGTTTCGCAAGCTTCTACAGAAGATCGGCATGCACCCCGAAGACCTGGACGCAGTCGGGTTCGGACTCGCCGGAAAGCGTGCCCTGGTGGTCGCAACGAACACCGCGGTAATGGACATAGGCAAGCCGACCGGCGTCTTCGCCAGCGAGATGACCGTTCCCTACTACGCGTTCCTCGACGCGGGCATGAAGGTGGACGTGGCAAGCCCCCTGGGAGGTGTGATCCCAGTCGACCCACAGTCACTCAAGCCGGTCATACGAAGCGGTGCCGATGACCGTTTCCTCGCCGACGACGACTTCCGGAACCAGGTCACCAACTCGCTGGCGATCGGGCAGTTGGACATGGTCGAGTACGACGTGGTGTTCCTCTCCGGAGGTTGGGGCGCAGCGTTCGACTTCGGATTTTCGGAAGACCTGGCAGCCAAGATCACCGAGGCGAACGCGCAGGGGAAGATCATCGGCGGCGTATGCCATGGCCCGCTAGGACTCCTCAACGCAAGGGATGCCACCGGGGAACCGCTGGTCAAGGGCCGTCGGATTTCCGCAGTCACCGACAAGCAGGTGAGGGAACTCGGCATCGAATCCACCCCACACCACCCCGAGAGGGAATTGCGTCGAGCCGGTGTGGTCTTTGAGTGCAGAACCAGGTTCCGTGACCCGTTTGCCAACCACTGGGTGGTCGACGGCAACCTCGTCACCGGCCAGAACCAGAATGCCGGTCCGATGGTTGCAAGGGAAATGATGGAACTCCTCGCTGCCCGGGATCTGTAGCCCCATCCAAGATGACCACGACTCCTGACTGAAGGAAGTACCAGATGATCGACAACAAGCTTCGCTACGGCCTCGTCGACCGGGAATACGGCATCCAGTTGGCTACCACCCCACCAGCTGACGATGGCCCGGTATGGATGGTCAACTTGATGAAATACCGCGAGGTGGCCGACTACGCAGACGGCCGCAAGGCGACCATCTCCGGCCAGGCGGCAGATGACCTCTACTCGCCAATCGACTCGCTGACGGCGGTCGGAGCCGAGATCGTCTTCTTTGGAGACGTTGACCAGCAACTCCTCGGCGATGACACCGTCTGGGATCGCATCGCCGTTGTGAAATACGCAACCCGTAGGTCGTTCATCGACATGCAGTCGCTCCCCCAATTCCAGGAATCCCACAAACACAAGGAGGCCGGGATGCAGAAGACCTTCGTCATCGGGTGCCAACCCCTGCAGGTCCCGGAGTCGCCACCCGATCTGGAACCCCTCGACTGGGCCGATGTCCCATACCCGCCGACGAAAGACGATGGTCCAGTGGTGGTGATGCACGTGTTGCGGTTCGAAGACCTGGATGCCGGGGTTCAGACCCCCGCGCATATGGAGGCCTACCAGTCGGGTGCGGCATCGGTCGCCTCACAACACGGCGTAAGGATCCCTGGCTGGTTCACAGTTGAAGGAACAATCGTCGGTGACGGACGGGACTGGCACCAGGTGCGCTTCAACCAATTTCCGAGCAAGGCCGCGTTCATGGCTGTCGTTGCTGATCCAACCCGCCTGAAAGCCCAACATGACCATCGCGAGGCAGCGATTGCCGATACCTACACGGTGATCGTTCGACCGAGAATCAACCAGCTCAGAGAGTCGACTCGGGATTGAGGCCGCAACGCTCGCGGCAACCTTCCCGGGATCCATCCCCTTCGTGATGGTGCACCTGTCAGGGCCCGTCGGGATCCATGTCGTGGGTCGCCGGAGGGCGACGGTAGCCGTCGAACCTGCGCAGCCTGAGCGAGTCGGTGACTGCCCACACAGGTGGGAACCCCATCGCCCCTGCGGCGATCCATCGGGTCGAGGACCCCGCTGCGGCTGATTGCCGCCCACTGGTGGTGAACGAACTCGTCAGGTGAGTCGACCTGGACCGGGTAGAGCCCGGCCTGGGCGTTGGTGGCGTCCCAGTCGGGTACGGGACCGAGGACGAAGGGCACCGTCGTCTGTGGATCGATTGTCGACCGGCCCGAAGCGGGAGAGTCGCCACCCGAGGCGGGCGAGCAGGCACCCGTGGGCAGCAGGGTCAGGCGGAAGTACCCGTCATGGCTGATCCCCCTGAGCCGCTCGGCGACATGGCCCGGCAACGAACGTGGCCCGGACAGGTCAGCATCTCCACGCCGCACTTGGCATGATTGCGCCCGCCGAGACCGCAAGACCGTCCGAGGAACCAGAGATGCCGAACCCGACCGACGACCCCGACGACTTCGACGCCGTCATCATCGGCGCCGGGGTGCTCGGCGGCGCGATTGCCGTCGAGTTGTCCCGCCGTGGGCTGCACACCCTCAACGTCGACAAGGCGTCCGCCGCCGGGGCGGGTTCCACCATCAACTCCTGCGCCATCGTGCGCTTCAGCTATTCGACCGTTCCCGGGGTGTCGCTTGCCTGGGAGGCCATGCACTACTGGACCGACTGGGCCGGCTACATCGGCACAACCGACGAGCTCGGGCTCGTCGACTTCCACCGGTGTGGCATGTTCAACCTCGTCATCGAAGAGGGTGACCACTCGTCGAAGGTCAGGGCACTCTGGCAGGAACTGGGCATCCCCTTCGAGGACTGGACCCTCGCCGACCTCGCCGAACGGATGCCGCTGCTCGACCACGGCCGCTATGGGCCACCCCGGCGTCCCGACGACCCCCACTTCTGGGACGACGCGGACGGGACCATCACCGGAGCGATCTTCACGCCCGACGCCGGCTATGTGAGCGACCCCCAGCTGTCGTGCCACAACCTGCAGCGGGCCGCCGAGGCCAGCGGCGGCGAGTTCTGGTTCAACGCCGAGGTGACCTCCGTCGACCAGGCCGACGGGCGGGTGGGCGGCGTGACGCTGGCCGACGGACGCAGCGTCGTGGCCCCCGTCGTGGTCAACGCGGCCGGCCCCCACAGCGCGGTCGTCAACGAAATGGCCGGCGTATTCGACTCGATGGGCATCAAGACCCGGGCTCTGCGACACGAGGTCCACCACGTGCCGGCCCCGCAGGGCTTCGACTTCATGGCCGACGGCATGGTCGGCGCAGACGACGACACCGGCTTCTACTTCCGGCCCGAGACCGGCAACAACGTGTTGATCGGCAGCGTCGACCCGAAATGCGACGACCGCGAGTTCGTCGACCCCGACGACTACGACACCGTGCTATCGCAGGACCAGTGGGAGGCACAGGTTCTGAGGGCCAACCGTCGCATGCCCACGTTGGGCATCCCCCACGAGAAGAAGGGCGTCGTCGACCTCTACGACGTCTCCGACGACTGGCTGCCCATCTACGACCGCACCGACCTCGACGGCTTCTACGTGGCCATCGGCACCAGCGGCAACCAGTACAAGAACGCCGGCGCCGTCGGCCAGTTGATGGCTGAGCTGATCGAGGCCGTCGAATCCGGACACGACCACGACGCCTCCCCGGTCGTGGTTTCCGGGCGCTACACCGGATGGCCGATCGACGTCGGGTTCTACAGCCGCAACCGGGAGGTCAACCCGGACTCTTCGATGTCGGTCCACGGCTGACGGCTAGGTCGACCCGAACCGCCCGACCTACCATCACACCGTGTTCGACGTCACGGTCATCGGTGGGGGAATGATCGGCGCATCGGCCGCCCGCCACCTGGCGGAGGTCGGGCTCGGCATTGCCGTCGTCGCATCGCCCGAACCGGTTGATCCTGCCCACCACACGGGCCCGTTCGGCGCCCACTACGACGTGACGAGGCTGTCCCGAACCGTCCAGGCCGGCGCCGTCGAAGGTGAGCTTGCGCAACGTGCCCTGGCGTCGACGGCGTCGATCGAGGAGTTCGCCGACCGCCCGGTCTTCACGGGCCCGGGGCACCTGTTCGTTTCCCGGCCTGAAGACGACGAGGGCATGGGCGAGGCGGTGCGGAGCCTGCCCGATGGCCACGGCGTCGAGGTGCTCGACGGCCCGGCGCTGGCTGGGCGCTACCCGGCCATGAGGTTCCAGCCGGGCATGGTCGGCTACCAGGAGTCCGGTTCCGGCGCCTGCCTGGACCCACGTGCCCTGGTCGCCGCACAGTTGACAGCGGCGAAGGCGGCCGGAGCCCATGTGGTCGCCTGCAGTGCCGTCGGGATGTCCACGGATGCCACCTGCACCGTGACGCTCGACGACGGCACGCGGATCGAGAGCCGTAGGGTCCTGCTCGCCACCGGGGCCTTCACCAACGGCAGCGGCCTGCTGGAACGGCCGTTGGGGATGCGGATGAAGACCGAGATGGTGCTGCTTGCGGAGTTGGCTGCAGGTGAGGCCGAGCGCCTGGCCGACCTTCCGCCGACTCACTACGCCATCAACGACGCCCGTGTCGCCGACGTCTACATGGCGCCACCGACGACCTACCCGGATGGCTCGGTGCTGCTCAAGTGGGGTGCCAACACCATCCACGACCGCTGGGTCGAGGAACCGGCCGACATTGCCAACTGGTACCGGAACGGCGACAGCGACGCCGCCATCCCGACGGTCCGTCCCTCGATGGAGGACACTTTTCCGGGCCTCGAGGTGCTCGGCTGGCAGACGCAACGTTGCGTCGTGGCCTACACCGGCCACGGCATGCCCTACATCGACGCCCTGGTCCCGGGCAAGGTGTACCTGGCGATCGGCGGCAACGGCCGCTCGGCCAAGTGGGCAGATCCGCTTGGCGCCCTGGCTGCTTCCCTGGTGGAGGCCGGGGAGTGGGTCGACCCCCTGCCCGCCGACCGGTTCCGAAAGTTGTACGCCGGCGAGGTCGTGGAGTGGGCCGGCCGGGAACTCCTGACCGCCCGGTGACCGGTCGGTCGTGGCGCCGGCGCCTCAGCGCAGGGCGTCGCGCTGGTCGATCAGGTGCTGCAGGGGATCGAGGGCGTATGGGTTGCCGGTTCCCACGATGATGTGGTCGGACCCGAAACGGAATACCTGCAGGCTTTCGAGGTGTCAGCCAGCGCTTCGAGCGGACGGACCTGGTTCACATGCAGGCCAAGGCGGTGGCCTTGATCGGCTGTATGGACGGTCGCCTCGAGAACCCGCCCGGGACGGTTGAGCACGGCGCCAGCGACCTGGGCAACGTCATGCGTCGCCGCGTCTGGTCCTGCGAGCCCTGAGTCGTCATGGATCGGCCGCACCGACAAGGATGCACCGCATGTCGCTCAAGGTCGGTTGCCAACTCCACCCCCAGGCCACCAGCGTCGGAGCGTTGCGCAGCGCCTGGCAGGAGGCCGACGCCATGGGGGCCGACTCGATCTGGGTCTGGGACCACTTCTACCCGCTCTACGGGAATCCCGACGCGGAGCACTTCGAGGCCTGGACCCTGCTGTCGGCCATGGCCGCCGACACCCGACGAGCGATGCTCGGCACCATGGTGACCGGCAACTCGTACAGGAACCCCGAACTGCTCGCCGACATGGTCCGCACTCTCGATCACCTCTCGGACGGACGGATGTACCTCGGTGTCGGCGCCGGCTGGTTCGAGCGGGACTACGAGGAGTACGGCTACGAGTTCGGCACCGTTGGCAGCCGCCTCAGGCAGTTGGAGGCCGACCTGCCCAGGATGCGTAGCCGCCTCGACCAGCTCAATCCTCCTCCCGTCGGTCGGCTGCCGATCCTCATCGGTGGATCCGGGCGCAAGGTCACCCTCCGTCTGGTCGCCGAGCACGCCGACGCCTGGAACTGCTTCGGCCCGCCGGAGAACGTCGCCGAGTTGTCGGCGATCCTCGACGACTGGTGCGCCAAGGTGGGCCGTGACCCTGCCGAGGTCGAACGGACGGTGTGCATCGCCCAGGACGACGTCGAGGACGTGGGCCGCTACACCGATGTCGGTGTCGACCACCTGATCGTGATGACCGGCGACCCGTTCGACCTCGCTCCGTTGCAGGTACTCATCGACCAACGCGACGCCGGGGCTTGACTCCGTAGGGTTCTCAGAGGTGGCAGCGGTCAGCAGGGCCGGCTGCCGGCAAGGGCGAGGGTGGCCCGGTCTGGGGTAGTCATCCGGGTCTGGTCGCTGAAGCGCGGGTACATGAAGCTGTCCTCCGCCGTTGAGTGGCCGATGCCGACGACGTGTGCGAGTTCGTGCAGGACCGCCATTGACTGCGACCTTTCGGCGAACTGGGAGCTGTCCTCGTCGAGGTCGGCCCGACCGGGGAGCCTGTGGAGGATCTCGGTCGAGAGGCTGATTCGGGAACGAAGCAGCGATGCCTGTTGCGTGGGTGCGTCTTTCGACGTCACATTGACCGAGCCGTCAATTGTGGGCTGCTGCAACGCGTCCGGGCCGGAATGCCATGCGTCGGCGATTCCAAACTGGTCAGGTGGAGCGTCGGATGCGGTGTTGTACCAGAACACGTCGAGTTCCCTGAATCCGGGGGTATCAGGATCAACTGTGGGGTCGAAGAACTCCTCGTGCTGTTCGGTGGCACCACTTCTCACGACCAACTCCAGCCCGGTCAACTTGTTCAACTCCAGGATCGCGTTGACGGCCAGGGTGCGAGCCGAGGCGCGTAACTCTGGGGCAATCGAGGGATCGACGGATATGTGCACGTCGACTCGTTCGCACTGCCGCCACAGAGCCGGCCCGAATTGGTCGAAGTAGCTGGGGTTGCTTCCCGCGATGTCGAGTTCGCTGATCTTGTTGCCGGAACCCGTTGGGAAGACGCTCAACAACTTCCTGGCGTCTTGGTCGAGGTCGACCAACAGGTTTGCGTTCTCGATGGCTTCTGCCCATGAACCGTGAGCGAGGTCGGCGGGTTCCGCTGTGGCCGAGCCGTGAGCGAGGTCGTCGGATCCCGCTGTGGCGGTTTCGGCATCGTTGGCAACCGGAGTGTCGTTGCCTGAACACGCGACGAGAAGCGTCGCGGCCACTCCAACTGCGACAACCCGCCGCAGCGCGGTGGTGCTTCTCACGACGTCTCGGCGGTTCTGGTGTCGTCGAGTGCGACGTCGTAGCCAGCTTTTCCGATGGCGGCGATGACGGCCTCGTCCGAGACAGCGCCGTCGACCTCGACGTCACGTCGGTCGACCGTGACGACGGCAGAGGTGACCTCGGGGACTTCGCCGAGCGCCTCCTCGATGGCCCGCTTGCAGTGGACGCAGGAGATGTCGGGAACGTGGAACACCCGGGTCGTCATGCATTCGTCCTCTCGGGTCCGACGGGCAGGTCCTCGCCGGTTGTCGTCGGACGACGGTAGCCGGTGAACCGGCGCAGTCGAAGCGAGTTCGTGACCACGAACACCGACGAGAAACCCATCGCCCCGGCGGCGACCATCGGGTTGAGGACCCCGAAGGCGGCCAGTGGGATGGCGGCCGTGTTGTAGGCGAACGCCCAGAAGAGGTTGCCCTTGATGACGGCGAGGGTCCGGCGTGACAGGGCGATGGCGTCGGCCACGGCCCGCAGGTCACCCGAGACGATGGTGAGGTCCGAGGTCTCGATCGCCACGTCGGTTCCGGTACCGACGGCGATGCCGAGGTCGGCCCGTGCGAGCGCCGGGGCGTCGTTGATGCCGTCGCCGACCATGGCGACGACGTGGCCCTGCGCCTGGAGGCGCTGGACCTCTGCGTCCTTGTCGTCCGGCATGACCTCGGCGAGGACCCGGTCGATGCCGACGGCCGAACCCACGGCCCGGGCCGTGCATTCGTTGTCGCCGGTGAGCAGGGTCACCTCGAGGCCGAGGCCCCGCAAGGCGCTGACCGCCTCCGCACTCGTGGGCCGGACCCGGTCGGCGATGACGAGGACCCCCCGGGCGGTTCCGTCCCAGCCGACGACGACCGCCGTTCGGCCGGCGTCCTCGGCCTCGGCGACAGCCGCGAGGAGGTCGTCGGGGACCTCGTCGAACAGCCGCCCCCGTCCGACGAGCACGTCGGCGTCGCCAACCGTGCCACGCACGCCCAGTCCCGGAAGGTTCTCGAACCCGGTGGCGCCCTCGAGGTCCGTTGCGGCGGCCACTATCGCTTCGGCCAGCGGGTGTTCGGAGAGGGCCTCGACGGAGGCGGCTCGACACAGCACGACCTGCGGGTCGGTCCCCGCTGACGGTGTCACGGACACGACCTCCATCCGGCCCTCGGTGACGGTGCCGGTCTTGTCGACGACGACATGGTCGACCTGACGGGTCGCCTCGAGGACCTCGCCGCCCTTGATGATCACGCCGAGGCCCGCGCCGCGTCCCGTGCCGACCATGATCGCCGTGGGGGTGGCGAGGCCCAGGGCGCATGGGCAGGCGATGATGAGCACCGCGACCGCCGCCGTGAAGGCCTCCCCGGTCGGCTGTCCGGCCAGGATCCAGGCGGCAAGGGTCGCGACGGCCACGGCGAGTGCCGTGGGGACGAACACGGCCGAGACCCGGTCGGCGAGCCGCTGCACCGGGGCGGTGGACGACTGTGCCTCGTCGACCAGGCGCATGATCTGGGCCAGCATCGTGTCGCCGCCGACCCGGGTGGCTTCGACGGTCAGCGAGCCGTTGCCGTTGATGGTCGCCCCGACCACCTCGTCGCCGATGCCTACCGCGACCGGCACGGGCTCGCCGGTGATCATCGAAGCATCCACGGTGGACGTCCCGTCGACCACCCGGCCGTCGACGGGGACCTTCTCGCCCGGTCGCACCAGGAACCGCATGCCGACCTGCAGGTCGTCGACCGGGACCTCGGCACCGTCCGCGAGCCGGGCCGTCCTGGCGGCAAGGCCGGCGAGGGACCGGATGGCCTCTCCGGAACGGCGCTTCGCCCGGGCCTCGAACCACCTCCCGAGGAGGATCAGCGTGACGATGACAGCGGCCGTCTCGAAGTAGACGTGGTCGACGTCGGCGAACAGCGCAACGACGGACCAGGCCCACGCCGCTCCCGTCCCCATCGACACGAGGGTGTCCATGGTGGTCGAGCCGTGGGCCAGGCTGCGACCGGCCACCTGGTGGAACGGCCAGCCGACCCACCACACCACGGGGGTGGCCAGGATGCCGGCCACCCATTCCCAGCCGGAGAACCCGAGGGCCGGCACCATCGAGATGGCGACGATCGGCACCGTGAGCACGACGGAGACGGCGAGCCGACGGGCGAGTTGCGCCAGTTCCCGGTCGGCGGCATCGTCATCGGGGTCGGCAATCGCGTAGCCGAGTCCCTCGATGGTCGCATTGAACGCCGCCAGGGTCACCAGGGCCGGGTCGTAGGACACGACCGCCCGCGCCGTCGCGTAGTTGACGTTGGCGTCCTCGACGCCCTCGAGCCCGGTGAGGCCACGACCGATCCGGGCGGCACACGCCGCACAGGTCATGCCCTCGATGGGAAGCTCGGTTGTCAGGGGCGTGTCCGCCATGGGCATGGGTGATAGGGTACCCCCTATCCCTATGACTGGCTACTCACTCTCGAAGGACGACTACCTCACCCGGCTCCGCCGCATCGAGGGCCAGGTCCGCGGCCTCCAACGCCTCGTCGACCAGGACACCTACTGCATCGACGTGCTGACCCAGATCTCCTCGGTGACCAAGGCACTGCAGGGCGTCGGCGTCGGCCTGCTCGACGAGCACATCCGGCACTGCGTCCGCAACGCCGTACGAGAGGGCGACGAGGCCGGTGACGCCAAGATCGAGGAGGCGGTCACAGCGATCGAGCGCCTCCTGCGCTCCTGACGCGGTTGCCGGCGGACCCATGGAGCGCCTGCAACTGCGCAACATGGTGTAGACCACCCACGTTCGAAACAGGGGAGTCGACATGGGAATCGTCGCCGTCGGCCATGACCGGGACTGGCTCGAGGTCCGCTTCGAGGATGGAACCCGCCACCGGTTCCTCGGAACCTGGCTGAGGGACAACATCACAACGGGCCGCCACCGCGACGCCGGCCAGCGGACCTTCGACATCAACTCCCTGCCAGAGGTGACGATCGCCGGAGCCGGCCTCGACGCCGACACGGTGACGGTCACCTTCGCCCCCGAGTCCCTCGACGCCACCTTCGACGCAGCCTGGTTCCGCCTCCACGGATCGACCGACGACACAGGTGCCGGCGTCACCCCCCTCCCGACCCTGTGGGGCGCCGAGCAGCAGGACCCACTCGAGTTCGCCGACCACCCGACGCTGGTGGGCGACCCGGCGAAGCTCCACGACTGGCTGGTCGGCATCCGCGACCTGGGGTTCGGACTCCTCGAGAACCTCCCGGCCACGCCCGGCTCGATCCTCGAGGCCGTCGACCTGTTCGGCTACCTCCGCGAAACCAACTACGGCCGGATCTTCGAGGTCAGGGACGAACCCGACCCAGCCAACCTGGCCAACACCAGGCTCGAGATCGGCATGCACACGGACAACCCCTACCGCGATCCGGTGCCGGGCCTCCAACTCCTGCACTGCCTCGTCAACGAATCCGACGGCGGCGACAGTCGGCTCGCCGACGGCTTCGCAGTGGCCGAACGGATCCGCAGCGACCACCCCGATGCGTTCGAACTGCTAACCACCCACCCGGTCCGGTTCCGCTACCTCGACGGCGACTCTGCCGACCTCCAGGCGTACAAGCCGCTCATCGAGCTCGACAGCCGTGACCAGGTCACCTGCGTCCGCTACAACTCCCGGTCGGCGCAGGCCTTCGACATGCCCGGCGACGTGATGGCCGACTACTACCGGGCATACCGCACGCTCGCAGGGCTGCTGCACGACCCGGGCGCCCGGATCGAGTTCCGGCTCGGCCCGGGCCAGCTCATGGCCTTCGACAACCAGCGGGTCCTGCACGGCCGCAGCGCCTACACGACGGGCGCCCGACACCTCCAGGGCTGCTACGCCGACAAGGACTCCCTGCACTCGTGCATCCGGGTCCTCGAGGCCCCCCGATGAGCGCCGCCGACGAACTGGCGGCCCTCATGGACGATCGCGGGCGGCTGAACTACGGCGAGAACGTGACCACCGCCGAACACTCCCTGCTCACCGCAGCGGCAGCCGAACAGCAGGGACACCACGACACCCTCGTCGCCGCCTGCCTCATGCACGACGTGGGCCACTGGCTCGACGAGCCCGACGACGGCTACGGCATCCACGACCACGGGGACCTCGGCGGCGACTGGGTGGCGGCCCGGTTCGATGCAGCGGTCTCCGAACCGGTGCGCCTCCACGTCGACGCCAAGCGCTTCCTGTGCGCCCGCGAGCCCGACTACCACGACCGCCTCTCGCCGGCCTCGCAGCACACGCTCACCAAGCAGGGCGGGCCGATGACGGCTGACGAGGCCACAGCCTTCGAGGCCCGGCCCCACGCCACCGACGCGGTACTCCTGCGCAGGCTAGAAGACGACCACGGCAAGCGGACCGGCGTCGAGGTCCTACCGCTGTCGCACTTCCGCCCCCTGCTCGACCGCCTGGAAGCCGGTGGACCGTAGGCGTGACCGCCCCACGCCTCCCCACCTCCATGCGGGTGGCGGACCTGTGGTTCGGACGGTGTCGAATTGCCGCGGAGATCCCATCGGATGTCGCCACGGGTGCGGTGTCCGGAGTCGGCTCGCCGGTATGACCGACCGGTGCTATGCGAAGGACGCGACGACCTGGAGATCATCTCCATTCACCGACTGGAGAAGAAGAACTCCTTCACCGACGCCGTCATCGAAGGCATCGCCGACGAGGACCACATCGTCCCCCTGATCCACCGGCTCCGCCTCGACCAACTCGCCGCACGGATGCCCGACGAGGTCAACGCCCGGCACCGGGAAGGCTCCCGCGTTCGGATCGCACAGGGCAAGGCCACCCAACGCCGGCCCGTCCCGGCAGGGGAGGGCCGATGGCCGACATTGCCGAGAAGTTCACGACGGGGTGCTTCGTACAGCCATCACCCTGGGTCGTTCAGGCCAAGGGGAGCGACACGACGAGCGTGGCGCCCATTCCCGGCGGAGACTCGGCGCGAGCCTCGCCGTTCATGGCATCGACCAACTCGCGGACAATGGCCAGCCCCAGTCCCGACCCCGACTCCCTGTCTGCCGGCGTGGAGCGGGCCACGTAGAGCCGCTTGAAGATGTGGGGGAGGTCCGCCTCGTAGATCCCCTGGCCGTCGTCCACCACACGGAGCACCGCCCGACCTTCCTCCTCTCGGAGCGAGACCACGAGAGACGTGTCGGCATGGCGAAGCCCGTTGTCGACCAGGTTCCCGACTACCTGGGCCCATCGGTCGGCGTCGGCGGTGGCCCGGACCGGGACGCCAGGGAGGTCGGCCATGAGGTCAACGTCACCCGCCGTCGGGGAGAGGGCTTCGACGGCCTGGCGCGTCGACTCGACCAGGTCGAGCGGGACGAGGTCGAGTTCGAAGCGGTGGGCCTCGAGCCGCGCGAGGTCGAGCAGGTCGCGGACCAGACGGTTCAGGCGTTCCGCCTCGGTTCCGATGATCCGACCGGCCGCAGCCGAGTCGTCGGCTGTGCCATCCGCTAGGGCTTCGGCGTAGCCGGCGATGGAGGTGAGGGGCGTGCGGAGATCGTGCGAGACCGACAGCAGGAACTGACGCTCCAGGTTCCGGGAGCGCTCGAGGTTGTCGGCCATCTCGTTGATGGCCCGTACCAGGTCGGCGATCTCGTCCGAGTCCTCCTCCTTCGGGGCGGGGAGCCGCACGGCGAAGTCCCCGCCGGCGATTCCCCGGGCGGCTCCGGTGACGTGGACCAGGGGACGGCTGAGCGAGCGGCTCAACCAGATCGACGCCAGGATCGCCAGGAGGATGGTTCCGGCGGAGGCGAAGAGGAACCAACGGCCTTCCGGGCCGATCTGCATGGAGGCCTCGACGCCCGCGACGAAGGCCACTGCCATGTGTGGCTCAGTCCTGAATCGACTGATCGCCGCGGCGAATGCGACATCGCCGTTGCTGCCGCCCACCGATCCGTTGATCAGCAGCGCCAGTGGATCGATCTGCTCGATCTGGACGCCATCCGGGAGGGGGGAGAGCACCTTCGTCGAGACCTGGTCGGGCGACAGCGATTCGAAGGTGGCCGTCCACATCTTTTCGGCATCCTCCCGGCTCACCTCGCCACGCTTGACCTGGGAGGAGAGCACCCGGGGTGCGGAGTCACCGGTGACCTCGACGTAGAGCACGCCGAGTTGGCGTACGCCCAGGGAGCCGGACACCTGCCGCAGCCGTTCCTGCTGCCGGGGGTTGCCGAAGAAGTCTCGGGATTCGCCGAACGTCCGCGGGGTGGGCTGGAGCGCAGCATCGGCGATGGCTTCCGCGCGGCTCAGGGCCAGTTGCTCGGCTTCCTGTCTGGCGTTGCCCCGGGCGAACAGGAACGTGCCGAGACCTGCGGAGATCAGGCCGGCGACGACGACGACGAGCAGGGTGGCCAGTAGACGGCGCCGCATGGTCAGGCCAGCCGGTAGCCAGCGCCGCGGACGGTGCGAAGGTCGAGGTGCTGTCCGAGCTTCACCCGCAGTTGGCGTACATGGACGTCGACGGTTCGCTCGTCCCCGACCCAGTCCGTGCCCCAGGCCTGGTCGAGCAGTTGCCTGCGGGAGAGCGTCAGGCCCTGATGCTCCGCGAGCGCCCGAAGTAGGGCGTACTCCCGCCGGGTCAGGTCGACCGGGTCCTCGCCGACCCTCACCTCGTGCGCTTCCAGGTCGACCACCACGTCACCCACCTTGAGCGGGTCCCTGTTGTCGGAGGCGGTTCCGGTGGAACGGCGAAGAACGGCTTCCACGCGGGCGACGAGTTCTCGTGGGCTGAATGGCTTGACCACATAGTCGTCGGCGCCGAACTTGAGGCCCATCACCCGGTCGACCTCGTCGTCTCGGGCGGTCATGAAGATGATCGGCACGTCGGACCGGCTGCGCAGCTCCCGGCAGACGTCGAAGCCGTCCATCTCACCCGGTAGCCCGATATCGAGCAGCACGAGTTCGGGCCTGCGGGCGGACAGGGCAGCGACGCCGTCAGCGCCGTTGGTGGCTCTGATGGTCTGAAAGCCGTTCTTCCGGAGGTACAGGTCGACCAGGTCGGCGATGTTCTGGTCATCCTCGACCACCAGTACGAGCGCTTTGTCGGCCATCGAGGTTGATCCTTCCAGACCTGGTCGGTCGGGACCGGGTCGCCGTCCCGCCACGCCGGGACCTGGCCCTAGAGGTTCCCGCCCCTACTCAGGCCTTCGCGAACCGTCGGTGCCTGCCGTTCAGGACCGGGCCAGCGCCAGGGCGGCGGACATGTCGGGGGTGTCACCAGTCGTCCGTTGGCGGTGCCTGGCGTGGCGAGCTTCGACCTTGGCGACGATCTCGTCGGCTTCGGCCCGGGTGAGTTCGCCTGCTTCGACTTTGGCGTCGAGGCCTTCGAGGAAGGCGGCCCTGCGCTCGGCGAGGTCGGCCTTGGAGGGCTTGCCGTCACGGTCGGTGCCCTTGGCGTGCTCGGCGATGCGGGCTTTGAGGCCGGCGATCATCTCGTCGGCTTCGGCCCGGGTGAGTTCGCCTGCTTCGACCTTGGCGTCGAGGCCTTCGAGGAAGGCGGCCTTGCGCTCGGCGAGGTCGGCCTTCAGGGGCCTGGCATCACGCTCGGCGCCCTTGAGGTGCTCGGCGATGCGGGCTTTGAGGCCGGCGATCATCTCGTCGGCTTCGGCCCGGGTGAGTTCGCCTGCTTCGACCTTGGCGTCGAGGTCTTCGAGGAAGG
>MPMB02161012.1_pt1 | contig 22254 bp, 17 predicted proteins | sample 1617371 | NCBI WGS metagenome assembly MPMB02 (sample SAMN05944808, study PRJNA350692) | marine metagenome | biome: marine; feature: ODZ; material: water; isolation source: 300 m water sample filtered on 0.2 um supor filter | place: Pacific Ocean | collected 2012-04-08 | depth 300m m
GACCTTTGCCGATACCGCCGATGGCTGGGTTACACGACATCTGCCCGATGGTCTCAAGATTGTGAGTCACCAGCAGCGTTCGCGCGCCGACCCGGGCGGAGGCCAGTGCAGCTTCGGTACCAGCGTGACCGCCACCGACCACGATCACGTCGAATTGTTCTCGATGCTGCATCGGATCGTGCTCTTAATTCTTGCTGTAGTAGTAGTCGTATTTACTGTGAATGCGACTGCTGAACGTCACCGCTTCAGCATGACTCAGATTGGCATCATCTGGAAACGATACCGCAGTGTAGAGCTTGACACCGAATTTGGCTTTCAGTTCTGCCAGGCGCTGGTGCAGTTGAGCACGGCTCACTTCGGTGTGCTGCCACTCGCCGGGTTCACGTAGCGTGTAGTGGTATCCGTTGTCGTCCTTCGAAAAACGAATCCGTACTACATGTCGGCCTACCTTGCTGCGGGCAGGTCTGACTAACCGATTGTAATCGCTTTCAAGCTCTGTATAACGCACCTTCAGGATCTCAAGGGCCTCGAGTTCCTCTTTCAGAAGTTCGCGTTCTTGCTTGAATTCAGCTACCTCGTCGGCGTGCTCGGCACGCAAATACTCGATCTCTTCCTTGGTCAGCCTGTACTGCTCATCGGTCTGTTTGAGCTCACCGGCAAGTGAGGCTTTTTCTTCAGAAAGACGTGAGACATCCTGTTTAAGATCGGCTCTTGACGCCATCAGCTGCTTTCTTTCGGTTGCCAGATCGTCACGCAGTCTGGCCAGCTGCTCTACCTGCAGGCCCAAGGTCGAGTTCTTCTGGAACAACTCATCACGTTTGCGAGCCAGATCCTCATTCTTGTCGGTGGCCAGCGTCAGTTTGAGCTGCAGTTCACGTTTGAGCTGCTCGGCCACGTTCAAGCGCCTGGAAAGGTCCAGCGTGTCTTCTTCGAGCGTGGTTTTATCGGCTTGGCTCTGCGCCGCATTCTCGGTCAGCGCAGCATAGGCCTCACGCAGTGACTGGATCTCGTTTCTCAGCTTGACGATCTCGATCTGCAGATCACTGCGCCCGGCCGCAAGCGTTGTGATCTTTGCGGCCGCGTCCTGATGCTCACTCTGTAGCCGATCATACTCGCGCTCAAGCGCGCTTTTAAGCGTCCCTAGTGTGGCCAGTTCTGTGCGCAACGCTGTGTTGCGCTCGCCGAGCCCGCTCTTGTCTTTTTGCAGCGCGGAGAGGGCGCTGGTCAGACTTTTGATCTGTCCCTCGAGTTGCTCACGAACCTTTTGAAGATCCACCAGCCGACGGGCCTGTCCGGCACTCGCCTCGGCGAGCACCGCTTTTTCCTGTTCCAGTGTCGTCTTGTCGGCGGCAAGCGCTTGGTACTGCGTTTGAAGCGCTTTTCTTAGAGTCACCACTTCCGCCAGTTGCTGAACCAGCGATCGCTTTTCTTTTGACAGTGCTGTGTGCTGCGATGCCAGGGCAAGCTTGTCCTGGACCAGTGCCTGTTTTTCCGAGACCAGCCCGTCGCGCTCTGAAGTGATCTGTCCCAAGTTCTGCTCCAGCAGCACCTTCAGCGCTGTCAACTCAGCAAGCTGACCCACCAGTGCGAGCTTGTCTTCCGTGAGTGTAGCGGTTTGCGTTTGCAGTGATTGTTTTTCCTGCTGTAACGCGCTCTTATCACTCGTGAGCTCTGCGAGCTGATCATCCAGAGTCGTGATCTTTTTCTCAAGCGCTGCCTTGGTTTGAAGCAGCTGCGCCTTGTCCAAAGCCAGTTGCTTGCGATCGCCAAGCAACCCGTCCAACTGGTTTTCAAGATCAAGGTGCAGTGCGATCAGGGCGTTGTGTTTGTCATCGAGCGACTGGAGCTTTCCGGTAAGGTCATCACCCAATGTGGTCAGCTTACGCTTGTCGCCCTGGAGATCGTCACGGATCTGTTCCAGCGAAGCGATGTCCCGTGAAAGAGCCTCGATACGTGACTTTCTCTCGGCCGCAACCTTACGGACCTGATTCCGGTCAGTGCCGATCTGGAACAATCGATCCTGAAGAGTGGAGATCTCATCTGTGAACCCTGCAATCCTGGCCTCCAGAGTACGCTCTACGTCCAACAACCCAGCTTTGTCCACAAGCAGCTGTTCGCGCTCTGCGGCGAGCCCAGTGTTTCGTGAAATCAGATCTGTTTTTTCATCCTGAAGGGCTGTTCGATCGCCGCTCAATGCTACCACTTCAGTTTCAAGTTCCAACCGTAACGCCTCCAGCGACAAGTGTTTCTGCTCCAGGGAGAGCAGATCGCCCTCGAGGTTATCGCGTTGCAGTGTCAGCTTGTCCCGCTCACCAACCAGGTCGTCGCGCACCTGTTCCAGGGCTGCAACGTCACCGAGCAGTTGGCTTATCTGCTTCTGCCGCTGTGCCGACGTCGCCTCTGCCTGTTCCTTCCTGGCCGAGGTCGCACCCAGTTTAAGTTGCAGGGCCGCCAGCTCATCACCCAGCGAGGCGGCCCTCAAGGCAAGTGCCGTGCGCTCGGTCGCCGCCTGTTCACCATAGTCGAGGGTCGCGCGCAACTGACGAACCAGATCGACGTTGCGAATCAGAATGACCACCAGCGCCATCAGGAAAATCATCACGACGACCATCATGATGTCGGTAAAAGACGGCCAGACACTGTCCTCGTCAGTGCCGATCTGCCCTGACGGCGAGACCCTCAGGTCAACAAATCCCTCCGTACGAATCATTGCGGTGGTTGGTGGAGGCGGAACCCTTCCCTGAGCAGCTCGATCATCTTCTCCAGCGCTGCGCTGTTGCGCTGCATCTCGTCGCGATAACTCGACAGCAGGTCCTTGAGTTCGTCCGCCACGTCAGCATACTGTGCCTGCGAGGCGTCGAGTCTCTTGACCAGCGCTGCCGCAGCCCGAATGATGTCAGCGAAATCTTCGATAACGGTCTCGGGCTGGGTCTGGAACCGCGGCAGCAGGATCGTCGTCGTAGCCTCCTCGACTCGGCTGATCACGTGGGTCTGCACATCCATCAGCCGAAGATAAAAATAGCCGAAAAACAGATACGCGAGAATAGCGGTCATGGTGGTGGAGAGCGCCGCTGACATGCCGTGAATGACCATACCCAGGCTGCCGGCCTCGGATGCCGTGACAATCATGTTCGAGGCCCCGAAGAGCGCAATAGCCAGCGATACGATGGTCCCGAAGACGCCCGTCAGGATGAGAATGTTGTGAATGAACTTTGGGAAGGTGTTGCGGCTGGACTGGTGAGCCAGAAGAGTCGCCGCTAAGGCGTTGTGGTTAATGGGGGACCGGCGCTGGTGCAGATCACGCAGGGTCCGATACCGATGCACAATGATCGACTCTCCGGTGAGCCCCGATTCGGGTTCCACAGCGAGATCGAGGTTAGCCAGAAACCGGTTAATCGCCTGTTCTTCCTGGCTATAGCTGACGAAAAGGCGCACCAGCTTGACCATGCCGGCCAGAAACAGTACGAAGATCCCGCTGTTGATAAACCAACCCACCTGAGTCAGCTGATTACGCAGGTAAACCTCGGCCAGAAAGTCACGCTGCCAGAACGCTACCCCCAGGCAGATCAGCACCAACACAATCAGTTGCGTCAGAATAGGCCGGATATAACTCGTTTGGTTCTCTTTAACAGCCAAATCAGGTGCTCCAGAAAAGGGTTATCTCTCCCACATCCCAAAATTGTATCGGGCGGGTTCTGCGTCGATTATCCCATGATTCCTTTTAATCTCGTGTTCTCTCAGCAAGCCAGGCCCGAACTCATCCTGACCTGAATTTCGTGCCGAATCCGTATGCCTGGTATCTCTACTCGGTATCTACTTTTTACCCCAAGGTATCTGATCTAAGTTATACTACGTTGTAGTACAATAAACAAAGAAGGCCCCGCGATGCCGGCCCAACGAAAGATTCCTCCTCCATGGTGGCTGCTGGGGTACCTGGCCCAGTATCAGCCTCAGGCACTACTGCGACAGCTTGCAGAAGCCGGCCTGAGCGCGGATCAGGCTTATCTGGCAGCGCAAAAAACGGCTGAAATTCTCCCAAATAAGGATTATCGCCGGCTTTCGAAGACCTGGGCCGTCCGACGGCTTCGATTTCGTTCATTGTCTAATTAAGATCGAACTGAGGCCGAAACGTACTACATACTAGGCCAATCATGATTTTAGAGTCGACTGTACCAGCGGCCCGTACCTGACCACCGCCTCCTGTCTCCCGATCACTCAGGACCGATCAGAAGATACCCGAACCGCCAGCAGGCAGAGCATCTCAAAAAGGACTGTAGCCGCGTTCAGCGCGGTGACCCCGCTGGGGTCCAGCGGCGGGGAGACCTCGACGACGTCGCCCCCAATCAGTTCAAGATCAGCCAACTCACGGATGAGCCTTTGGGCCTCCCGCATGGTGATGCCCCCGGCTTCGGGTGTACCGGTCCCTGGGGTGTATGCCGGGTCCAGACCGTCGACGTCGAAGCTTAAATAAACCGGCCCGGTACCGGCGACCTTTCGGGCCTGTGCGGCCACCGCCTTCCAGCCTAGATCCTCGAATTCCTCGATAGAGATGACCCGCATACCCTGTTCGTGCGAGTAGTCGAGGCCGTCGGCGAAGTTCTGCCCGCCCCGAATACCGATCTGTACGGTTCGGTGTGGGTCGATCAAGCCTTCCTCCACGGCCAGCCGGAACGGGGCTCCGTGGTGAAACTTGGAGCCGGCAAAAGGCGGCCAGGTATCCGTGTGGGCATCGATATGCACCAGCCCGAGCGGTTGATCGAACCGTTGAGCGAGCGCCTTCAAAATCGGATACGTCACCGAGTGGTCTCCACCGACCGCCAGGGGCAAGACGTTTGTCCCGGCAATTACCGTGAAGAAGCGTTTGATGTCTTCGACTGCGCGATCCAGGTTAAAAAAATCATTAAACCGTACGTCACCAAGGTCGGCGATCCGAGCAAGTTCAAAAGGACGGACACCGGTGGCCACGTTGATAGCCCGCATCAGGGTGGATTCATTGCGCACCTCGCGCGGCCCGTAGCGTGCCCCGGTACGACAGGTAAGACCACCATCATAGGGCACACCGATAATGCCGATGTCGACGTCGTCGAGTTCGCTCACCAGTGGTGTCCGCATAAACGTCGCAACTTCACTGAAGCGAAGTCCCTGCATGGGCTCGTAGGTTTGGCCGGTGATATCCGTCCTCTGGTAAAACGAGCGGTGGTCTGTCTTTGTCATGTTGTCATCCTCTCGATACTGTAAGACCGGCACACCAACCGGTCATCTTTGTGCTCCATGGTGAGCAAAGCGACCCGAAAATGGGTCGCTGGATAAGAACCGAAGTTTAAAGAGGGCGATTAATCAACGCACGCCTTATTGGGGCGGGGCTGTACTTGCCCAATTCGTTAGCCATCGGAGCATGGTGCATCCAGTAACGCAACCGGTAGTAGCGCTGCCAATCTGCCGGTATCAATCAGCGAACGGGCCGAAAGGATATCCGGGTGCAGCGCGCGATCCCGGATCCATTCAGGCACAAAGCGACGAAGGGTCGCGTGGGCCTTCTCTATCGCAGCCGAAGAGGTCAGAGGTCGGCGCAGGGAGATACCCTGAGCCGCTGCCAGATACTCGATGGCGATGATCGAAGCGGTGTTGTCGTTCATGGCCATCAGTCGTCTGGCAGCGAACGTGGCCATACTGACATGATCCTCCTGATTGGCCGAGGTGGGTAGGCTGTCGACCGAAGCCGGGTGGGCAAGGCTTTTGTTCTCCGATGCGAGCGCCGCTGCCGTTACGTGAGCCATCATGAAGCCGGAATCGAGACCTGCTCGTGGTGTGAGGAAGGGTGGCAACTCACTGATGCTGGAATCGATCAGCATTGCGATGCGGCGTTCGGCGAGAGCACCCGTCTCAGCAATGGCAAGTGCCATGTTGTCGGCGACCATGGCGACAGGTTCGGCGTGGAAATTACCACCGGATAGGACTTCACCGGTCTGGTGGCAGATCAGCGGATTGTCAGACACCGAATTGGCCTCCCGTTCCAGCACCTGTGCCGCGTGAACCAGTTGATCCAGACAGGCCCCAAGCACCTGGGGCTGACAACGTAGGGAGTACGGATCCTGGACTCTGTCACAGGTTGCATGAGAGCGATTGATTTCGCTGTCATACAGAAGGGTGCGATATAGCGTTGCGATCTGCCGTTGTCCTGGGTGCGGGCGAATATTGTGAATGCGCTCGTCGAAAGGCACATAACTACCAAGCGCCGCGTCGACAGCCATGGCCCCTGTCACCAGCGCTGAGGCCAGATTTCGCTCAGCAGCAAAAAGTGTCTCAATGGCAAGAGCAGTGGAGATCTGGGTACCGTTCACCAACGCGAGCCCTTCCTTTGCCTCCAGCAGCAGGGGTTCCAAGCCTATCGCCTGCAGGACCTCAGCCGAAGGTAATCGATCGCCATCGTAGAAAACCTCACCCTCACCCATGAGCGGAAGGCTGAGGTGCGCCAACGGGGCGAGGTCACCGGAGGCTCCGACCGAGCCCTTTTCCGGGATCACCGGGACGATGTCCTCCGCCAGCATTTGCAGAAGCCACACGATGATCTCGGGGCGTACCCCGGAGTAACCCTGCGCGAGGCTCAGCGCCTTGAGCGCCAGAGCGAGGCGCACAACGGGTATTGGTAGCGGGTCACCGACACCGGCCGCGTGCGACCGTACCAGATTTTTCTGCAGAGTCGTGACATCGGCCGCCGCAATCCGCGTCTGGGCAAGTTTCCCGACCCCGGTGTTGATGCCGTAGGCCGGGTTGGCGGAGGCGACCACGGCCTCCACGTGAGCATGGCTCTCTCGGGTGACTGCCCAGGCGCTATCCGGAATACTGACCCGTACCGGACCTGCTCCCAGATTTCTCAATTGATCGAGGGTCAGTCCCGCTGGTTCCAGTTTCATTTCATTCATTCTTAAATCTCTGTTGGCTACTGGTAACAGACCCCGTCAGGCCTCATTAAGGGTCGCAACGACTTGCTGGAAGGGTCTGGCGGCCACCTCCAGCAGGGAATGGACGCCATCTACCACCACGTGCCGACCGCCGACGATGACGTTGTGCACAGCGGTCCCCTGTCCGGCAAATATCCAGCTGTCGAGCACTTGGTCTGGAGAGAGTGCTGCGAGGTCCACCTGACTATTGTCAAGTTCGAGGAAGTCTGCCCTGGCGCCGGCAACGAGACCACAGGTGGCCTTACCCATAGCGCGGCTGCCGCCTGCCAGTGCGAACTCGACGAGTGAACGCCCGACACTGCCTTCATCGTCTTTTACCAGCACCGTGCGCCGCTGCAGAGTGAGCCTTTGTGTATATTCCAACAGCTTGAGTTCCTCAGTTGGTGCGGTACAGATCTGGCTGTCAGAACCGATCCCAAAATGTCCGCCATCGATCATGAACTGTTCTGTGGGAAAAATACCGTCACCAAGGTTGGCCTCTGTCGTCGGACACAGGCCCACTGTAGCATCGCTTTTGACGATCGCTCGAAGTTCATTCGGGTCTGCGTGAGTCGCATGCACCAGGCACCAGTTCTCATCTACCGGACACGCCTCGTGCAGCCAGGCAATGGGGGTCCGGCCGTTCAGTGCCTGGCATTCCAGCACTTCTTTTCGCTGCTCAGCGACGTGGATGTGAACGGGTACGCCAGAGGCGAGATCCCCGGCGTCCTGCAACGTTCTGGTCAGCACCTCCGGGGCCACCGCGCGTAGGGAGTGGGCTGCAAATCCGAAGGCTCTGTTCGGATCATCTGCGCAGTGCAAAGCGCACGCCTGAACCAATTCAAGATAGTGCTCTGGCAAGCAGAAAAACCGCTGTTGTACCCCTTGTACGGCTTGACCGTTGAAACCGCCCCGGCAATACAGCACCGGCAGCAGCGTGATAGCGATACCGGCCTCCGACGCAGCTTCCAGAAGCCGTGCCGACAACTCGGCAGGATCAGCATACCGGTTACCAGCCGGGTCGTGGTGCAGGTAGTGAAATTCAGCTACCGCGGTGTAGCCGCTCTGCAACATCTGGGAATAGAGATAACGGGCCACTGCCTGCAGCTCGTCTGGGCCGAGCCGGGCGTTTGCACGGTACATCAGTTCGCGCCAACCCCAGAAATCGTCATAGCCGGCGAGCTTGTGTTCCGTGAGGCCGGCGATGGCCCGCTGGTGTGCGTGGGAGTGCAGATTGGGCAGCCCCGGTATCACGGTGCCGGTGAGGCTGAGATCCACCGAAAGGCTATCGTCCTTTACGACTGCAGTGATACGACCTGAGGCATCCACCTGAATAACGCAGTGTTCGCACCAGCCCTCCGGCGTCAGCGCCCGGGCACAGCGGATTCTGCTCAAGCGCTGTGCCGCCGGTTTCACAGTTGCCGAACTCTGGCGATCCCCCCGGTAGTCGATGAAGAAACAATGTCGTCGACTTCACTCATGGACATATCTTTACTCCACTTTGAATCAAAACCTTCTCCTATCCAGTACAGCCAGGCACAGCTGTATCCTCTATATCCTAACCTGATTGGCCAACCCAAAATGAACCCTTTGGCTGATTTGATCCTTGATTATCTTTTTCTTGCTAATCTTTACGTTCTGCAAAGCCGCCCTCAGGACAAAGTGAAACTTGGTGACCGAAGGCTTCATATACCCACCTCAAGTGGAGATTGGACCGCGTTCAGTAACCCGAATAACTTAAGGAGATCAGGAAATGCCGTGGATCGAAACAGTGTCATATGAGGATGCCAAAGGGCGACTGAAACAGCTTTATGACCGGATAAAAGGCCCAGACAACAACGTAGACAACATCATGATGATGCATTCTTTGCGCCCTCATACCCTGGAAGGCCATATGGCAATCTACAAATACGTCCTTCATCACCCCGACAACACGATTCCGAAGTGGTTTCTCGAAACTCTGGGTGTCTGGGTGAGTTCCTTAAACAATTGCGCCTATTGTGTCGATCATCACTTTGCTGGCTTGAAACGGCTATTAGCCGATGATCACAAGGCCAATGCCATCAAAACCGCCATAGACGCAAGAGATATCTCTGCCGCTCCGCTGGATCAAAAACAAAAACTTGCGATGCACTACGCCGAGATCCTGTCCCAGTCTCCTTCGGATACCAGCGAAACGATGGTCGCAAATCTACGGGCGGCGGGCTTTGACGACGGCGAGATCCTGGAGATTAACCAGGTGTCTGCCTATTTTTGTTATGCCAACCGAACGGTGCTCGGTCTGGGTTGTTCTACGGCGGGAGATATCATTGGACTGTCTCCAAACAATTCAGATGATCCGGATGACTGGTCACACAGATAATAAGATCAGCAATTTCCTCGTGCTGATCTCGTTCAGAATAGGCTTTCCCGTTTAATTTTTCTATATGCTCACGGAGAAGGAGCCCCACCGATGACGGCTGCAGCAAAACTTTTCGTCACCGACGATACAGTCAGTTCGTTCCAGCGTGACGGTGTCGTACCCCTAAGGGGCGTTTTCACCCCCTGGGTAGAAGGTGTGCGCGAGGCCATTGAGCAGAACAAAGCATCCCCGAGTTGGCGTGAGCGGACCTACCGGCCCGATAACGGGGGCGGTGCGGTTTTCTTTCAGGATTATTGTGTCTGGTCACAGTTCCCGGGATACCGGGCGCTGGTTGAGGAGTCCCCCATGGCCGCAATTGCGGCGCGGCTGATGCACTCTGATACTGCCCGGGTATTCCATGATCACGTCCTCGTCAAAGAGCCCGGCAACGCGGTCATCACTCCCTGGCACCATGATCAGCCGTACTACCTTGTCGATGGTGAACAGTCAGTCAGTTTCTGGGTTCCCGTCGACCCCGTACCCCGGGAGCGGAGCATCGAATACATCGCAAAGTCTCACCGATGGGGCAAAACCTTCAGGCCCAAACGCTTCGACGGTACCGACCTGTACCCGGATGACCCCTATGAATCGGTGCCCGACATCGACTCGAACCGGGATCAGTTCGATATCCGAGGCTGGGAAATGCAGCCGGGTGATGCCGTGGCATTCGACTTTCGCACGCTGCACGGGGCACCAGCCAACAACTCGACAACCCGCCGCCGGGTCACGTCGATCCGCTGGGTCGGCGACGACGCGCGTTTTATCAAGCGGAATTCGAAAACCTCACCGGACTTCCCGGATCTCGAATTTGAAGACGGCGCACCTTTTCAAGGTGAAGAGTTCCCGGTTCTCCACCCCAAGCTACCGACAACCAGTCGGAATTCTTGAGGATCACACCCAAAGCAAACCCCCATGAACTTCCTTGGTGCTCACGCAGTGCCAATGGAATTCGAGGGTCGGACCGATGCCTACATCGACCTCGTGTGCGAAGAAATGCTACCGGCCATCGCCAAAGACGCACTTGCTGACAGCGTCGATGCTTTCTGCGAGACCATCGCCTTCGACGCGGGCCAGGTTGGCCGGGTATTTGGCAAGGCTCGAGAATTGAATTTGCCCGTGCGGCTGCACGCCGACCAGCTGAGTGACGGCGGCGGTGCAGCCCTCGCGGCGCAGTTCGACGCGCTCTCCGCGGATCATCTGGAATACACCAGCGAGGCGGGAGTGCAGGCTATGGCTCGCTCGGGGACCGTCGCGGTTCTGCTGCCCGGCGCTTTCTATTATCTCAATGAGACCCAGCAGCCACCGTTGGCACTTCTGCGTAAACACGCTGTGCCGATAGCCCTTGCGACAGACTGTAATCCCGGCAGTTCACCACTGGATTCGCTGCTGCTTGTCCTCAACATGGGCTGCGTACTGTTCGGCCTGACACCCCGGGAAGCGCTCGCGGGTGTCACCTACCACGCTGCCCGGGCACTGGGCCTGACTGACCGCGGCATCCTCGCGCCGGGCAAACGGGCCGACTTCGCACTTTTGATGTCACCTCGCCGGCTGAACTCTGCTATGCGATTGGTACCCCACCACCAATCAGCGTGATCCGATCTGGAATGCTTATCCGGGGCGAATCTTGATAGCAGAGCCGATAGAAGACCTTTCCCGAACCCCGATACAAAACTGAGGCTCGGTTGGCAGACACCTCGCCGTGACTCGTAGGTTTTCGTCTGTCTTCAGCAGGCTACTCATCGCAATGGGCATTTCACTTGTTCAGCTCCGTTCCTGGTACAGCAGATAAAGCCCGCTCCCGGCTATCAGGATTCCACCACCGATGACCCAAAGATCGGGCACATCACCCCAGATGACAAGGCCGAGAAGTGCGCCCCAGAGCAGTGCTGAATACCGGTACGACGTAACTACCGACGCCTCTCCCAAGCGCAGTGCTTCGATAATGAGGAAGTGGGCGGCTCCGTTGAGAATACCGTTGACCATCAACAGGATCCAGCCTACCGGCTGCACAGCGACCCAGCCCAACCAGGGCGCGGCGGGCAGCGCTATGACTACCACGAACATACTCGAACAGAACAGTATCGAAATAGAGCTCTCCGTGCTTGAGATCCGCCGTGTCGCGAGATCGCGCACGGCACTTGACACGGCGGCCGCAAGCGCAATCAGCGTAGCGATTCCGATGCTGGCGGGATCCGGGCGCAGGATGAACAAAACGCCGACAAAGCCGATTCCGATCACCAGCCAGCGAGCTCGGCTGACTTGTTCCCGGAGAACAACAGGTGCCAGCGCAGCGACAAAAATCGGGCTACCAAAAACGATCGCGACCATCTGGGCCAACGGTAGTAATGACAGTCCGGTAACGATCAGCAGCGTGGTCGAAAAGAAAAGAACAGCCCGCAGCAGTTGCGCTGGGATTCGGTTCGGCAACAGCGCCCGGTATCCGCCATAGCGCGGGGCAAGCAGGATAATCAGCACCACTGCAAACACGGTACGTAGACACCATACTTGGGATATGGGGTACTCTTGGGTCAGCCATTTGGAGACCGCATCATTTGTGGTCAATAGGGCACTACCCAGCACCATGCAGACGACGCCGCGGGTCGTGTCAGAAAGCGGAGGATTCAATGGCGTTGTCGAGTGATCAGGGTAAGACCAGTTCCATCAGGGCATTGGTCCGAAAAACAACCGCAAACCATCTACCTCTGAGTATTGCATAGGCTCGAACCACGCATGACACATTACCAAGGGTGACAGACATGGATTACCAGGAAGTTATGAGAACCACCTTCGCCGCGAGAGACTTCACGGGCGAGCCAATTCCCGATACAGTGCTTTACGAGATCCTGGATCACGCCCGATTTGCGCCGAGCGGCGGTAATCGGCAGGGTGGGCGAGTGATTGTTGTTCGCGATGCTGCAACCAAGGACCAAATGGCCCGCTTGGTGGAACCGGCTTCGAAACGTTATGCCGCACAGGTTGCGGCCGGAGAAAATCCCTGGAATCCAGTTGTACCGACTACCGTTAGCGAGGAAACCATCCGTCAGACCCCGGTGCCAGCGCGGCTGACCGAGCCGTTACGTCAAGCCGACGTCCTGCTCGTTTTTGTCGTGGACCTTCGAGTTTTGGCGGTTACCGACCAATTGCTTGACCGAGTCGGGATCATTGGGGGTGCTTCAATCTACCCATTGGTCTGGAATACCTTGCTGGCTGCGCGGGCCGCGGGCTTTGGTGGCACGCTAACCACGATCAGTGCGGCGACAGAACCGCAGGTAAAGGCGTTGCTGGAAATCCCACCGTCTTTTGCCCTGGCGGCTGTTGTCCCGCTTGGCCGACCGGTAAAACAGTTGACCCGTCTTAAGCGACTGACCGTCGAGGAATTCACTTTCAAGGAGCACTTTGGAGCAGAACGTTTCAGCGGAAACTGAACGATATTCTGCGGTTTCTGTACTTCTCTTCACGCCTGGTAGCCCACAAATTAACCACCTGAAAATCCTGGAGTAGACCCATGTCTGACCGATACACCGCCTACGATGCCCTTTCCCTCGAACAGCCGGCCGAGGGCATCCTGAAGATCACCTTTGACAAACCCGAAAGCTACAACTCGGTCGATGCCGAAACCCACTCCCAGCTGACGACGATATGGCGGGACATTGATGCTGACCCGACTGTGCGTGTAGTACTCGTGACTGGAGCCGGAAAAGCATTCTCAGCCGGCGGCGACTTCGACCTGATAGAGAAGATCATAGAAGACCCGCAAACACGGATGCAGATGTGGCGGGAGGCGCGCGACCTGGTCTACAACATTGTCAATTTCAACAAGGTGATCGTTTCCGCTATCAATGGTCCGGCAGTCGGCGCGGGGCTGGTCGTTGGGTTACTGGCCGATGTGTCCATTGCCGCTAAAGCAGCTCGGATCGTGGATGGCCACACTCGTCTTGGCGTGGCCGCCGGTGATGTTGCCTGCCTGATCTGGCCGCTGTTGTGTGGCATGGCGAAATCGAAGTATTACCTGTTGACCTGCAGGCCTTTGAAAGGGGAAGAAGCCGAACGCATTGGTCTCGTCTCGATGTGCGTAGAAGACGACCAGTTGCAAGACACGGCCCTGGAGGTTGCTATCGAACTGGCCAACGGCGCGCAGAGCGCGATTCGCTGGACCAAATATGCCCTGAATAACTGGCTGAGGATGGCCGGGCCAACATTTGACACGTCGACTGCGCTGGAGATGCTTGGCTTCACCGGTGCGGAAGTGAAAGAGGGCCTCGCCTCACACAAAGAAAAGCGTCAGCCTAGTTTCTCAAAGGATTGTCCTGTTTAGATGACCTCGTCCTCCTCAATCTACGGGCCTGGACCCAGGGATAATGCATTACCGCACGACTGAACTCCATGGTGTGTGTGACGCCCAATCGTTGGGGCGGCCCGCCGTCTATCGGGCAGGCTCCTTCGTCACCCAGCTGGTTCTTGTCTGCCGTTACTTGCCGACACAGAACGTCGAAAATATCTCACCCAGCAGATCCTCGGTAGTCACCTCGCCGGTTATTCCGCCCAGTGTCACCTGTGCCAGACGCAGTTCTTCGGCAAGCAACTCCGCTGCACCGCCGACGTGGCCCGATGCTACAGCCAGGTGTGTCTTGGCCCCGTCCAGCGCATCGACATGGCGCCGCCTGGCCATGAACGTCTCGACAAAATCCCCAGTCCAGCCCAAGATGACCTTGATTTGATCCTCAAGCGCTGACAGGCCCTCACCCGTCTTAGCAGACACAGCTACGGCATGCTGAGCCTGCCCCAACACGATGCCCATCTTCCGGCCGCTCAGATCGCACTTGTTGTAGACCATCAGTCTGGGTATCTCATCGGGCAGGCCGGAAAAAACCGCTTGTTGCCCAGCAAACGGCACCAGGTCATCAATGACTGCCAGTACCAGATCAGCCTGCGTCATGGCAGCTTTGGCACGGCGGACACCTTCACCTTCTATTTTGTCCTGCGAGTCACGCAGGCCGGCGGTATCGGTCAGGTGAATGGCCAAACCTGCACAGTCAATGGTCACCTCAACCACATCCCGGGTAGTCCCTGGTTCCTCACTCACGATCACTCGATCGGCCTTTGACAGCGTGTTCATCAGGCTGGACTTTCCCGCGTTGGGCACCCCGGCCAACACAACAGCGGCGCCTCGACCGAGCAGTACCCCAGTTCGCACCTGCTCGAGTACGCGGGCCAGGTCTCGCTGTACACCAGCCAGCCTGTTTGCTGTTCCGGTCTCGGATAGCGGGTCTAGCGGCTCTTCGGAAAAATCTATATCAGCTTCGATATAGGTCCTAAGTTCTTCTATCTCCTTCGATATTGCTGTTAATATGCTCGAAAGCTCACCGGATAGTGAGCGCAGTGAAGCGCGGGCTGCAGCCTGTGTCTGGCTCCCGATGAGGTCGGCAACGGCCTCCGCCTGGACCAGATCGAGTTTACCGTTCAGGAAAGCCCGCTCGGTAAATTCACCCGGGCGGGCCAGACGCGCACCCAAGGTGGTGACCTCTTCTAGCAACTGATGCATCACCATTGGGCCACCGTGGCCCTGCAGTTCGAGTACGTCCTCTCCGGTGTAGGACGCGGGGCTTTGGAAGAACAGCGCGATACCGTCGTCCAGTGGGGCACCGGTGGCATCACAAAAACGCGTCCGCAGCAAACGCCGTGGATTGGGCACCCGGCCCGTCAGCGCCTTCGCGATACCGGCAGACTTCGGCCCCGACACCCGGACTATTCCGATTCCGCCGGCACCGGTCGGGGTTGCGACTGCAGCGATGGTGTCCTCTTGAAGGTGTTGCACGGAACCCAACCCTGAACAACCGGGCAGCTCGCCGGTCTTTATCCGCCGGCTGCCTTAATCTTGCGGGTGATCACCCACTGCTGGGTGATGGACAGGATATTGTTCACCAGCCAATACAAAACAAGCCCGGCTGGAAACCAGAGAAAGAACACTGTGAACACTACCGGCATTGCCATCATGAGGTTCTTCTGCATCGGATCCACTGGTGTCGGATTAAGTAGTGTTTGGCCGAACATCGAAGCGCCCATCAACAACGGCAGAACATAATAGGGATCCTGTGAAGAAAGATCTTTGATCCACAGCGCAAACGGGGCCTGGCGAAGCTCGACACTTTCAAGCAGAACCCAGTAAAGCGCGATGAAAACGGGGATCTGAATAACGATCGGCAGACAGCTGCCAAACGGATTGATCTTCTCTTTCTTGTACACCTCCATCATCGCCTGCTGGAACTTCTGCTTGTCATCACCGAAACGCTCCTTAAGCGTTTTCATTCTTGGCTGCAGGTTCTTCATCCTGGCCATCGACTTGTAGCTGGCCGCCGACAAAGGATAGAAGACCAACTTAACCAACAGGGTCAACAGGATGATGGAGACACCCCAGTTCCCAACGACTTTGTTGATGTTGGTCAACAACCAGAACAATGGTGACGAGACCGGTGTCAGCCAGCCATAATCGACCGTCAGCTCCAGTTGTTGATCCACTTCGACCAGGCGGTGCTGTTCTTTGGGACCGACATAAAAGCGAGCGCTCAGCTCACCTTTTTCCCCCGGCGGCACTACGGTAGGCTCAACACTTTTGTAGCCAATGTGATAACGCGGCTGACTGTCGCGGGCGGTTACGTTTGAGTAGAACTCGTATGCGGTACCACCGCGCGGCAGCAGGGCACCAACGAAATAGTGTTGCAGCATCGCAACCCAGCCGGTCGGGGTCGATCGCGCGAGGTTTGCCTCCCGCATGTCGTCGAAATCAATTTTCTGGTATTTGTCTTCGGGGGTGTAAATGACACCACCGGTGTAACTGGGTAGCCGGCCAAAGAAACCCAGCCCGCTGGATTTTGTCTTTACCTCGGTACGCAGTATCTGGTTGTAAATGTATCCCTGCCAAGGCGTACTACCATTGTTGGTTACTTCATAGCGTACGGCGATGTAATAGCTGTCGCGTTTAAAAGTGTAGACCTTGCGGTAAACGACGTTTTCAGGCCCCTGCCATTCCAGCACAGCTTCGATACTGTCAGCCCCAGGCATAAGGAGATAATTCCTACGCTCGCTGGTATACGGCGTGTGGTGATTTGGCAGGTCGGCCTGTACCCCCAGTAATCCCCCTTGTATGACAAAAATATCTGCTCCTTTGTCGTGTAACAGGCTGAAGGATTGGTCGGGTTGGTCCAGTGTCACCGGGTAGGTCAGCAGCTCAAGGTGTCGGAGGTCACCGCCGTAGGTATCGATCTGTGCCCTGACAAGATCAGTTTCCACCGTCACTGTGTTCGTGCTCGCTAACGCACTGGCAAGGAGTACCGGCGCTTGGGTTGCCGGCTTGTCAGGGGAAGCTGGCGCGCTTGGTACATCTTGCTCGGGCTGCACACTACTGCCGGGTCGGGCAGACACCGCCTGATTCTGATCCGAACCGCCCTGATCCGCTCTCTCGGCTACCGTCTCTATCGGTTGCTGCTTCCCGTCGTACTCGATCCACGCCTGCCAGATCAGCACCAGAACCAGTGCCAGGCCGGTAAACAGAATCAGTCGTTGAATATCCAAAACGTCGTGCTCAGCATTCGTGGTGTTGAGTAGCCCGACCTGCCGACTGCGGCACGGGGTCTACGCCACCTTCATTCCAGGGGTTACACCTCACAAGCCGCCTCAAGGCCAACCAAAGACCACTGGTTGTACCATGTTGCTCAATTGCCTCGATCGCGTAAGTCGAACAACTTGGATAGAACCGGCAACACGGTCCAAGCATGGGGCTGATGAGGTAACGATAGCCCCGTAGTACTGTGGTTAATGTCTTGTGCATTTGCGTTCCACGATCATCCAGTGCCGAACAAGACTTCGATCGATCTCAGACCGTTTGGTGTCGCTCGCGTTTCTTCGCGCCACCACGACCAGATCCATACCGTTCAGTGATTGCTTGTGGTGGCGAAACGATTCTCTGACCAGACGCTTCAGGCGGTTGCGATAAACGGCTCGGGCAGAGACTTTTCTCGACACCGTAATACCCAACCGGGCCCGATCAAGATCGTTACTAACAGCGAAAACGGTAAACAACCGATCGTCGCTACGACAGCGTTGGGCAATTGCTGCTCGGTACTCCTCTGGACGAAGCAGTCGCAGACTACGGGAGAACCCGGCGTCATTCACAAGCGCAACTTTCGGATGGGTCGGTGTTGCTTAGGCGCTGAGTTGCGTGCGCCCCTTGGCTCGACGGGCACTGATCACGGCCCGACCGCCGCGCGTTTTCATTCTCGCCCGAAAGCCATGCCTCCGTTTACGCTTGACTTCGCTAGGTTGAAAGGTTCTCTTCATCTGATGTCATCCCTTTTTTGCTGCGGCAGGACCCAAAAAGGCGTCGGACTTTAATCGTTTTAAACCTGTATTGTCAATGTTTAGTCAAACCTGTGGATAACTTATTTTAGGTATTTATCTGTGGATAAGTGTCTCGTTCCAGGTTACACTATCGAAGGTTACAAATCGGCCTGGACGAACCAGCGGACGCACTAATTTTGCACGCTGTAAGGGTCCCGACCTGAAACTTTATCCCGGGAGGTCGCCACAGGTGTCCGTTGCTCTCTGGAAGCTCTGCCTGAGCAGATTGGAAGATGACCTGTCCGCCCAACAGTTCAACACCTGGATCCGACCCCTGCATGCTGTGGAGAATCAAGAGGGCCTGACATTACTCGCGCCCAACCGGTTTGTTCGGGATTTTGTCCACAAAGAATACCTGGCCCGTATTTCGGGCCTGGCTGAGAATTTCGGTACCGGGGAGATCGCTGTTCGGCTTGGGATTGGCAGCGACAACCCGTCTCAAACCACCGGCAAAGCCGGTACCCGCAGGCCCAGCAAAGCATCCAGTAGCCCCATGGGCCTCGGTTTTGAGGGCCGCCTGAACCCCGCTTTTACCTTCGACAGGCATGTTGAGGGCAAATCGAATCAACTGGCCCGGGCCGCGGCACAACAAGTCGGTGAAAACCCGGGTCTTGCTTACAACCCTTTGTTTCTTTACGGCGGTGTGGGATTAGGCAAAACCCATCTGATGCAGGCCGCTGGCAACCTGACCACCCAACGAAAACGAGATGCCAAGGTTGTTTATGTTCACTCGGAACGCTTCGTCGCGGATATGGTTAAGGCCCTGCAGCATAACGCCATTAACGAATTCAAGCGCTACTACAGATCGCTGGATGCTCTGCTAATTGATGACATACAGTTCTTTTCTGGTAAGGAACACTCGCAAGAGGAATTCTTTCATACTTTCAATACGTTATTAGAGGGCCAACGACAGGTCGTCATCACCAGTGATCGCTTCCCAAGAGAAATCTCGGGCGTCCAGGAGCGACTGATTTCGCGTTTTGGCAGTGGCTTAACCGTGCCTATCGACCCGCCGGAGTTGGAGACTCGGGTCGCGATCCTCAAAAACAAGGCCGGGCAGAAGGGTGTTACGTTGCCCGAGGACGTCTGCTTCTTTATCGCTCAGCAAATCCGGTCCAATGTGCGAGAACTCGAAGGGGCGTTGCACCGGATTGTGGCCAGCGCCAGCTTCACCGGCAGGACCATAGATTTAGATCTAACCCGGGAAGCTCTGCGCGACCTGTTGGTTTTCCAGGAAAGGCAGGTCACGATCCAGAACATCCAAAAAGTGGTTGCCGAGTATTTTAAAATGCGGGTGTCAGACCTCCACTCTAAACGGAGAAACCGGCAGATTACTCGACCGCGGCAGATCGCTATGGCATTGGCCAAGGATCTCACCAGAATGAGCCTGCCCGAGATCGGCGACGCCTTTGGGGGCCGTGATCATACGACGGTTCTGCATGCACAGCGCAAGGTCGTCGAGTTGCTCAAAACTGACCCCAAGATTAACGAGGATTACCAGAATCTACACCGGTTATTGAGTGGATAAGGTGTGGGTAATTTGTCGACAAACCGACTGTTTTCCACACAAGTTTCCTTCACCGACTCTCGTACTCAGTGACTATCCACATTCAAAGCACACCTTTACTCACAAGTTAATATTTCTTTAACTTACGGTATTAAAAGATATATTTTTCTATACTCGAGTTATCAACTACTCTTATTATCTTAATTACCTGATTACTTATGAAATTATTAATAGAACGAGATCAACTCTTAAATCTTTTGATAGCGGTAACCAGCGTGGTCGAGCGCCGCCAGACTTTACCCATATTAGCCAATGTGCTGATTTTGCTTGAGGCGAACACCCTCACACTAGTGGGTACCGACCTGGAAGTGGAAGCGAGCATAGAGGCTGAAGCACTGAAAGGCTCTGATGGACAGTGTACGGTCGCAGCACGGAAATTACTGGATATCTGTAGGGCATTACCAGAGCAAGCAACCGTAGAACTGGAGACGGTAGACAGCCGTCTAAAAATCCGCTCGGGGCGCAGCAGATTCAGCCTGCAGACCCTAGCCGCCGTGGATTTTCCTCGTCTGGAAACTGACAATTGGGAAGAACGAGTTCAACTTGAGCAACCGGTGCTCCGGGGGTTATTTGAGAAAACTGCGTTCTCGATGGCACAGCAGGATGTGCGTTATTTCCTGAACGGCGTCCTGCTGGAGCTCGATGGTACCACCATGGTCGCGGTCGCCACTGACGGGCATCGGCTCGCGAGGAGCCGGGCGGTTTTGCCTAGCCCTGCGGGAGAACACCGCCAGGCGATTATTCCTCGTAAGGCGGTGCTCGAACTCAGCCGTTTTCTCGGTGACGGTGGCGATGAGATCACGATTGAACTTAACGCTAACCATGCTCGATTCAGTCGCCCGGGCGCAGTGTTGACAACCAAACTGATCGACGGAAAGTTTCCCGACTACAAGGCTGTCATGTCACAAGTGTTGTCTCAGAAAATGGTCGCGGACAGGACCCTGCTGCATGAGGTGTTGGCCCGGACGTCAGTCTTAACCAATGAGAAATACCGAGGGGTTCGGTTAGATCTATCCAAGGGGTCGTTGAAGGTGTCTGCGCACAACCCGGATCAGGAAGAGGCGAGCGACGAGATTGCGGTCGAATACGGGGGCGAGAATCTCGAGATCGGCTTTAACGTCACATACCTTATGGACGCCCTGCGAGCGATGCCCACGGAACAGATCGAAGCCGAACTGGAGGACGTCAACAGCGGTTGTATGCTTCATGTCCCCGGTGACGAAGACACGCTCTACCTCATTATGCCGATGCGGCTGTAGGGCCACGGCTAAAGCGCCCTAGAACCTCGTTCTTCCACTCGTTTGTTTCACGTGAAACCAGGTTCGCCTGGTCTCACGAAAAGTATGGCGTTTCACGTGAAACAAACGAGCAAAAAACCCTAAAAACAAGGTTTTTTAGGCAAGAATACGGTCCAGCAGTGGTATAATCAGAAGCCCGTTAACAGGAACTATTATGACCAACGAATCCGTTTATGACGAGAGCAGTATCAAGGTGCTCAAAGGGCTTGAGGCGGTCAGAAAACGCCCAGGGATGTACATCGGCGATACAGACGACGGAACCGGTTTACACCATATGGTGTTTGAGGCTGTGGACAATGCCGTAGACGAGGCGTTGGCGGGATATTGCAAGGAAATCACCGTCACAGTGCATGCCGATGAAAGCGTCTCTGTCGCTGACGATGGCCGGGGCATTCCTACCGGGATGCTCGAGGCGGAGGGTTGTTCGGCCGCCGAGGTCATCATGACACAACTGCACGCGGGCGGTAAGTTTGACCAGAATTCCTACAAAGTCTCAGGCGGTCTGCACGGAGTCGGTGTGTCGGTGGTTAACGCGCTATCGGCGAACCTGCGGCTGGTAATCCATCGGGAAGGCGCTACCTACCGCCAGGAATACCAGGCCGGTGTGCCGACCGGACCGCTCAAGGTGGTCGCCAAGACGAACCGGACGGGTACAGAGGTACATTTTCGACCGGATCCCAAGGTCTTCTCAGATCCCATACTGCACCACGACATCCTCGCCAAACGGCTGCGGGAGTTGTCATTCCTGAATTCGGGTGTGAAAAATCGGTTGATAGATGAACGGACTGAAAGTGAAGATATCTTTGAATATAAGGGCGGAATCAAGGCTTTTGTTGCCCACCTGGGCAGCAAGAAAAACAAGCTTCACCCGACGGTTTTCACCATGCTGGCCGCCCGGGACAATGTGGAGATAGAGTTGGCACTGCAGTGGAACGACTCATACCAGGAGACGGTGTTCTGCTATACCAATAATATTTCCCAGCGAGATGGTGGTACCCATCTGGAGGGCCTACGCGCCGCAATGACCCGGACGTTGAGCCGTTATATGGAGGATACTGGATTCACCAAGCGCGCCAGAGTCGACCTAAAAGGAGAAGATTGTCGGGAGGGGTTGACAGCGGTGTTGTCTGTCAAGGTTGTGGATCCAAAGTTTTCATCCCAAACCAAGGATAAGCTGGTGTCCTCAAATGTCCGGGGCCCGGTCGAGTCACTAATCAGCGAACATTTGGGGGCTTTCCTGTTGGAGAACCCAGCCGAGGCCAAGGCAGTTCTCGAGAAAATTGCCGATTCGGCCCGCGCCCGGGAGGCTGCGCGCCGAGCACGGGAAATGACCCGGCGCAAGAACGCGTTGGACATGGGGGGGTTACCCGGTAAGTTGGCAGATTGTCAGGAGACCAATCCAGCATTGTGCGAGATTTACCTGGTGGAGGGTGATTCCGCAGGAGGATCGGCCAAACAAGCCCGGGATCGTCGTTATCAAGCGATTCTGCCTTTAAAGGGTAAGATTCTTAATGTCGAGAAGGCACGGTTCGACCGAATGCTGGCCTCCGACGAGGTCGCCACCCTGATTACGGCGCTGGGGACAGGGATTGGCAAAGATGATTTTGACGTGGGTAAACTAAGATATCACCGAGTCATCATTATGACCGACGC
>MPMB02068480.1_pt1 | contig 22208 bp, 23 predicted proteins | sample 1617371 | NCBI WGS metagenome assembly MPMB02 (sample SAMN05944808, study PRJNA350692) | marine metagenome | biome: marine; feature: ODZ; material: water; isolation source: 300 m water sample filtered on 0.2 um supor filter | place: Pacific Ocean | collected 2012-04-08 | depth 300m m
TAATCCACCCACTAATAGTGCTGGAAAAGCCAGCATTGCACAAATAGTTGCTGTAAAAATACCCCAAACTGTTAAGGGCATTCTCATTAATGTCATTCCTCTAGTACGAGCTTGTAAAACCGTAATTAAATAATTAAGTCCGCCCATAGTAAATCCGGCTACAAACAAAACTAAAGATACAAGCATTAAAATTATTCCCATTCCGAATCCTGGTGTTCCTTCCAAAATTGCTTGAGGAGGATAAAGTGTCCAGCCCGCTCCTGTAGGTCCGCCTGGAACAAAAAAGCTAGCCATTAAAACCATAACGGCTATAAAAAACATCCAAAAACTTATCATGTTAAGATATGGAAAAACCATATCTCTAGCTCCAACCATTAATGGAATTAAAAAGTTACCAAAACCTCCAAGAAAGAGTGCGGTTAAAAAGTAAACTACCATTATCATTCCATGCATAGTAACGAACTGGTAATAATGTTCTGCGGTCATAAAACCAGCTAGTTCGGGAAATCCTAACTGTAAACGCATTAACCAAGAAAGAATAAGACCAATTATCCCTGTGAATGTCGCTAAAAGAAAATATTGTACTCCAATAACTTTTGCATCTTGGCAAAAAACCCATTTAGTAATAAAACTATGTCCATGATATAAATCCTGATCTGGTACTTCCGCAGGTCTTACATAATCCATATCAGGTGCTGACCTCGATCCTCCTCCAGAAATAGTTTCTGAAGATTGTGCCTGGATTGTTTTGTTATCTATAAAATCTTCTGGCATTTTTTCCCATTATATATATATTTTTTTCATTTAATTTATTTTTTTGCTAATTTTGTTTCACCTGTTTCTAAAATTTTTTGTTTTGCTATTAAATCAGAAAATGTTTCTTGTTCTTGAATCCAATTTTCATATTCTTGATTATCTTGTACTATAACTCCACCTCTCATAGCGTAATGACCAACGCCACAATATTCAACACACAAAACCTCGTACTCTCCTGTTTTGTTGGGTTCAAACCAATAATAAGTTACAATTCCTGGAACTGCATCCATTTTTGCTCTGAATTGAGGAACATACCAGTTGTGAAGCACATCAACTGATCTTAATAATATTTTAACAGGCTTGTTATTTTCTAAGTTTATTACATCACCTTGTATCATTACGTCGTCTTTTCCATAAGGGTCGTCTAAATTGATTCCAAAAGGATTGTCATCATTTATATTCGTTACATGAGTAGTTCCTAACTTTCCATCCTCACCCGGTAATCTATATTGCCATCCCCATTGCCAAGCCATAACATCAATTTCAAGTGCATTTTTTGGAACGTTAATATATTGATTCCAAATCATAAGTCCTGGCGCTAACAGCGCTACTACTCCTAAAGTTGTTACGATTGTCAGTATTTTTTCTAATTTATTATCTTCAGGTTTATACTCTGCTCTTCGATCTTTTTTATAAGAATATTTAAACACGCAGTAAATCATGAAAAGAGACACTGCTATAAAAACTATTCCCGTAACCCAAAATGTTAAAGTGAGCGTGTCATCCATTCCTCCCCAGTTTGATGCAATGTCCGTCCAATACCATGGTGTAAAAATATGGAACAATACTGATCCAAGAATGACTAAAAAAAATATAATACCTACGTGCATAAGCGTCTATATAGAATAAATAACAAATAAATACCTATGACAAAATGTCTTAAGAATCTATCAAAATATCAAATATAACGCTAATTATATGCTAGAAAAAATTGAAATTTTAGCTGTTATTCTAATACTGGTTTTATTATTTTACTTTGTAATTTCTTTTGGTGCCGGAGCGTTCTCAAAAAAAGAAACTAATTTAAGAACAAAAAAATATCTGAAGTCAGTTAATATATTGCTTTCAGTAATTGCAGTCGTGGGTGTTATACTGTCTCTATTTTTGTAAAATAATTATTAAGAAACTAATCCTACACACCATGCTATAACTGTATCGTTATAGACAAACATAATAGTAAAAAATACTAACCAAACTATAAAAAGAAATAACCAATAAATAGATAGTGCTTGAAGATTATTTGACTCTTTAACATAATCTTCCTCTTTTAATTTAAATATTCTTGAACTTACTTTGCCCCAAAAAAATAAACCACCTAATAGGTGTAATCCATGCAATGCAGTAAAAAGATAATATGAAGAAAAATATGTGTTTGTAGAAACAAAATGACCTTCGGTCATTAATTGATACCACAATATAACCTGCAAAATCAAAAATAAATAACTGAATGCGCCAACAGCAATCATGTTGTTTTTTATTTTTTTTGTAAAATTATTTTTTAAATCATTGCTAATCTTATTAAAAAAATATGTAACAAAAATTAAAACTAACGTATTGATCCATAGTAATTTATTCTTCAAAATTAATGTTGTGTCTTGTTCGGGAGGAATTGAATAAAGATAGGCAGTAAATATTAAACTAAATATAGCGGTACTCACTCCAAAAATAATTATTACCGCTGACATTTGATTAGAAATATCAAAAGTTTTACCAGCATGTTTATTGTCAACTAAAACCTGGTTTTTTTCCCAAGGCTTTTCTGCTAGTGTGCCAAATAGTTTCTTTATAAAAGATGACATGTTATTTATATAATTGGTAAATATTATTTTACAACAATGAAATTAAAAACTTCAATAACAATAATCGCTGGTTGTTTAGTAATTTTTCTATTTATTTTGTTGCCTTTATTCTTGTCTATTGAAAAAAAAGAAGATGAATATGTTTCAAAATTTCAAGGATCTTCTTTTTCATTAAAAGATGTAAATAACGAAATTATAACAGAGTCATCTTTTAAAGGACCTTTGACTGCAATATTTTTTGGTTTTACAAATTGTCCTGATGTCTGTCCAATGACATTGAATAATTTAGACTTAGTAATAAAAAATTTAACAAAAGAAAAGAAAGAAAAATTTAAAGTATTTTTTGTTAGTATAGATCCAGAAAGAGACAGCCCTGAAATCATAAAAGATTATCTAAGTTCATTTGAAAATAAAATTTATGGAATTACTGGGGATCCAAAAAAAATATTTCTTATGTCAAAATCTTGGGGAGTACTTACCGAAAAAATATTTACAGAAGATGGTAACTATTTAATTAATCACAGCTCATCTATCATTTTATTAAAAAATGGAAAATATCTTAATAGAATTAGTCATCACGCAGGCTATAAAGATATTTTTAAAACTATAAAGAAATATCTAAGATAGCAAATTAAAATTTATTATTGATATCATTGAAATTGCTGCAGTTTCAGATCTTAAAATATTTTGATTAATTTTAAGTGGAATCAGTTTTTTTAATTTTAAAATATTTTCTCTTTCTTTAAGTGTAAAATCCCCTTCAGGTCCAATTAATATGCAAAGTGGATCTGAGCTTTTAAAATTAATTTTACTATTATCGGTGTTTAAATCTCCAAATATAATGCTTGTGTTTTGATTTAACCTTAAAAATTCATTTAATTTTAAAATTTTTTCCAACTTCGGAACTTTTAATCTATTGCTCTGTTCGGATGCTTCTATAATAATTTTATTTAATCTTTTATCGTTTAATTTTCTTACAATTGTTCTTTCTGTTATAATGGGAATAAATTTCGTAATTCCAAGCTCGGTTGCTTTTTGTATCATTAAATTTAAATAATTTAATTTTATAGGTGAAAAAGCTAACCAAATTTCTCTTTCATTGTTTGAAGATCTTAATTTTTTTATTACTAAAAATTCTACAATTCCTTTGTTTATCTCTTTTATTTTTGCCTCCCACTCTCCACTTTGATTAAATAAAGAAAAACTTTGCCCTATATTTACCCTCATTACTTTAAATAAATAATGTGATTGAGATTTATCTAGCTTTGAAATTAAATTAAGTGATAAACTTTCTTTAAAAAATAATCTAATATTGCTCATTTGGACAAGTTAATTTATGAAAAATATTAAAGCAATAATATTTGATGCATATGGCACATTATTTGATGTCAATTCAGCTGCGGAAAAATGCAAAGGTAAAATTGGAGATAAGTGGGAGGGTTTTGCAAATTACTGGCGAACCACTCAGCTAGAGTATACTTGGCTTAGAAGCTTAATGAATAGGCATAAGGATTTTTGGCAAGTAACAGAAGATAGTTTAGATAAATCTATGCAAGCATTTAAAATAGATTCTTTAATGAGAAATGAATTATTAGATCTTTATAAAGTTTTATCAACTTTTCCAGAAGTAAAAGAAGTTTTAAATAAACTTAAAAAAAAAAATTATAAACTTGCTATTCTTTCAAATGGTACACCTTCCCTTCTCAAGGAATTAGTTAAAAGTAACAATTTGGACAATATCTTTGATGATATTTTTTCAATTGAAGAGGTTAAGACTTATAAGCCAGATCCAAAAGTCTATAATATTCCAATAAAAAAATATCAAATACAAAAAAGTGAAGTTGCTTATTTAAGTGCAAACACTTGGGATGTATCTGCGGGCGGTAACTATGGATTTAATCCTGTTTGGGTAAATAGAAATAATAGTATTTTTGATAATTTAGATTATGTGCCAAAATATCAAATTGAAAATCTTAGTAAATTAATAGAGATTTTGTAAAACAATGAAAGCTGTAAAAATTAAAAAAAATGGTAGTCCTGAAGTATTAGATTTAGAAGAAATAACTTTAAGAAAACCAATTAAGGACGAAGTCTTGATTGAACACGCTGCCATAGGTTTAAATTATATAGACACATATCATAGATCTGGACTTTATCCTTTGATGATGCCTAGTGGACTTGGAATGGAAGCTTCTGGCGTTATTAAAGAAGTTGGGCCAGATGTTTCAAATTTTTCTGTTGGAGATAGAGTTGCTTATTCTGCTATACCTTTGGGGGCATATTCTTCGCATAGAATATATAAAACAAAAAACTTAGTTAAAGTTCCAAAAGAAATAGATTTAAATATAGCTGCAGCAATAATGACTAAAGGATTAACAACATATTATTTATTGCATAAAACTTATCCAGTTTCAGGCAATGAAACAATTTTATTTCATGCGGCTGCTGGAGGAGTGGGACAAATATTTTGTCAGTGGGCTAAAAGCTTAGGGTGCAAAGTTATTGGAACAGTTGGAAGCGAAGAAAAAATAGAGATAGCAAAAAAAAATGGGTGTGATGAAATAATTAATTATAATAAAGAAGACTTTGCAAAAAAAGTTATGGAAATAACTGATGGTAAAGGTGTGCCTGTAGTTTACGATGGAGTTGGAAAATCAACATTTGAAAAATCTCTTGAATGTTTAAGCGTTAGAGGAATGATGGTTTCTTTTGGAAATGCCTCGGGAGCATTAGACCCAATTAATGTTCCAAAGATGTTACAGCCAAAAGGATTATATTTCATTAGGCCTTCAATGGGTCAATATTTAAGCACTAATCAAGAGTTAAGCGAAGCTGCAAAAGTACTATTTGAAAAAATAAGCTCTGGAAAAGTTAAAATAGAAATATTTAAAAAATATAAACTAGAAAATATTATTGAAGCACATAAAGATTTAGAATGTAGAAAAATTCTTGGACCAGCTATAATTGTACCTTAGTCTAGATCAATTTTCATATCTGATAAATGTAATTTCAAAGTTTCAGTCGATAGATGTATATCTCTTATAAAAAATAATACAGAAATTATCATTGCTAAACAGCATGATCCGAAAATAATTCTTGCTACAAAAATCATATCTAAATAGAGAGCAAAAACTGTTAACATATTAAATAAGAAACCAAAGCTTGCACATCCAAGTGTATATCTTAACCACTTAACTCTTCCATTTAAATTTATTAACTGTTTTTCCCACTCTGGAGGAATATGTTTTTCCCAGACATATTCGTCATGTATTTTTCTTATCAAATCACTAAGTGTGTGAAAACGATTGCCATAAACACTCATAAGCAAAGGGATTGCTGGAAACATAAGCGCTGTTACTGTGTAATCTATATTCATACGAATCAATTTGATTATGAATCTGAGCTTTGTTATTTACAAGAAAATTAAATGGAAAATCTTAAAATATTTATTCAACTCACGAGACTAGATAAACCAATTGGTTATATGTTGTTATTTTGGCCATGCTTATGGGGTCTCACAATTGCATATAATTTTGAAAACAATTTAAATACATATTTTTTTTATTTAGCTTTATTTTTCCTGGGTTCAGTCTTTATGAGATCTGCTGGATGTATTGTTAATGACATAGCTGATAGAGATTTTGATAAAAATGTTGAAAGAACAAAAAATAGACCAATTGCTTCTGGAAAAATTTCTATTTTTTTAGCGTCTTTTTATACATCAGTTTTATGTCTTTTAGCTTTTATAGTTTTAATCAATTTTAATTTTTTAACTATAGTTTTGGCCATCGTTTCAATGCCGCTTGCCTTTTCTTATCCTTTAATGAAAAGATTTACATATTGGCCCCAGTTATTTTTAGGAATAACATTTAACTATGGATTGTTATTGGCATGGGTATCAATTCATGAAAGTATTAGTTTGCCACCAATTTTGTTGTATCTAGGAGCCATATTTTGGACACTGGGATATGACACGATTTATGGATACCAAGATATTAAGGACGATGAAATAATTGGAGTTAAATCGACTTCTATAAAGTTTAAAGATAATCCAAAGAAAATTTTATACTTATTTTATCTGATAACTTTTTTATCTTTATTAATATTAGGATATTTAATGAAATTTAGTTATATTTATTTTATATTTTTAATAGTGCCACTTTTACATTTCTTTTTTTACCAGGTAGGTAAGTTGGATATTAAAAGTTCAAACAACTGTTTAAAATTATTTAAATCAAATAATTTTTTGGGTTTAATAATTTTTTTAAATTTACTAATTGGTAAAATTTTATAAATTTATGAATAATATAGAAATTTTAAAAAAACTTTATAATAATTATACAAAAAAATTTTTACCAAAAATATTATTTTCTATTTTTTTTTCATTGTTGGTAGCTGGTAGTACCGCTTCAATAGCATGGCTATTAGTTCCTGCTTTAAAAAAAATTTTTATTGAAAAAGATCAAACTTTAATATTTCTTATACCGGCAGCTATAATTCTTGCTTTTACAACTAAAGGCATCTCACTTTATATTGCAAAAACAACTTTAATTAAAGTTGGACAAGAGGTAACTAAAATTCTTCAATTACAACTAATGAAATCAATAATAAAAGCAGATGCTGAAATAATTGACAAAAAACATTCAGGAAAATTTATTTCTCATTTAAACTTTGATATCTCTATGATGACAAATTTAGTTAGCGTCGTAATATTAAATATAGCAAAAGATTCTTTAACTCTAATAGGTTTAATTGGAGTTATGTTTTATCAAAACTGGAGACTGGCTATCTTTGCATTAATCATGATTCCTCTTGCCTCTTTTGCCGCAAAATCACTAGGTAAAAGAATTGGAAAAGTGACAACTCAGGCTCAGGAAAGTTCAGGTATTCTTACTACCTATATGCTGGAAGTATTTAAAAATCATAAAATAATTAAAATTTTTCAAAAAGAAAATTACGAATTTTCAAGAGCTGAAAAATTTATAAATAATTTAAAAGAAAGATTGGTAAAAACAGCTATGGTTTTGGTAAGGGATTATACAATAATGGAAACATTAAATGGATTTATGATTGCTGGATTAATTTACTATTCTGGAAAACTGATAATAAATCAAGAATTGGATATTAATAATTTCTTTTCTTTTTTAGCCGCAATGATGTTGGCTTATCAACCAGTTAGATCATTAGCAACGATCAATATGGCTATTAATCAAGGCCTATCAGCTGCAAAAAGGATTATACCTCTTATTGAACAAGAAAATAATATTAAAGAAAAACCTGATGCTTTACATCTAAAAACGACAAAGGGTGAAATAAATTTTCGAAATATAAACTTTAAATATAATAGTGAAGAAAGAAAAATTTTAAACTCAGTAAATTTAAATATTGTTGGTGGTGCAATGACTTCTTTGGTTGGTCATAGTGGAGCCGGAAAAACAACAATACTAAATTTAATACCAAGATTTTATGATAGAACTTCTGGAGATGTGCTAATTGATGGCCAATCAATTTATGATGTTTCAATATCTTCTTTAAGAAATAATATTTCCCTTGTTAATCAAGATACAACGCTATTTGATGATACAATTAAAAATAATATAGCTTATGCAAAATTAGATGCGACTAAAGACGAAATTTTCGAAGCCGCAAAACTTTCACATTGTAATGAGTTTATTGATAAATTGCCAAATAAATTTGATACAATTATAGGAGAAAACGGAACTAGGCTCTCAGGGGGAGAAAAACAAAGACTATCCATTGCTAGAGCTATGTTAAAGAAAAGTAAAATTATTTTATTGGATGAGGCTACCTCATCTTTGGATGCTGAAACAGAAAGTAAAATCCAAGAAGCAATTAAATTGCTTACAAAAGATAGAACAACATTAGTAATAGCCCATAGACTTTCTACGGTAATGAATTCTAAAACAATTTGTGTAGTTGACGATGGAAAAATTGTTGCAGAAGGAAATCATGAAGAATTGTTACAAAAATCTGAGACTTATAAAAACTTCTATGAAAAGCAATTAAGAAAAGATTAATGTTATTTTTTTATAGACTGACAATAAATTTCATCTTTTTAATTTCTCCAATAATAATAATTTACAGAATATATAAAAAGAAAGAAGATCCAAAAAGATTTTTAGAAAAAATTGGTAAATTTAATAAAAAAAATACTAATAATAATTTAATATGGTTCCACGGATCAAGCGTTGGTGAAATTCTAAGCATTATACCTTTAATTGAAAAACTTGAAAAAAGAAAAAATATAAAAAAAATATTAATTACTTCAAATACTTTAAGTTCAGCAAAAATTATAAAAAAACTAAAATTAAAAAAAACTTTTCATCAATTTTTCCCATTAGATACAGAATTTCTTGTAGAAAAGTTTTTAAACCACTGGAAACCAAAAGCAGTTTTTTTTGTTGAATCAGAGATTTGGCCAAACATGATATTAAAAATAAAAGAAAAAAATATTCCATTAATTCTACTAAATGCCAGAATCACTAAAAAATCCTTTAAAAACTGGAAGAGCTTTAATTGTTTTTCTAAAAAAATATTTAATAAGTTTGATTTATGCCTAGCACAAAATAATAAAACTTGTAATTATTTAAAATTTTTAGGAGCAAAGAATGTTAAAAAAATCGGTAATTTAAAATTTTCTCAGAGCAGTTCTGAATTAAAAAATAAATCAAACTCAAAAATAAAAAAAAAATTTAAAAAAAAGAAAATTATTTTCTCAGCAATAAGCACGCATAAGAGAGAAGAATTATTGTGTGGAAAAGTTCATACTAATTTGAAAAAAAAATATAATAATATAATTTCTGTAATAATTCCCAGACATATTCATAGGGCCAATGAAATTAAACAAGAATTAAATTCAATTGGTTTAAGGGTGCATTTACATACATCAAATAGATCAATTAATAGTGACACTGATATTTACATTGTAGATGCTTTTGGAGAAACAAAATCCTTTTTAAAATTGTCTAGAATTGCATTTATGGGAAAGTCTATATATGCTTATGGAGGACAAAACCCAATAGAGGCAGCTAGATTAGGAAATAGAATTGTTCACGGTCCTAATATAGAAAATTTTATAGAAGTTTATGATTTTCTTGAAAAACAAGGAATTTCAACAAAAATTAAGTCATGCAAAGGTTTAGAAAATTTAGTTATTAAATTAGATAAAAAAAAAAATTCTTCTCAACAAATTATAAGAAAATTAGCCTATACAGGTAATCAGATTTTATTACATAATGAAAAAGAAATTAATAAATATTTTTGATTTATGAATTTCAAAAAACCAAAATTTTGGGATCATTCAGGATTATCTTTTTGGTCAATAATATTGTACCCATTTTCTCTTTTATTTTTATTTGCTTCTTTAGTAATTAGGATTTTAAAAATTCAAAAGAAATTCCCTATACCAATTATTTGCGTGGGAAATATTTATGTGGGGGGAACGGGAAAAACTCCACTGACAAAAGAAATTTTTCAAATTACTAAATCTTTGGGTAAAAATCCCGCATTTATTAAAAAATATTACAGTTATCTTGATGATGAAATAAATATGCTACAGAAAACTGGAAAAACATTTTTTTTAAATAGAAGAAAAGATTCAATAGAAGCTCTTATAAAAAATGGTTATAATTTAGCAATTCTTGATGATGGATTTCAAGATTTATCAATTTATAAAAATTTTAATATTGTTTGTTTTAATCAAAAACAATGGACAGGAAATCATTTTGTAATACCAGCTGGACCTTTAAGAGAAAAACTCTCAGCCTTGAAGAGAGCGGACTGTATCTTAATTAATGGAAATAAAGATACTAAAATTGAAAATCAAATATATAAAGTGAATAAAAGTGCAAAAATTTTCTACTCAAAATATAAAGCTTTAGATATTGATAGATTTAAAGAAAAAAAAATATGTGCATTTGCAGGAATTGGAAATCCATCAAATTTTTTTGAATTATTAAAAGAGAATAATTTAAATTTGGTTAATAAATTTTCTTTTTCAGATCATCATGATTATTCTTATACTGAAATTGAAAACATGGTTAAAAAATTCAATGACTGTATTTTGCTTACTACTGAAAAAGATTATTGTAGAATTCCGCTAGACTCAATTCTAAAAGGTTTTAAAATTGAATATTTAAAAATTAGATTAGAAATAGAAAATAAAGATAATTTTATTAAATTAATAAAAGACAAAATATGAAAATTATAAAATATTTTTTTGAATTTATTTTTATTTATGCTTTATTAATTATTTTTAAAATAATCGGATATAAAAATGCTTCAAACTTAGGAGCAATTATTGGAAAAAAAATTGGTCCTTTATTTCGATCAAATACTAAAATTCAAAATAATTTAGAAAATTCTAACATTGGCAGTTCTCGGGAAGATAGAAAATCTATAATTAACAATATGTGGGGCAATTATGGAAGAATATTAGCTGAATATGTTTATTTAAAACAATTTAGAAAAAATAATTTAAATCAATTTATTGAAATTGAAGGTTTAAATTATTTAAATGAAATTAAGAATAATAATGAACAGGCAGTATTTATATCAGGACATTTTAATAACTTCGAGCTAATGGCAATGGAAATAGAAAAAGCAGGGATAAATTTATGTGCAATTTATAGACCTCTTAATAATCCATTTTTAAATATTATTATGGAAAACATTAGAAAAAACTATATATGCAAAAATCAAATAAAAAAGGGGAAGAGTGGGACTAGAGATTTACTAAATTTTTTTAAAAAAGATTTTTCTGTAGCTTTAATGATAGATCAAAGAGTAAGCGAAGGTGAGGATATAGATCTATTTAATCGTTCCGCAAAAACTACAACCATACCCGCACAATTAGTAAAAAAATATGGCTGCAGTATTATTTCAGTTTATATCGAAAGAGTTAAAAACTATCATTTTAAATTATATTTTAATAAACCAGTAAAATTTGATGATAATTTATCTCATCAACAAATAACATTAGAGCTTAATAAAATATTAGAAAAAATGATTCTAAAAAATCCCGATCAATGGATTTGGTCACATGACCGGTGGAAATAAATCAATTTTTTTTAGTTAATTCTTCTCTTTTTTGCGAAGCCTCAACATGAGAAAAATAAGGCTCTTGAAGTTCAACATTCCAATAATTTAATTTATCTAGAAATATTTTCTTTCCAGAAATTGCACAAATAACATGATCACCTTCTTCAAGAATCTCAAAATTATTAGGTAAATATTTTATTCTAGCTAATTTATTTTTCATTATATAGAAATGTATTTATATATGATTATTTGCATCATAGGAAGTGGGGGTAGAGAACATGCCATATGTAAAACAATTTCTCTATCTTCAAAAATAAGCAAAATATATTGCATGCCGGGTAACGCTGGAACTCAGCAATTGGCTGAAAATATAGATTTGGATATTAATAATTTCAAAGAAGTTTTAAAATTTTTAAAGGACTCAAAAATTGATTTGGTTATAGTTGGTCCAGAAAAGCCATTAGTAAATGGCATTGTAGATTACTTGGAAAGCAATAACATTAAAGTTTTTGGTCCTAGAAAAATCCCTTCACAATTAGAAGGTTCAAAAACTTTTACAAAAAATATTTGCAAAAAATACAATATACCAACAGCAAAGTTTGGAATTTTTGAAAAAAAAGAAAATACTATAAATTTTTTAAAAAATTCAAAATTTCCAATCGTTATTAAGGCAGATGGATTGGCCGCTGGAAAAGGAGTTTATATATCAAAAAATTTATCTGAAGCAAAAGAAGCAGTTAATGAGATTTTTGATGGAAAATTTGGACTAGCAAAAAAAATACTAGTTGAAGAATTTTTAAATGGCGAAGAAATGAGTTTTTTTATTGTTTGCGATGGAAAAAATTTTAAAATCTTTAAAACTGCACAAGACCATAAAAGAGTTAACGAGGGAGATGAAGGAAAAAATACGGGAGGAATGGGTGCATACAGTCCATCGGGGTTAATAAACGAAATCTTAGAAAGTAAAATTATTAATAAAATAATTTCTCCAACTTTAAAAGCAATAGAGGAAATGGGCGAAAAGTATAAAGGATTTCTTTATGCTGGCTTAATGATATTAGATAACGAGCCTTTCTTGATTGAATACAATGTTAGAATGGGAGACCCTGAGTGCCAAACAATATTGCCTCTTTTAAAAACTGACTTAATTGATGTTTGTAATGCATGCTGTGATGAAAATTTAGAAAATTTAAATATAGAATGGAGAGAAGAAAAAAGTTTATGTATCGTATTATGTTCCAGAGGATATCCTGAAAAATTCGCAAATAATGTTAAGATAGATAATTTAAATAATTTAAAATTAAATAATAATGATTTTATTTTTCATGCAGGAACAAAAGAAAAAGGAAATGAAATATTTTCAAATGGAGGAAGAGTTTTAAACTTTGTTTCTCTCTCAAACTCTTTTAAAGATTCAAGAGAAAGAGCTATAAATCTTATAAATCAATTAAATTGGAAAAATGGTTTTTTTAGAAAAGATATTGGTTTTAAAATAATAGATAAATGAGAATAATAGGTGGAACTTTTAAAGGTGTTAAAATTTTTGAAGCTTTTGACAAAAATACAAGACCGCTAAAAGATTTGGTTAAAGAATCTATTTTAAATATTCTTGAATATTCTAAAGATTCAAGAATAAATTTAAATAATTCATTAGTTCTTGATTTATTTTCAGGAACTGGGTCCTTTGGCTTAGAATGTATTTCAAGGGGTGCTACAAAAGTTTATTTTATTGAAAACTACGATCAATCATTAGAAATTTTACATAAAAATATAAATAAATTAAAATGTGAAAAAAAAACAAGAGTATTTAATGAGGATGCTTTTAATTTTTTTGAGAATAACGAAGAATTAAAAAATGTAAAATTTGATTTAATATTTTTAGACCCGCCCTATAAAGAAGAAAATATAAAAATAATTTTAGAAAATATAGCTAAACTAAAATTATTAAAAGAATCTGGATTAATTGTATTGCATCGTCACAAAAAAACAAAAGATGATATTGCCAGTAAATTTACCATTAAAAAATCCGTTAAGTATGGAATTTCAAAAATAATATTTATAAAAATTAATTAAATAATATTTTCTTAGTTTCTTTTTTGATGAGTTCAACAGATGGTTGATCAAATGGATTAACTTTTAGTGCTCTTCCTAGTAAAATTGTTTCCAATATAAAAAAACAAAATAGTTCTCCTAGCACCTCTTCATTTCTTCTTTTTACTTCAAAAGATCTGAAGGGTAGTTTTTTTTTATAGAAAACTTTTTCAGTTGCGCTTTTTTGTGCATAAATAATTTGAGAAAAAGATTTGTTCCTAAGATAATTACGAGTCTTTTGTAGAAATTTATTATTTATCTTATCTGATTTTGTATCTTTGCTAGAAAAAAAAGTAAAAAAATTATTTTTTGGTCCATCTAAATATAATTGTAATAAGCTATGATTGTCTCTTGGCATAGCAGATATAACAGGAAGAATACCTTTAGATTTTTTTCCCAAGCTTTCAGCAACTAATTGCTGGTACCACTTAAACAAGTTTTCTGACTTATTATCATAATTCAAAATTATTGAATTAAATTTTTTTTCTTTAACAAATTTTAAAATTGCACCAACATTTTTTATTAATTCATTTAAAAAATTTTTATTATTAATTAAGTAATTTAATCTCTTAAATTTTTTTTCATTAAGACCCATAATTTCTGCAGGAAGCATACCAACTTCTGATAAAACAGAATATCGACCTCCAATATAATTTTTATGTTCAATAATTTCCGCTTTTAGATCATTAGCAAGATTTCTTAAATAGTTTTTTTTATTTTCAGTAATAAAAATATTCTTACTATTATTTATAAATACATTCGAATTTGCAATTGTCTCAAGAGTATTTCCAGATTTAGATATAATAATATTGGTTGCTTTTATTTTTTTTTCATAATTGTTTAACTTTGAATTTAAATTGTTAATAAATATAAATTTTTTTTTTATTTTATGATTTAAAAATTGGTATATTGCTTCAACGCCTAGAGTTGATCCTCCCATACCAATTAATCTGAAATTTTTATTTTTATTAATTTTTCTAATTTGCTCTTTAGTATAACTATATTTATAATTTGGCTTCAAAGATTCAAAAAGTTTAATTTTTTTAAACCATTTTTCATTTTTAAAATTTTTTAAATTTTTAATTTTTGAAATATTAAAATTTTTAAATTTAATATTAGAAGTTAACATATTTAATCATTTATTTTTTCTAATATTGACTTTTCTATGCAGTTTTCATTTTCAGTGTCGCATTCAAAATTTGTGTCTTGGCTTTCATCAATTTTTAAAACTTTTTTAATATCAATATCTTCTTCATCGTCTGTTTGATCTTCTTGATCTAGTGGTACTGGTAGCTCGTCAATATCTGGAGGGACAGTTAAAGGATTCTTTTTTTCTACTAAAAATTCATCGCTATTTTCAGATCTTTTTTTTCCTTGCAGAACATCTTTTGCACCTGAGCAGGAAAATAAAAAAAGCATCGAAAATAAAAATATAATTATTTTTTTAAATTTCATTTTTCTTTTTATAATTCAATAATTCAGCAAAAATAAGACAAATAATTCCTAAAGATATAAATATATCAGCAACATTAAAAACGAACCAATGATAGCCTTTATAGCTAATGTCTATAAAATCTGGTACCGCAGAATAATAAATACGGTCAAATAGATTACCCAAAGATCCTCCTAATATAATTAAAAAAAAGTATGCACTTTTATCTTTTGATTTAATAATTAAGTATACAATTAACAAATTAATAAAAATAATTAAGATAGTCATTACATTATACATTTGTGATTGATCAAAAGAGAATAATCCAAAACCTATACCACTATTCCAAACTAAAATTAAATTGATGTAAGAATTTATATTTATATCTACATTGCCTAAATCTTCGAGGATAGACAATATATATAATTTTGAAATTCTATCTGCTAAAAAAATAAATAAAATAATTCCAAAATATATAATAGTTTTTTTTAAAAATAATTTATTCATTAATTATTTTTATTATAAATCTCCGTGCCTTTCACATTTATCTTTGTTTATTTTCCAGCAAACGCTACATTTTTTTCCTTCTGCTTTTTTCGTTTCAACAAAAATTTCTTCTGAATCGCCTTTGTTAATTTTATCAATCTTTGCGCCTGATGTAATGCATAACTCAGAAAAATCTGTTCCTTTAGAGAGGTTAAGCAATTTGTCATTTAAAAGTATTTTTAAATTCGTCTCTAAACTTGAACCAATTTCTTTAGATGCTCTTTTTAACTCTATGCTGCTGTTACATTTGTCTCTTATTTTTATAAGCTCAATCCATTTATTGTTTAAATCTTGGTTATTCCAATTTGATGGAATAACTGGAAATTTTTCTAGGTGAATGCTTCCCTTTTCTTCAATTCTTAATAGTGAGTAAATTTCTTCAGTTGTAAAAGATAGTACGGGCGCAAACCATTTTAATAATATTTCAAGAACAATATTCAAAAATTTTATTGTTGTGATTCTTTTTTTGCTTTCTAAAGAATCGCAGTACAAAGCATCTTTTCTAATATCAAAATAAAATGCTGATAAATCAGATGTGCAAAAATTTAATATTTCCTTATATATAGTGTGAAAGTTATATTTTTCAAAATTCTTTTCAAATAAGAGGTTAAGATTATAAATTTTGTGTAGCATATATTTCTCTAACTCTGGAAAATCTTTAATATTGATTTTTTCAAAATCAACTTTTTCAAAGTTGTCGTTCAAATTTCCAAGAATGTATCTAAAAGTGTTTCTAATTTTTCTATAAGATTCTGCATGCTGCTCTAAAATTGAATAATCTACTCTTAAATCTTCAGCATAATCAGATGCTGCAACCCAAGTTCTTAGGATATCAGCTCCATATTTTTTTAAAATATCTTCTGGTGAAATAATGTTGCCAAGAGATTTTGACATCTTTAAACCTTTTCCATCAACAACAAACCCGTGTGATAAAATAGAGTCAAATGGAGCTCTACCTCTTGTTCCGCAAGATTCTAATAATGATGAGTGAAACCATCCTCTATGTTGATCTGAACCTTCAAGATACATTGAAGCAGGCCATTTTAAATCTTCTCTTTTTTCAAGAACATAGGCATGAGTTGAACCACTATCAAACCAAACTTCAACAATGTCAGTCATTTTTTGATAATCTTCACTTTTATATTTTTTGCCTAAAAATCTTTGAGTATCTCCTTCAAACCAACAATCAGCTCCTTCTTTCTCAAATATACTTGCAATGTTTTCGGTAACCTGCTCATCAACTAAAACCTCATTTGTTTCTTTTGACAGAAAAACAGGAATAGGCACGCCCCATACCCTTTGCCTTGAAACACACCAGTCAGGTCTTAATTCAATCATCGATCTTAATCTTTCTTTTCCTTTATTTGGATAAAACTTAGTTTCATCTATTGACTTTAAAGCTTTTTTTCTCAAACCATGACTCTCCATTGAAATAAACCACTGTGGTGTTGCTCTATGAACCAAAGGTGCTTTTGAACGCCAAGAATGAGGATATGAATGAACTAATTCACCACTAAACAATAATTTTTTTTGTTCTTTTAATTTTTCTATAACTATTTTATTTGCCTTAAAAATATGTATGCCTTCAAACGTTGGTACGTGCTTTGTATATTTTCCATCATCATCAACTGTTTCTTCTGCTTTAATGTTGTTTTTTAAACATAAATTAAAATCATCAGGTCCATGGCTAGGCGCACAATGAACTATACCTGAGCCTTGTTCTAATGTGACAAAATTTGCATCTAACATTGGTATATCATAATCAAATCCAATTTTTGAAAATGGGTGACTGCATATGGCTCCTTTAAAATCTTTTCCTGAAAAAGTTAAAACTTTACTAAACTTTTTAATATTACAATCCTCTATTAAGGATTTTAACAAATCTTCGGCTACTATTATTTGTTTATCTTTAAAATCTGTTTGATCTTCTATTTTAATAATTACATATTTTAAATTTTCATTATAAGCCAAGGCTCTATTGGCTGGTATTGTCCATGGAGTTGTTGTCCAAATTATAACTTCGCTATTTAAAAGTTTTTCATTTGTTGTTTTTTTAATATTAAAAGTTGCATAAATTGTATCAGATTTATGGTCCATATATTCAACCTCTGCATCTGCTAATGCTGTTTTTTCTACTGTTGACCAAAGCACAGGCTTATAGCCTCTGTAAAGACTGCCTTCTTTTAAAAATTTTCCAAGTTCTCTAACAATTTGAGCCTCTGCATCAAAGCTCATTGTAGAGTAATAATTTTCCCAGTCTCCGACTACCCCAAGCCTTTTAAACTGCTTTTTATGTACCTCAATCCATTTGGTTGCAAAATCCCTACATTCTTTTCTAAATTCATTTATTGGAACTTCATTTTTATTTTTTTTATTTTTTTTATATTGCTCCTCAATTTTCCATTCAATTGGCAGACCATGACAATCCCAACCCGGAACATAAACAGAATCTTCTCCTTTCATTTGATGAAATTTTACTATTAAATCTTTAAGAATTTTATTAAGAGCTGTTCCCATATGTATATCTCCATTGGCGTATGGAGGCCCGTCATGAAGAATAAACTTTTCTTTTCCCTTTCTCGATGATCTTAGCTTTTTATATAAGTCAATTTTCTCCCAATAATCAATTATTCCAGGTTCTTTATTCTGCAAGTTTGCTTTCATTGAAAAAGCAGTTTTGGGAAGATTAATATTATTTTTACTCATTATTTTAATTTATTTTTTTTTTTGCTATTTTGAGGTCTAAATTAATTTGTTTTTTTAATTGGTTTATATTTTTAAATTTCTTTTCTTTTCTTATAAAGTTTATGAACTCAATAGTTAAGTGCTTATTGTAAAGATTTCTTGAAAAATTAAATATATGAACCTCTAAAAGTATTTTTTTTTGGTTAAAAGTTGGCCTATATCCTAAATTTGCAATTGCTTTAAATAATTTTTTATTGTTTCTTAATAAAATATTAACTGCATACACTCCTGGTTTAGCGATAACATAATCATTTAGTTCTATATTGCATGTTGGAAATCCAATTTTTCTTCCCATTTTTCTTCCAACTTTTACTTTTCCTTCTATAGACCAATTTCGACCTAAATATCTATTAACAATATTAATTTTACCATTAGATATTAATTTTCTAATTAATGTTGAGGAAATTATTTTATTTTTTTTCTTTATTGGTTTTGGATTAATTATTTTAAAATTATATTTTTTTTCGAAAAATTTTAGTTTACTCACATTGCCTTCTCTTTTGTTGCCAAACCTAAAATTATTACTTACAAAAATATATTTTGGTTTTAATTTTTTAAACAAAACATAACTAATGAAATTTGAGTAATTAATTTTTGAAAATTTTTTATCAAATTTTTTAATTATAACAAAATCTATTTCAAATTTTTTTAAATAATTTATTTTTTGATTTAGATTTGAAATTTTAAAGTTTTTTAATTTTTTGTTAAAAAACATTTTAGGTATAGGATCAAAAGTTAATACACCAATTTTTATTTTAAATTTTCTTTTATATTTTTTTGCTAATTTAAATAATTTTTGATGTCCAATATGTAGTCCGTCAAAGTTACCAATTAATAAAATCGAATTTTTATGCCTATTTAATAGAGAAAAATTTTTATATAATTTTAATTTTTTTACCATTTTAATTTTGATTGAGTATAGTCAACTCTCGTATTATATTTTTTTATAATTTTTTCAAAACTCTCATTTTTTATTTCTTGTTTATGAATTCCATTCGTAATTAATAAGCTAGCAAAATTTTGATTATTTGCTCCTTTAATATCTGTATTTAGGTTATCTCCTATACAAAAAACTTTTTTGTTTTTTATTTTAGCTGCCTGATTATAAACTTTTGGATAAGGTTTTCCAAAATATTCTACTTTTCCTCCTAATTCCTCAAATACTTTTGCTACAGATCCTGCGCAAAATTCTCTTTTTTCTGCTCTATCAACAATTAAATCTGGATTTGTGCAAATCATAATTTTTCCTATCTCTTTTTTTAACAATGTTTTATAGTATGACAATTCTTTATCATGTTCATCAAATAGACCGGTGCAAAGTAAATACTCAGCATCACTAATTTTTTGTATTTTATTTTTATTAAAATTATTAAATAATCCAAAATCTCTAGGTGGCCCAAGATGAAAGAAAGTTTTGTTTTTAAAATCTGAGGTTAAATAGCTTAATGCAGCCTCACCTGATGTATATACCTTTGAATAAAATTTTTGCTCTAATCCCATTCTTTTTAAAAAATCTACAATATTATAATTGGGTCTAGGAGCATTTGTAAGCAATACTAATTCCTTCTTTATATCTAATAGCTTTTCTAAAACATCGATCGATTCTTGATAAAGCTCAACTCCATTGTGTACAACTCCCCATAAATCTATAAAGAACAAATCATATTGATCTGCAACAGATTTAAGTCCTGAATTATCTAAGTTTTTGGTCATTTGGCAGATATAACTTAAAAATAACCATATTTCTTGGTTTTTTTAGCATTATAATTTTGCAAAGCGCCTTGAAATAAAATGAACTCATAGCTATATGAAGTCTCATATTTATAGGAGTTTTATATGAAATTTAAACCGTTACATGACAGAGTTTTAATTGAAGTCCTTGATGGCAATGAAAAAACTGCAGGAGGCATAATAATCCCAGATACAGCTCAAGAGAAACCACAGGAAGGCAAAGTAGTTGCTGTTGGTGGTGGAGCAAAAACTGAGGATGGAAAAATAATTCCAATGGATGTTAAAATTGGAGACAAAGTTCTATTTGGCAAATGGTCAGGAACTGAAGTCAAAATTGATGGCAAGGAGTACAGCATAATGAAAGAGTCTGATATTATGGGTATTTCAACAAGTAAATAATTTAAATAAGGAGATTTTATAATGGCAAAAATAGTAAAATTTGACTCTGAAGCAAGATCAGCGATGTTAAAAGGAGTTGATATCCTTGCAAACACAGTAAGGGTAACTCTTGGACCTAAAGGAAGAAATGTTGTTATAGACAAATCTTATGGTGCTCCAAGATCAACTAAGGATGGTGTTACAGTTGCTAAAGAAATAGAGCTTGAAGATAAGTTTGAAAATATGGGTGCTCAAATGGTTAAAGAAGTTGCTAGCAAAACAAATGATGAAGCTGGTGATGGAACAACAACAGCAACAATTTTAGCTCAATCAATTGTTAAAGAAGGTTGTAAATACGTAACTGCCGGAATGAATCCAATGGATGTTAGAAGAGGAATTGAAGCAGCTGTAGAAAATATAAAAGAAAAACTAATATCTTCTGCAAAAAAAGTTAAAGATACTGATGAGATTTCTCAAGTTGGAACAATTTCTGCTAATGGAGATAAAGAAGTCGGTAATATGATTGCTAAAGCTATGCAGAAAGTTGGCAACGAAGGTGTAATCACTGTAGAGGAAGCAAAAGGAATTGAAACTGAACTAGATGTAGTTGAAGGTATGCAATTTGATAGAGGATACTTATCACCTTATTTTATTACTAATGCAGATAAAATGACTACTGAATTAGAAAACCCTCTAATTCTTTTACATGAAAAAAAATTAACTAACTTACAACCAATGGTTCCTCTCTTAGAAGCCGTGGTACAAGCTGGAAGACCTTTAATGATTATCTCTGAAGATGTTGAGGGTGAAGCTCTTGCTACACTAGTTGTAAATAAACTAAGAGGTGGTTTAAAAGTAGTTGCTGTAAAAGCTCCAGGTTTTGGAGATAGAAGAAAAGCAATGCTTGAAGATATTGCAATTCTAACTGGTGGACAAGTTATATCTGAAGATCTTGGTATTAAGTTAGAAAATGTAAAAATAAATGACCTTGGTTCAGCCAAAAAAGTAAAAGTTGACAAAGAAAATAGTACTATCGTTGATGGATCTGGTAAAAAATCTGATATTGAAGCAAGATGTGATCAAATAAAACAACAGGTAGAAGAAACCACTTCAGACTATGATAAAGAAAAACTTCAAGAAAGATTGGCTAAACTAGCGGGTGGAGTTGCAGTTATTAAAGTTGGTGGCGCAACAGAAGTTGAAGTAAAAGAAAGAAAAGATAGAGTAGAAGATGCTCTTAATGCCACTAGAGCCGCTGTTGAAGAAGGAATAGTAGCTGGTGGTGGTTGTGCTCTTCTTTATGCTGCACAAGATCTTGACAAAGTAAAAGTTAAAGGTGATGACCAAAAAGCTGGAGTAGAAATTGTTAAAAAAGCTTTAGAAGCTCCGATTAGACAAATCACTAAGAATGCAGGAGTTGATGGTTCAGTTATAGTTGGTAAACTTTTAGAAATGAACAAACCATCACAAGGATATGATGCACAAACTGAACAGTATGTAGACATGTTCAAAGAAGGTATTATTGATCCAGTAAAGGTTGTTAGAACTGCTTTACAAGATGCTGCTTCAATTGCTGGATTATTAGTAACAACAGAAGCAATGGTTGCTGA
>MPMB02051849.1_pt1 | contig 22201 bp, 11 predicted proteins | sample 1617371 | NCBI WGS metagenome assembly MPMB02 (sample SAMN05944808, study PRJNA350692) | marine metagenome | biome: marine; feature: ODZ; material: water; isolation source: 300 m water sample filtered on 0.2 um supor filter | place: Pacific Ocean | collected 2012-04-08 | depth 300m m
AATCAGTAACGCAGAGATTCTTGATGCGTTAAATGAACCACTTGCGATGATTATTAATTGCTTGAGAACAGCGCTTGAACAAACTCCGCCTGAATTATCTTCCGATATTGCACAAAATGGTCTGGTTCTTACTGGTGGCGGTGCTCTCTTAGAGGGGCTAGATAAGCGCATCAATAACGAAACTAATCTTCCGGTAAGTATTGCTGATGATCCGTTGACTTGCGTCGCACGAGGTGGTGGAATAGCGCTAGAAAAGATTAGCCAGCATAATATGGGATTTCTTGCCTCAGAATAAATTTAATTAAGTCGAGCTATCAATAATGCGACTTTTAAAATTACTCTTACCTCTTTTAATTGCAATAGCGTTTATTGTGCTTGATGCCAGATTCTCCTATCTGCAGAACTTTAGAGGCTCCATATCAACTTTATTTGCTCCTATCTATTTTGTTGTTGACTTGCCGAATCATGTTGTTGAATGGGTAAATGACAAAGGATCTGAAAAAGCCAAACTCATTAGTAAAAATGAACAATTAATAAATGAGATGATTGAATTGAAGGTCAAGCTTCAAATATACAACAATCTGGTCTTGGAAAACCAAAAAATTAATCTTCTGCTAAACTCAAGCTACACTCTTCCAAACTATAAAGCAAAACTAGCGCAAATTAAATCAATATCACAGACTCGGCTAAAAAAACAGATAGTAATCAACAAAGGTAGCAATGATGGTATTCGAAAATTACAAGTAGCGCTAAGCTCTGATGGAGTTGTAGGTCAGGTTGTGCAAACCAATCCTTTTTATTCCATCGTTCGTCTTGTAAATGACCCAACACTACATGTGCCTGTAAAAAGCCTTAAGAATGGCTCTAGAGGGATTACAAAAGGTGTCGCCACAAGCGAAGGCGGGGTGATTATTGAATTCCTTCCAATTGATTCTAATGTCAGCATAGGAGATGTCTTTGTCACAAGCGGAATTGGATCAATATATCCTTCCGGATATCCTGTCGGCAGGGTTATAGAATTTGAAAAATATGCCAATACCGAATTTCTATCTATAAAGCTTGAACCTATTGTAGATATGAGTCAAGTGGAATATATATTGATTATTTCAGAAGAGTAAATGACAGAAAAAAACGACAACCTTTTATTGCTAAAGATTTCTTTAATTGCCTTAATTGTTAATGCAATATCACTTCCGCAATTAATAGAATATATCTCGCCATTTTGGATTTTGATTTTCTATGCCTACTGGCTTGTATATTCGGAAAATAAGGCGGCCTACATTGTTGCTTTACTGCTAGGCTTAATATTAGATATATCACAAGGAGATATCTTGGGACAGAATGCGCTTGCATTGATATTAAGTAGTGCTGTAATTCTAAGAGTAAAGAAATCATTCTATGTTTCAAATATAACGACACAGCAAATCTATATTTTCATGGCTTCTCTTGTTTATTTAATCGCATTATTAATAACCCAAATCACTATGTTGGTCGCTAATTTTGATTGGCTTATATTGTTTGCTCCAATTACCAGTTCCATCATTTGGCCTTTTGTTCGTTTTCTTCTGGCAAAGCTTAAACACTAAACACCCAAAATGGAAAAGATTTCCAATATAAAAAAAGAAACGAAAGTCTTAAAAAATCGTGTCATTCTGGCGTCTGGATTTATGCTTGCGATGCTCTTTCTAATGATTTCAAGAATGTATAATCTCCAGATCACCCAGCACGAATATCTCACTGAAGAGGCGCTAGGAAATCAAATGCAAATCCTTCCGGTGACTCCCGCTAGAGGGGATATTTTGGATCGAAACGGAAAGATTTTAGCTACCAACAGACTTTCCTATAGATTGACAATTACTCCCGAAAAAGTTGAAAACCTTAATGACATCTTTATTGAACTTCAATTGTTGGAGCTTATCAATGATGATGATATAGAGCAATTCAACAAGAACATAGTGCGCTATAAAAAGTTTCACAGCATTCCAATGAAATTTAGCTTGTCTGAAGAGGATGTTGCAATCGTTCTTGCTGGAGAGCAGTTGCCAGGTGTCGACATAGAGCCTTATTTTCATCGTGTTTATCCTTACGGGAAATCAAGCTCACACTTGATAGGATACGTTTCATCGATGAGTCAAAAGGATAAAGATAGTTACGATAAAGAAAACTATGCTGGCACAGCTTTTGTAGGTAAATCCGGCATTGAGAAATACTACGAAAATCTATTGCATGGCCAGTCTGGAAATAAACAAATTGAAAGAAATGTCGCAGGAAGAGTAATCGATTCTCAAATCATTAAACCCACAATTCCAGGTCAAGATGTCTACCTAAATGTCGATATCGATTTGCAATTAGAAGCTGAATCATTACTGGAAAATAAGCGCGGCGCTCTGGCGCTCATTAATGTCAATAATGGAGCAATCATCGCCCTTGTTAGTACTCCAACTTTTGACCCTAACTGGTTTGTCGATGGCATTTCAGTTGAACAATATCGACAACTTAAAGAGGATCAGGATATACCTCTTTTTGATCGAAGTATAAAGGGCCTCTATCCTCCAGGATCTACAATCAAACCAATGATAGCCCTTGCTGGGTTAGAACTTAACAAAATATCAATTACCGATAGCGTGTTTTGTCCAGGTTATTACAAACTGGCAGACTATTCAAGAAAATTTAATGACTGGAAAAGATATGGCCATGGCCATGTAGAAGTAATAGAAGCGATTGCCCAATCATGTGATGTGTTTTTTTACGACTTAGCGTATAAATTAGGTATTGATAATATACATCATAGTCTTAGTTATTTCCAGTTTGGTAAAAAAACGGGGATTGACTTGCCTGGCGAGTTAGGAGGTATATTACCGTCCAGAGAATGGAAAAAAATTAACAAGGATGAGCCATGGTACCGTGGTGAAACCTTAATTACAGGTATAGGTCAAGGTTTTATGACTGCAAGTCCGCTTCAACTTGCCGTTACAACAGCAGCTATTGCTAACAGAGGTAAATTGCTAAAACCACAGGTTTTGATGCACGCGCAAACAAAAAATGGCGATATCTATGAAAACGATAAGAAGCCTGCAAGTCAAATACCAATTAAGGATATTAATAATTGGGAACTGATTATCGAAGGCATGAAACAGACCGTCTATGGGAAACTGGGTACAGGACGAAAACTAAACCTTGATTTAGACTATACACTTGCTGGAAAAACTGGTACAGCGCAAGTTTTTGGACTCGACCCTGAGGAAGAGTATATCGCTGAAAACTATGAAGAAAAATTGAGAGACCACGCCCTTTTCACAGCTTTTGCACCCATTGAAGACCCTAAGGTGGCTATAGCCATAATAGTTGAAAATGCTGGCAGTGGAAGCTCTAAGGCAGCGCCAATAGCTAAATCATTGCTGGACGTTTATTTTAGCAAGAATCCTCTTATACTTAATCCAGTGTCTGAATAGTAATTATTCACTAGAATCTAGCTTTGCGTAAAAATTCTTTCTAAACTCTTCAAACATATTATTTTTGATCGCCTCTCTCATTGACTTCATTAACTGAAGATAGTAATGCAGATTGTGAAGAGTATTTAAGCGTGAACCAAGAATTTCATTAGTTTTTTGAAGATGATGGAGGTAAGCCCTTGAATAGTTAAGGCAAGTTGAGCAGTTACAATCTCGGTCTAGAGGTTTGGTGTCTTTTTTGTATTTTGCATTACGAATTTTAATCACACCGACTGAGACAAACAAATATCCATTTCTTGCATTCCTAGTAGGCATCACACAGTCAAACATATCTATCCCAAGAAAGACCCCTTCGACCAGATCTGATGGCGTACCAACTCCCATAAGATAGCGAGGCTTATTGGTTGGCATTTTTTCGGGAAGATAATTCAAAATTCGTACCATTTCCTCTTTAGGTTCGCCTACAGATAAACCGCCAATAGCATAACCATCGAAATTCATTTCCACTAAAGATTCAATTGACTGTAAACGAAGATCTTCGTACATGCCGCCCTGAACAATGCCGAAAAGTTCATTAGTATTATTAAGCCTCTGGTGTTCATTTAGAGATCTTTTTGCCCACCTAAGAGACAATCTCATTGATTGATCAACGGCACTCTTTTCACTCGGGTAAGGCGTACATTCATCAAAAATCATTACAATATCTGATCCAAGTTTTTGTTGGACTTGCATTGACTCTTCTGGACCCATAAATATCTTTGAACCATCCTTTGGTGAACGAAAGAAAACGCCTTTTTCTGTAATTTTTCTAACATCTCCTAAACTAAAAACCTGGAAACCACCAGAGTCGGTTAATATCGGGCCTTGCCAACTTATAAAGTTATGTAAATCGCCATGAGCCTCAATAATTTCTGTGCCAGGCGTTATGGATAAATGAAATGTATTGCCAAGGATGATTTCTGCGCCGAGATTCTTTACTTCTTCAACGGTCATTGCTTTTATCGCACCATAGGTACCAACAGGCATAAAGGTAGGTGTATTTATTTCGCCACGACTAAGAGTGATTTTCCCAACACGAGCTTTACCGTCGGTATTAATTATTTCGTATTTCATAAAAAATTAATTATTTTTGTTTTTCTTAAATTTGTTCTAAAAAAGCCTTTTTTATTTGATCTAAATTAAATCCTCTCGAGCGCAAAAAACGTTTCTGCTTTGCTTCCTCCTTGTAATCTGCTGGAATATTCAGACCGAACTTTTTTCTTCTAACCTGTTTGGCTAGCTCAAACCAATCGTAAATAGATAAATCAAAATCTTTGATCCCTCTATCCTTAAGCTCAACAGCAATTAATATGGGGCCTTTCCCTTGACCGTAACGCATATGAATGAATGACTCTGAAAAGCGCTCGTCACTTTGGTATTTTTGCTCTATCAAAAGAGATATTGAATCTACAATATCTTTATCATTAAATTCTTTTTGTTGGAGTTTTCTTGATAATTCTAAGCGCGAATATTCGCGCCTAATAAGCATATTAAGCGCGGCTTGATAACATTTATGTTGTTGGGTCAGTGTCATCATCGCTACTCAATAATTTTTCACGAATTTTTACTTCAATTTTTTTACAAATTTCAGAATTGTCTATTAAATAATCTCTAGAATTATCCTTGCCTTGGCCTATTCTTTCTCCTTCAACACTGTACCAAGCACCGGCCTTTTCTACCAAACCTAGTTCTACACCAAGATCAATAACCTCGCTCTCTCTTGAGATGCCTTGGTTATAAAGTATCTGAAATTCTGCCTTTTTAAATGGCGGGGCAACTTTGTTTTTTAGAACCTTAACTCGAGTCTCATTACCTAGTACTTCATCGCCCTTTTTAATAGCTCCAATTCTGCGAATATCTAAGCGAACTGATGCATAAAACTTCAGAGCGTTCCCTCCAGTGGTTGTTTCTGGGTTTCCAAACATAACACCAATCTTCATGCGAAGTTGATTAATAAAGATTACCATGGTGTTGGTTTTTTTAATATTCGCAGTTAATTTTCTTAAAGCTTGAGACATAAGTCTCGCCTGCAAGCCCATATGTGAAGAGCCCATTTCTCCTTCAATCTCAGCCTTTGGTGTTAGCGCTGCAACAGAGTCTACTACGACAATGTCGACGCCACCAGAACGAACCAACATATCTGTAATCTCTAGCGCCTGCTCTCCAGTGTCAGGCTGTGATATGAGTAAATCATCCGTGTTTACTCCTAAACGTTTTGCGTAAGTAGGGTCAAGCGCATGTTCTGCGTCAATAAAAGCTGCAGTTCCTCCGAGTTTTTGCATTTCAGCAATTACATGGAGCGCCAAGGTTGTTTTGCCAGAAGATTCCGGGCCATAAATCTCGACAACCCTGCCTCTTGGTAAACCTCCAATTCCCAAGGCTATATCAAGACTAAGGCTACCTGTAGATACGGCTTCGATGTCTGTTCTAGATTCCTCTTCACCTAAAAACATTACTGAACCTTTGCCAAATTGCTTTTCGATTTGACCAAGCGCTACTTTTAGTGCTTGTTTTTTCTGTTCATCCACGTATCTCTCCCGAGTAAAATGTTTAATAATTTAATGCAATTATTATAATGACTTTCTCATATCAAGATTCACAATGTATGTCCCTCGCAATGAAACTTTCAATGAAGGGGCGGTCAGCTGTTGGAGCCAACCCAATGGTTGGTTGTGTGATTGCCCGTGACGGTAAAGTTATTGCGCAGGATTACCATCGCGAATATGGAAAAGCTCATGCTGAAGTTAACGCGCTAGATCAAATTAAGCTCCAAGCAAAAGGGGCGACAATGTATGTAACTTTAGAGCCGTGTTCACATCATGGCAAAACCCCTCCTTGTGCAATATCAATCATCAAATCAGGTGTAAAAAAAGTTATTGTGGCAATGCTTGACCCTAACCCTCTGAATTGCGGAAGAGGAGTTAATTTAATCCAGAACGCCGGCATTGAGGTTGATGTCGGACTATTGGAGAATGAAGCTAGAGAACTCAACAGGGGATTCGTTAAAAGAATGTTAACCGGTCTGCCATTCGTTACATCAAAAATTGCGATGAGTCTTGATGGAAAAACCGCAATGAGTAGCGGTGAAAGTAAATGGATTACCTCTGAACAGTCAAGAAAAGACGTTCAAAAATTACGTTGCCAAAATCAGGCAATTATGACAGGATCAGGCACTGTCATTAAAGACAATCCCAGTCTAACGTTTAGGCTTAATGACTCTGAAATAAGCCCCCTAAGAGTTGTTATAGATAGCGGTAATAAAATATCAAATCAAGAGCTTAATATATTTTCTTCTAATGCTTCAACTCTTATTCTTAATAGTAATAATTCAAGTGTGTTATCAAATGGCAAAATAGATCTCAAGGCTGTTTTAGTTAAGCTCGGAGAGATGGGGATTAACAACCTATTAGTTGAGGCTGGAAGCGGATTGAATGGAGCTATGCTAGAGGGAGGACTTATTGATGAGTATATTATCTATACTGCGCCTATAATTTTGGGAAGTGACGCACGATCAATGTTTCAAGTTTCACTAACTAAAATAACTGAAAAGATTGATCTTGATATTGTTGAAATTCGAAATATCGGTGATGATATTAAAATTAAAGCTATACCTCGATGAGTATATTATTGAACAAACGAATTTTACTTGGAGTTAGCGGTTCAATTGCCGCCTATAAGTCCCCTGATATTGTTAGAAGGCTACAAGATTTGGGCGCTGAAGTGAGGGTAATTATTACTCAAGGTGGTGCAGAGTTTGTTAGCGAAAGATCGCTTCAGACTGTCTCAAAAAATAAAGTTCATTCTAACCTTTGGGATTCTGAAGCCGAACTTGCAATGGGGCATATTGAACTTGCAAAATGGGCTGATGTAGTATTAATTGCTCCAGCTTCAGCCAATACAATTGCTAAACTGTGCCATGGTAAGGCTGATGATTTACTTTCAACCGTCATCCTTGCAACTAGTGCATTTGTTATGATTGCTCCTGCTATGAATCAACAAATGTACGGCTCAATAGCAATGAAAGATAATTTAAATTTACTAAATAATCGTAATGTAAAGATTATTAAACCGAGCTATGGTGATCAAGCTTGTGGAGATGTAGGTGAAGGAAGGCTTGCTGAGCCAATCTCGATTGCGCAACAAGTGGCAGAGATTTTCGAAAACTCGAATCTTGCCGGAAAAAGAGTTTTAATTACCGTCGGTGCGACAGTTGAGCCGATTGATCCTGTTCGTTATATTTCTAACCATAGCAGCGGCAAAATGGGTATGGCGCTTGCGTCAGCCTGCATCCAAGCTGGAGCAGAAACAACTGTTGTTGTTGGTTCAATTTCTACCAAAGAGGAAAAAAGAGCTAAAAGTATTTATGTTACAAGCGCTGATGAGATGCATGATGCTGTTATGGATAACATAGACAGCCAAGACCTATTTATTAGTTGTGCGGCAGTTGCAGACTATAGACCATCGAAAGTAAGTGTAAATAAAATAAAAAAAAATAATGACAAGGAAATTATTGAGTTAGTTCTTAATAGAGATATTTTGAGTGATGTTTGTCATTTAACTAAAAAGCCAATCTGCATTGGTTTTGCAGCAGAAACTGAAAACTGCATAAAAAATGCTAAACAAAAACTTGAAAAAAAGAATTGCGATGCAATAATTTTAAACGATGTTTCTGATCCAAATATTGGTCTTAAATCAGACGAAAATGAGGTAAATTTTATAACTAAAAACAATTCTGAAATAATTAAAAAAAATAGCAAGACAATTATTGCAGAAAAAATTATCAAAATAATTTCTAAAAAATTCTTTTATTGAAGCTAAGTGGCTTTAAATCAACGCTTTAAAGACTTACCCACAAAACTGTGGAAAACTCTGGTGATATCTTATTTTTCTGTCGCTAAATTGGCGCTAGAATAACGATTTTTATAGTTTTGACTAATAATTAATCATCATTCTTTTTACTTTATAAATCAATGGGTTATGTTATTTTTCTTTGAACTATTTGCAACAAAAATATTTATCAATTTCTTAAATATATAAGTAGCGGATAACTTTTAGTGTTTTCCCTATAAAATAAGGCATTTCAAGCTGAATATGAATATTTCTTTTACAATAGTAGCGTTATTATTATTTCTATGAAAATTAATAATAATCAATCAATATTGTATGTATTTTTGTTGTAAATTAATGCGCTATATTTGACTCTGAAAGTTACAAATATCTAAGATCATGAAAATCTATCATCATTTTGCCCTCAGTGTTAACAATTTAGTACTGTATTTTGCAATTCTCTTGACCAATTAGTTGTCCAAGCTTGTCAAGAAGCTCTCTATTTATTTTTACGCAATATTCCGACTCTAGTGGAAATCTGCCATACGCTTTTTTTGAATTATATTGAATCATAACTGGACACTTTCCAGGGAATTTCTTTATAAGTTCAGCAAGATTTATATAATTTAATTTTTGGCTATTGTCTAAAGATAATTGCAAAAATTTAGCATATTTTGTTTGCTCCTTTTCTACAGGTTCAATACGCTCAATAACTATCTGCCATTGATCTCGAAAATCTTTTCTAACTATACCTGTAATTACAACTACCTCATCAAGCACTAACCGGTCACTGTTCGCGCCCATCGCTTTTGTAAACAAAACCGCATTTATTTTTCTAGTATTGTCTTCTATTACAATACTAGCCATTGAACCTTGCTGTGTATTTCGATATTCAATTTCAGAAATTAAAGCTAAAACTCTTACCTCACGATTATTTCTAAAAACAATTTTATGAGGAAGGGTGCAAACTATTGACTTTAGATCAGCCCTATATTCGTCCGTTGGATGGCGATGCAAATAATAACCCATAACACTTTTCTCAAACATCAACATTTTCTTTAAAGTTAAATAAACGCCCTTTATGTATTTTTTTTCATAATCTATGTGGCTTTCAACATTAGCAAACAATCCAGCTTGACCCCTAGCAAAGTCATTTTGTCTTTGTTCCGCCTGTTTTATGGCTCTTGGGTAGGTGCTTATTAGTGTTGCCCTGTCAATATCAAAAACATCGAAAGCGCCGCTATATATCAGAGCTTCGATAGTTCTTCGATTAATATATCTTCTCTCTATACGTAAACAAAAATCAAAAATGTCTTGATAAACTCCATTTTTTTCTCGTTCATCCATCATAGCCTTGACGAATGCTTCACCAACACCTTTTATTGCCCCTAAACCATAGACTATTGATTTGTTGTCAGTGATACTAAATTCATAATCTGATTGGCAAATATTTGGTGGAAAAATTTTAAGTCCTATTTTTTTGCATTCACTAATCGTGAAAGCTATGCGGTCAGTATCGTCCATTACTCCAGATAAAACTGCAGCCATAAAAGGAGCTGGGAAATGTGTCTTAAGCCATGCTGTTTGATAAGAGATATATGCGTAGGCTACCGAATGAGATTTGTTGAAACCATAACCTGAAAAAGTGTCAATAAGATCAAATATTTCGTTTGCTTTTTTTTCATTTATCTCCTTTTTAGCGGCACCATCTACAAAGACCTGGCGCTGCTTGGCCATCTCTTCAGGCTTCTTCTTGCCCATAGCTCTGCGCAATAAATCAGCTCCACCCAGAGAGTATCCGGCCATCACCTGAGCCGACTTCATAACTTGTTCTTGATATAGAAAAATACCATTAGTCGATCTGAGTATCTCTTCTAGCATAGGGTGAGGATATTTCACTCTTGCACCATGCTTAACATCAATGTAGTCGTCCACCATCCCAGCATCCAAAGGGCCAGGCCTATAAAGAGCAAGCATTGCAACAATATCTTCAAAACAGTCGGCTTGTAGTTTTTTTAAATATCCACGCATACCTTCTGACTCAAGTTGAAAAACACCAGTTGTATCGCAACGCTGCAGTAATTTATATACCTCCGGATCGTCAAGTTTTAGTTTGTCGATATCTATCAATTTATCGCTAAGTTTTTTTTGTCTGATTATTTTTACTGCCTTGTCGATTACTGTTAGATTTGACAATCCTAAAAAATCAAACTTTACCAGTCCTACAGCTTCAACATCATCTTTGTCAAACTGGGAGACAACTACATCTTCTTCGTTAGGTCCTTTGTATACCGGACAAAAGTCACTTATCTTGCTTGGTGCTATAACCACACCTCCTGCATGGGTTCCTACGTTTCGAATTAAACCCTCTAAGTCTTGAGAAAAGTCAATAAGAGTGGTAACGCTTTCTTCAGAATCATAGCGCGATTTGAGTTCTGGTGAATCATCCAAAGCCTTATCAAGAGTCATTTTAAGTTCATTAGGTATGAGTTTAGAAAGTGTGTCACAAAAGCCGTAATGGTGCCCCAAAACTCGACCTACATCTCTAACTACCCCTTTTGCCGCCATGGTCCCGTAAGTTATTATCTGAGACACTTTATCGGTGCCATATTTACTCGCTACATATGCAATTACTTCATCACGCCTATCTGTACAGAAATCAATATCAAAGTCTGGCATCGATACACGCTCTGGATTTAGGAAACGTTCAAATAAAAGTTCATGTTCGATTGGATCTACATTGGTTATCGATAGTGCCCAAGCAACTAATGAACCTGCACCTGAACCTCTGCCAGGTCCGACTGGAATGTCGTTTTCTTTAGCCCACCGGATAAAATCAGAAACAATTAAAAAGTAGCCAGGAAAATTCATCTCCAATATTACTGACAATTCAAAATCTAACCTATTGAAATATAATTCTTTATCTACAGAAAGACTTTTAAGTCTTTCTCTTAGTCCCTTCTCTGATTCTTCTTTGAAGTACTGAGCGATAGACAGTCCTTGAGGTGTAGGGAATACTGGTAGATAATTTTTCTTAAACAATTCAAAGTGTAGATTACATCTTTTTGAGATTTCCACAGTATTTTTCAACAAAGATGGAAAATCAACAAAAAGCTCATCCATTTCATTTGCACTCTTTAAGAACTGTGATTCACTAAAGCGCCTTAAACGAAGAGCATCGTCCAATAAGACACCCTCTGCAATGCAAATTCTTGCTTCATGTGCCTGATAGTCATTTTTGTATAAGAATTGGACATCATTGGTTGCTACAACAGGGATATCTAGAGCCAATCCTAGATCAACCGTAAGATGGAGTTGTTGTTCATCATCAAACCTATCTGTTCTCTGAGCTGCCATATAATATCGATTACCAAAAATTGACTTCCAATTGAGGGCTTTTTTTTCAGCAAGCTTTAACTTATTAGCTAAAAGCAATTGAGATATATCTGAGTCAATTGCTTTTGAAATCATAATCAAGCCTTCATTATGTGAAAGTAATTCTTGTTCATTTACCGTTGGACCCTCGAAACTTTGCTGGTTGAGAAAACCTTTTGAAATCATTTCAGATAGATTAAGATAACCTTGATGGTTTTGACACAATAAAATAACATCATAGCGACCTGACTCAGAAGTCAATGACAAACTAGCTCCAAAAATAGGCTTTACACCTAGAGCAATAGATTTTTGATAAAACTTTATAGCAGAGAATAGGCTAAAATCATCCGTAAGAGCGATACTATCCATGCCCAACTCTTTAACCCTTTCTATGAGTTTTGTTACACGAATTAAACTATTCTTTACAGAATATTCGCTCTGGCAATGTAAATGAACAAAACTTGATGATGTCATACTAGAGATAAAAATGACTTGACATAAGCTTCATTTTACAAAATAAAGCTCCTTAGAAATTCTGTTTAGTATAAATCAAAATTTCTTATTGTTTTATTTGAGTGATTAATTCAAATTAATGAATCTACAACAATATTATTTTATATATTTTCAGCAGCCTTAATGATAGCTTGCGCCTTATCCATTGTTTCTTGCCATTCAGATTCCGGCACAGAGTCATATACTATTCCTGCACCAGCTTGTATATAAAGAGTTTTATCTTTGATAACAGCTGTTCGGATTGCTATTGCTAAATCCATACCTCCGTGCCAAGACAAATTTCCAATTGCACCCGAATATATATTTCTTTTTAAAGGCTCGACTTCGTCAATGATCTCCATCGCTCTTACTTTTGGCGCCCCGCTAAGTGTTCCAGCAGGAAATGTGGCTTTTAGAACGTCAATAGAATTCATACCATCCAGAAGCTCACACTCTACATTTGAAACAATATGCATAACATGAGAATAACGCTCAACAAACATCTTATCAGTAAGTTTGACGCTTCCCGTTTTTGCAATTCTACCAAGGTCATTACGCCCTAAATCAATTAACATTAAATGTTCAGCAATTTCTTTCTTGTCTTCAAGTAAATCTTTTTCTAACTGAATATCTTCTTCTGTATTTTTTCCTCGAGGACGGGTCCCAGCAATTGGCCTCACTGTAGCAATATTGTTGTTATCAACACGAGTTAGTATCTCAGGAGAAGATCCAACTATAAACACATCATCCAAATTCAAATAATACATATAAGGCGAAGGATTAAGTATTCTTAACTGTCTATACAGGTCAATTGGGCTAGCATTAAATTTACAACTCAAGCGTTGAGATGGGACAACCTGCATAACATCTCCAGCTATTATATAACTTTGAATCTGTTCGACAGAATTCTTAAATTTTTCTTTGCCAAAACTTGATACAAAGTCACTCGATTTTATTTTCGACTTTGTGACTGACTCTTGTTTTAACGGTTTTTTAATACCTTTTTCAATCTGATCAAGCTTTTCAATAGCATCTTCATAACTTTGTTCTGACGGATTAATATGAGTAATTATGTGCACTTTACTTGATAAGTTATCAAAAATTAAAAGATCGTTTGATACCATTAACAAAATATCAGCAACACCTAATTCGTCAGACTTATTTATATTTTTTAACTTAGGTTCTATATAACGAATAATTTCATAACCAAAGTAACCTACAAATCCTCCGTTAAAGTCTGGGAAATCTTCTAATTGGGGGACATTGAATTGATTTTGGTACTGCTTGACCCATTCTAGCGGATCACTGACTTCATTCTGCTCTATCAAAGTGCCATTTTTTTCAATGCTAATTTGATGGCTGTATACCTTAATTACGGTTTCAGCAGCGAGACCTATAAATGAATAGCGACCCCACTTTTCACCACCCTGGACAGATTCTAAGAAATAACTATAGGAATTATTACCAAGTTTTAAGTATAGTGCTAATGCAGTATCAGTATCAACAACTATCTCTCTAAAGATAGGTATATGATTAAAGCCTTGTTTAACTAAGTTATTAAACTGTGATTTTTCCATGGGTGCATTTTAACTTACCCAAACGTAACAGAATTGCTTTATATGCTCAATACACTCATAACAGCGACATCTCAGTAATATAACTTCAGATGTCGCTGAATTAAATGAGATTATTGCTGCTCTTGGGCTGCAACTTCACTCAACTGACTTGATAACTCTTGCTCAGCCTCTGTGACCAGCATTGTCTCCTCAGCACGACGCCTTCTTGCTTCTTGGTGCTGCTTATAACCTGTACCAGCAGGAATTAGGCGTCCTACAATCACATTCTCTTTGAGTCCCTTAAGGTCATCAACACGACCTGTAATTGAAGCTTCAGTCAGAACCCTGGTAGTTTCTTGGAATGAAGCAGCTGAAATAAAAGATTCGGTAGACAACGATGCTTTGGTAATTCCCATCAATAATCTCTGGTATTTTATTTCTTCTTTGCCTTGCGCTTTGAACTGTTTATTGGCTACAATCACATGCGCGTATTCGGCAGTCTCACCGTTGACGTATGCTGAATCACCATTATCAAGTATTTCAACTTTTCTTAACATCTGTTTAACAATAACCTCAATGTGCTTGTCAGAAATCTTAACACCCTGAAGACGGTATACGTTTTGAACTTCTCTGACAATATAATTTGACAATGCTTCAACACCAAGCAAACGTAAAATATCGTGAGGGTTTGATGGTCCATCAGAAATTATGTCACCTTTTTCAACAGTTTCACCATCAAAAACATTAATTGCACGCCACTGATGAATCATCATCTCAGTTACTTCACCATCTTCACTTGTAATTAGCAGGCGCTCCTTTGATTTAGTTGGCTTACCAAAACTCACAACACCAGCAGATTCGGCAAGGATTGCATGATCTTTTGCCTTACGAGCCTCAAAAAGATCTGCAACACGCGGCAAGCCTCCAGTTATGTCGCTTGTTTTAGAGACAGCTTTAGGAATCTTAGCTAGAATTTCTCCTGCCTCAATCAATTGCCCATCTTCTAGATTAATCTTTACAGCAGATGGCAAGTAGTGTGTAGATAAAACATGTTTCTTATCCTTTTTATCAACTAACTTTAACATTGGCTTCATATCTTTAGCGGATGCAGACCTCTCCCCCTCTTCAATCATTTCAAAGAAACTTAAACCTGTTATTGGGTCAGAATTTCTCAAAACTGTTACACCTTCAGAAAAGTCCACGAAAACGACGCGACCAGAGCTCTCAGCAATGATTGGATGCGTATGAGGATCCCAATCCGCAATTCGATCTTGCGCTTTAACTTTGCCACCATCTTTAAAATGAACCATTGCACCATATGGTATCTTATAGCGCTCTTTTTCTTGCCCAACTTCATTTCGAATAGATGCCTCAGATGATCTTGAAATGACAACCAAATCACCATTAGAATTGGTAATATATTTCATATTTTCGAAATGAACAATGCCATCTGTATTGATAATGATGCTATTAGCGGCTGTTGAAGCGCTTGCGGCACCACCAATATGGAAAGTTCTCATTGTTAATTGAGTCCCGGGCTCACCAATTGACTGGGCTGCAATTACACCAACCGCCTCACCAACACCTATCATGTGGCCTCGCGCCATATCATTTCCATAACAACATGCACAAACACCATAAATCGTTTCACAAGTAATCGCAGAACGGACTATAATCGATTCAATCCCCATTTCATCAATCCGATCCGAATCATTTAACGAAATTAAGTGACCTTTTGATAGGTAAACTTTATCAGTGTTTGGCAAAATTACATCTTTAGCTATTATTCGACCTAGTACCGCATCGCCAAGTGTTTGCACCACATTTCCACCATCAATTGCAGCCTTCATAATCAAACCATGTTCTGTCTCACAATCATTTTCTGTGATTACTAAGTCTTGACCAACGTCAACCAATCTTCTTGTTAGATAACCTGAGTTCGCAGTTTTCAAAGCTGTATCAGCCAAGCCTTTTCTTGCGCCGTGAGTCGAAATAAAGTATTGCATATTATTTAAGCCTTCACGGAAATTACTGGTAATTGGCGTTTCAATAATTGATCCGTCAGGTTTCGCCATCAAACCACGCATACCTGCCAACTGTCTAATCTGTGCCGGAGAACCTCTAGCCCCAGAGTCAGCCATCATATAGATAGAATTAAATGATGGACTTCTCTTAGTATTCCCCTTAGCATCTATCATGTCTTCGTATCCAACTTTATCCATCATCGCTTTTGCTACATCTTCAGCGGTACGAGACCAAATGTCAATAACCTTGTTATAGCGTTCTCCATTAGTTAGAACACCAGAAGCAAATTGTTGCTGTACGAATTTGACTTGAGAATTAGCATTCTCAATCATCTCAGTCTTCTCTTGAGGAATGATCATATCATTTGAACAAAACGAGATACCAGATTTTGTTGAAAACTCAAAACCCATATACATCATTTGGTCGGCAAAAATAACAGTTTCTTTTAACTCTTGAGTGCGGTAACAAACATGGATTAAGCTGGAAACAACCTTTTTTGTTAATGCTTTATTTATTAAATCAAATGACAAGCCTTTTGGTAATATTCTAGAAAAAATAGCGCGACCAACCGTAGTATCAACAATTCTCTTTGAGCTAGGTTCAAATCCAGATTCAGTTTTTACATAATCCTGAATACGTAGTTTAATTTTTGCATGTAAGGAGATCAGCTCTTCACTATAAGCATTTAACGCCTCAGTAGCATTCGCAAAAATCATTCCTTCACCTTTTTGATTGAGCATTTCACGAGTCATATAATAAAGACCCAAAATAACATCTTGAGAAGGAATAATTATAGGATCTCCACTTGCTAAATGAAGAATGTTGTTTGAAGCCAACATTAAAGTTCTTGCTTCTAATTGAGCTTCTTCAGAGAGTGGAACATGAACAGCCATTTGGTCACCATCAAAGTCTGCATTAAATGCAGTACAAACTAGTGGATGTAGTTGTATCGCTTTACCTTCGATCAGTAGTGGCTCAAATGCCTGTATACCTAAACGATGAAGAGTTGGTGCACGATTAAGTAGAACTGGATGTTGGTGCACAACCCTTTCAAGAATATCCCAAACTTCAGGAATTTCACTTTCAACCATCTTCTTAGCAGCCTTAATCGTTGAAGCTAAACCATTAACCTGAAGTCGATTGTAGATGAATGGTTTAAACAACTCTAAAGCCATTTTTTTTGGTAAACCACATTGATGAATTTTTAGATAAGGACCACAAACAATTACAGAACGTCCAGAATAATCGACTCGCTTACCAAGTAGATTCTGACGAAAACGGCCTTGCTTACCCTTAATCATATCTGCAATTGACTTAAGTGGTCTGCGATTATTACCCATTACAGCACGACCACGACGACCATTGTCAATTAATGAGTCAACTGCTTCTTGGAGCATACGCTTTTCATTACGAACAATTATTTCAGGCGCATCCAATTCCAATAAACGAGCCAGACGATTATTACGATTAATCACTCGACGGTACAAATCATTAAGGTCCGAAGTAGCAAAGCGACCTCCATCAAGAGGCACTAAAGGTCTTAAATCTGGAGGCAAAATAGGAAGTACATCAAGCACCATCCATTGTGGTTTGTTGCCAGATTGGATTAATGAATCGACCAACTTGAGTCTTTTGTTAATTTTCTTTAGTTTTGTTTGTGATTTGGTATTAAGAGCATCTTCACGTAGATTTGCTGCTTCTTTTTCGAGTTGTACTTCTTTGAGTACATCTTGAATAGCCTCAGCTCCCATTTTAGCAACAAACTCATCTTCACCATATTCGTCCAGTGCGTCGAAGTACATATCTTCAGTAAGGAGTTGTTTTTTTACTAATGGTGTATTTCCAGGATCAGTAACAAGAAATGCTTCAAAATAAAGTACACGCTCAATATCTTTAAGTGTCATATCCATCAAAAGCCCTAATCGTGACGGTAAGGACTTTAAATACCAAATATGAGCAACTGGCGCGGCTAGCTCAATATGTCCCATGCGTTCACGACGAACTTTGGAGATTGTAACTTCAACACCACACTTTTCGCAAACAACGTTACGAAATTTCATGCGTTTATACTTCCCGCATAGACACTCAAAATCCTTCATTGGACCAAAAACTTTTGCACAAAATAGACCTTCCCTTTCCGGTTTAAAGGTACGGTAGTTAATAGTTTCAGGCTTTTTAACTTCACCATAAGACCATGAGCGAATTTTTTCAGGAGAAGCTAAACCAACTCTAATCGCATCAAAATCTTGGTCTTTGTTTTGCTGTTTTAAAATTTGTAATAAATCTCTCAAGGGATTCTCCTAATTAATTTTGTTCTAGTTCTACGTTAATTCCTAATGAACGAATTTCTTTCACTAGAACATTAAATGATTCCGGCATAACCGCATCAGTTCGATTTTCTCCGTCAACAATATTTTTATACATTTTCGCTCTTCCACCGACATCGTCAGACTTAACGGTTAACATTTCACGAAGTGTATAGGCCGCACCATAGGCTTCTAATGCCCAAACTTCCATCTCACCAAAACGTTGTCCTCCAAACTGCGCCTTTCCGCTTAGAGGTTGTTGGGTAACTAATGAATAAGGTCCAGTTGAACGGGCATGCATCTTATCATCAACCAAGTGGTTGAGTTTCAACATATGCATATAACCAACTGTTATGTCGCGATCAAAAGGATCGCCTGTTCTACCATCAAACAACTGTACTTGTCCACTTTCAGGCAGACCTGCCAACTTTAACAATGACTTAATATCTTTCTCTTTGATGCCGTCAAATACTGGTGTTGCCATCGGCACACCAGAGCGAAGATTGCCAGCTAATTCAAGTATTTCGTCATCGGTAAATGACTTGATGTCTTCACTCTTGCCATAGCTGTTATAGATTTTGTCCAATAACTTACGCACTTCAGAGATTGACTTCTTTTGATGCTGATCTAGCAAATTTCCAATCTTGTAGCCCAGGCCTTTTGCCGCCCAACCCAAATGCACCTCCAAAACTTGGCCCACATTCATACGTGAAGGAACGCCCAAAGGGTTAAGAACAATATCAACCGGGGTGCCATCAGCTAGATGCGGCATATCTTCTACCGGTGAAACTCTCGAAATAACACCCTTGTTGCCATGACGCCCAGCCATCTTGTCACCTACCTGAAGTGTTTTGCGTGTTGCCACATAGACCTTTACCATTTTCAAAACTCCAGGTGGAAGTTCAGCGCCTTCGCTAATTTTGATTCTTTCTTGTTCGAAGAATACTTCAAACTCTTCTTGCTTAGCTCTAGATTGTTTGATAAGTACAGAAACCTCTTTATTTACTTTAGTATCTTCTACTTTAATTTTGGCAATTTCACTATTCTCAAACTTCCTAAGCAACCTTGTGTTTAGTTTTTCACCAGCCTTGATAGATCCAACATTATTGCTCAATATGTTGCTAGAGAGTTTTGCTCGAATTCGACGGAAAATGTCACCATCAATAATATTAAACTCGTCATCAATGTCCTTTTGAATTTGCTCTAAGCGCTCTTCGTCAATCATTATTGCTCGTGAATCTTTTTCAACACGGTCACGAGTAAAAATCTGAACATCAATAACAACTCCAGATTTCGACGCCCCCATGCGCAATGATGTATCCTTTACGTTGTTGGCTTTTTCACCAAAAATAGCACGTAACAGTTTTTCTTCTGGAGAAAGCACAGTTTCACTCTTTGGTGTCACCTTTCCGACAAGTATATCTCCACCCTTAACTCGAGCACCAACATAAACAATACCAACTTCATCTAATTTAGACAAAGCCGATTCGCTAACATTTGGAATATCAGCAGTAATTTCTTCTGACCCAAGCTTCGTATCTCTGGCATAGGCTGTCAATTCTTCAATATGAATTGATGTGTAGCGGTCTTCATGGACAACTTTTTCAGAGATCAAAATAGAATCCTCAAAGTTGTAGCCATTCCAAGGCATAAAGGCAATCATCATATTTTGCCCTAAGGCTAGTTCGCCCAAATCTGTTGACGGGCCATCGGCCAATACGTCTCCAGCTGCAATCCTATCCCCCGGCTTAACCAGTGGTTTTTGATTAATGCATGTATTCTGATTGGAGCGTGAGTATTTAATTAAACTATATATATCAACACCTAATTCACCCTCTTTTGCTTGTTTTGCATCGACTCGAATCACAATCCTAGAGGCATCAACAGTTTCCACAACGCCGGCATGGTTAGCAATAACACAAACACGAGAGTCTGAAGCAACTACTCTTTCAATGCCTGTTCCAACTAGAGGCTTTTCAGCGCGAAGGACCGGAACTGCCTGACGCTGCATGTTCGAACCCATCAATGCACGGTTAGCATCATCATGCTCAAGGAAAGGAATAAGAGACGCCGCGACAGATGATATTTGTTTTGAATCTATATCAATTAGTGTCACTTCTGACTTATCTGCTAAAACGAATTCGTTCTTACGGCGGCAAGAAATTAGTTCATCTATCAAACGATTATTTTTGTCAACTGCAGAATTTGCTTGAGCAATCGTATGGCTAACCTCATCAATTGCTGAAATATAGATAATCTTATCAGTAACCAAACCGTCTTTAACTACTTGGTATGGCGTCTCTAGGAAACCATATTCATTAGTTTTCGCATAAACAGCAAGCGTATTAATTAAGCCAATGTTTGGGCCTTCAGGGGTTTCAATTGGACATAAACGTCCATAATGAGATGGATGTACATCACGCACCTCAAAACCAGCTCGCTCACGAGTAAGTCCGCCTGGACCCAAAGCTGAAATTCGACGCTTATGGGTTACCCCAGATAGTGGATTAACTTGATCCATAAATTGAGACAGCTGAGAAGAGCCAAAAAACTCTCTAACCGCTGCAGAAACGGGTTTAGAGTTAATCAAATCTTGCGGGGTCAATTCGTCAGTTTCAGCCAAGTTTAACCCTTCCCTAACTGCCTTCTCTACACGGATTAACCCTATCCTAAACTGGTTTTCAATCATTTCACCAATCGCCCTAACACGCCTGTTTGCTAGGGTATCAACGTCATCGACAATATCATGACCGTTTTTAATATCGATCAGTTTCTTAATCACATTGACGATATCATTATGTGTCAATACAACCTCACCGGTCACAGATGCTATACCCAAACGTCGATTCAACTTCATTCTACCAACACGAGAAAGGTCATAACGATCATTACTGAAAAATAAATTTGAAAAAAGTGAATTTACTGCATCTTCAGTAGCTGGCTCCCCTGGACGCATCACATGATAAATAGACATGCGCGCCTCAAGCTCTGACTGCACCTCATCAAGACGCAAAGTTTCTGATATATAGGCACCATTTTCAGCATCATTTATGTAAATAATATCAATACTATTGGTCTTAGTAGCTACCAACAACTCAATATTTGCTTCATTTAACAAACTGTTAGCAGGTAGCAATACTTCACCAGTATCTTTATCAACAATATCTCCAGCTATAACTTTATCTAGAAGATATTCAAGCGGTGCTTTAATAGTCTTTGCACCTGATTTTTCAATTAATTTAGTATGCTTTGCAGTGATACGACGACCCTTTTTAACAATAACATTCTTGCCAGATTTAATATCAAATTCGGCAATAATCCCCCTTAAAAGAGAAGGCTTAACTATTAGGTCGCAGGCCTTAGCTTTTATTTTTACCTTGATGCTATCAAAAAAAGTTTCAAGAATGTCATTCGATGTTAAGCCCATAGCGCGCATCAAAGTTGTAACGGGGAGCTTTCTACGACGATCAATTCGAACAAATAAGTTCTCATGATGGTCAAATTCAAAATCTAACCATGAACCTCTATAAGGGATAATCCTAGATGAAAATAGAATCTTGCCAGATGAATGCGTTTTACCTTTGTCGTGTTCAAATATTACACCCGGAGAACGATGCAATTGAGACACAACAACACGCTCAGTACCGTTAATTACAAAGGTTCCTGTATCAGTCATTAATGGGAGCTGGCCTAGATAAACTTCCTCTTCAATAACCTGTTTAACACGACGCTTTTTCTTTAAAGTAGAGCCATTCTTGTCAAAAAGAACTAGATTGAGTTTAACTTGCATTGTAGCAGCATAAGTGACACCGCGCAGTTTGCATTCATTAACGTTATATTTAGGCTCCTTGAGTTCGTAATCTATATATTCAATTTCAGCATAACCATTGAGAGCTGTAATTGGAAATACGGAATGAAAAACAGAATGTAGGCCAATATCCTTTTTTTCATCTACACCTGATTGGATAAATGAATTAAACGAATTTATCTGTATCGACAATAAATCTGGTTCTTTGAGAATTGATTCTCTAGTGCCAAAGTTATTTCTAATGCGTTTTTTTTCAGTAAAAGAATAAGTCATGAATGCTCCGTATAAATCAATAAAAATTTTAAAAAAAATTAATTTTTC
>MPMB02009921.1_pt1 | contig 21983 bp, 22 predicted proteins | sample 1617371 | NCBI WGS metagenome assembly MPMB02 (sample SAMN05944808, study PRJNA350692) | marine metagenome | biome: marine; feature: ODZ; material: water; isolation source: 300 m water sample filtered on 0.2 um supor filter | place: Pacific Ocean | collected 2012-04-08 | depth 300m m
CGGGATGGTGGTTTTCTCCCCGACCGAGCCAAAGAGCACGATCACCGTGTTTACCGATACTGAGTGTGGTTACTGTGTTCGCCTACACAAGGAAGTCGATCAGTTGCTCGCCGGGGGCGTCAAGGTGCGTTACCTGGGGTATCCCCGTGCCGGCATGAAGTCATCAGCTTTCGATACTTTGGTATCGGTATGGTGTGCGGATAACCCCCAGCAGGCTATGACTGACGCGAAGTCAGGGCGAGCGATTGAGTCGCGCATCTGCGACACGGACATCGCTCGGCATATGGAGGCGGCTAAACTGGTTGGGGTGCGCGGAACACCGACGATCGTGCTGCAAAATGGCAAAACCATTCCCGGATATGTTCCCGCTGGTGAGCTGATCGGACTGGCGAACACCGCGGCTGCCGCCATCAACTGATCTGGCACAGTGCCTCGGCGACTGACCGTAGCCGCGTTCGTAGTCGCGGGACTCATTGCCGGTACTGCCGCTACCGCCAGTGTGATGGCATCGGCCACGGGACTGGGTGACCTGTTTACGCCCGTGCCAAGCCAGTATGGTTCACCGCCCGAACTACGCCTTAAGGATCTTGCTGGCCGCCCACGCGCGCTGTCCGATTTTCTGGGGAGGGTACTGGTAGTGAACTTCTGGGCGTCCTGGTGCACCCCATGCGTGAAGGAATTGCCGTCGATGCAGGTGGTCCGTAACCGCCTGGCGGCAGAACCTTTTGAGTTCATCGCGGTCAACGTGGGTGAGGGCGCGGGACAGGTCGCGGCTTTTCTCCAGCGTTTTGACCCTCCGCTCGATTTCCCAGCGCTGCTGGATGAGAACATGGTCGTGACCAAGCAATGGAAAGTCCGAGCTTTGCCGACCAGTTATATCGTCGATCGCTCTGGCCGGGCACGTTATATCGCAACCGGCGCCAGGAATTTTGACGCAGCCGAGGTATTTAGCGCGATCAGGGCTCTGATAGCAGAGAATTCCACGGCCGAACAGGATGGCTGAGGTCTTGGCGACCATCACGGCGGGTCGGCATTTTTCCTGCCCGCAGGCGTACGCTGTAGCGGACGCTTAGCGGCTTTTGTGCTGATATGAAATCACTTCGTTATCTTGTACCGCTTGCGGTTTTCCTCGTGATCAGTGCGTTTTTGGCAGTAGGTCTGACGCTAGATCCCCGTGAGGTGCCCTCGCCGTTGATTGGCAAACCGGCGCCGGCCTTCGAGTTGCCACGTTTGCTGGCCATGGATGATTCGGTAGGTAGCGCAGATCTGCGCGGTGAGGTCTGGCTGCTGAACGTATGGGCGTCGTGGTGCGTGGCTTGTCGCTCTGAGCACCCCCTGCTCAATCAGCTCGCGGCACAGGACCTGGTTACCCTGGTTGGCCTGAACTACAAGGATGCCCCGGCGGATGCCCGGGCCTGGCTTCGCCAGCTGGGCAATCCTTACCACATGATTGCGGTCGATGGGCAAGGCGATGTGGGAATCGACTGGGGGGTTTATGGAGTGCCTGAGACCTTCGTTATAGACCATGAGGGGGTAATCCGCTACAAGCATATTGGCCCGCTTGACCGCAAAGTGTTACAGCAAGTCATCGTGCCGCTGATCAGCGAATTTCGCAGCTGAGCCTTTTTCGCAGTGATAAACAGTCTCCTATGCGATAATCCGCGGCCCTTTTTCCCGGATATCCGGATCTTTCCATGAATCAGCTGAAACTGGGCGTGCCCAAGGGTAGTCTTGAGCAAGCCACCATCTCGCTGTTTAAGCAGGCCGGTTGGAACATCCAGTCGGGGTCTCGCAACTATTTTCCCAGTATTGATGACCCAGATATCTCGTGCGCGCTGGTGCGATCACAGGAGATGGCTACCTACGTGGCCAAGGGCGCCCTGGATCTGGGCCTGACAGGGCTGGACTGGATTCTCGACACTGGCGCGAAGGTTGAGGAGGTCTGCGACCTTGTTTATTCCAAGAGCTCTGACCAGCCTTGCCGCTGGGTATTGGTGGTGGCGCAGGATTCACCAATCCAGTCGATCGAGGATCTACAGGGCAAGCGGGTTGCCACCGAGCTCGTGAACTTCACCCGCTCTTATCTTGCTGAGCGGGGCATTGAGTGTGAGGTCGAGTTTTCCTGGGGTGCGACCGAAGCCAAGGCGGTCGAGGGACTGGTGGACGCAGTCGTGGAGATCACTGAGACCGGTAGCACTATCCGTGCACACGGGCTGCGCATTGTTTGCGACCTGTTGCATACGCATACCCGCCTGATTGCCCACCCGGATGCAATGGCTGATCCTTGGAAGCGACGCAAGATCGAGCATATTGCACTGCTGCTGCAGGCTTCGCTGGCGGCGCACCAGAAGGTGGCACTAAAAATGAATGCGCCGCGGGACAGGCTCGACGAAATCCTTCAGTTACTGCCCAGTTTGCATGCGCCTACGGTCAGCGCCCTTTCCGATGAGCAGTGGGTGGCGCTTGAGACGGTGGTGGATCGCGAAAGTGTGCGTTCGTTGATTCCGGCGCTACGCGAGCATGGAGCAGAGGGGATTCTCGAGTACCAACTGCGCAAGATTATCTGAGTTGGGGAATGATCCCCAGCGGGGATCTCAGGCAGCAACCGGGAGTAGAAGATGTTTATCGATTTGGGGGATATGACGCCCCAACAGATTTATGTCACGTTGACCCAGACAGTCATTCCACGCCCTATTGCCTGGGTGCTGTCGGAAAATGCCAATGCCAGTTTCAACCTGGCGCCTTTTTCCTATTTCAATGCGATCTCAAGTAACCCCCCGCTGGTGATGATTTCGGCCGGCATGAAGCCCGAGGGTGGCGCTAAGGATACCCGGGACAATATCCGTGATCGACAGGACTTTGTGATCCACATCGTTAGCCTGGATCAGTTGGATGCCATGAATGCTTCGTCAGCCAACTTGCCCCCGGGTGAGTCCGAAGTGGTAAACCTTGGGCTCGAGACGACGGAGTTAGAGGGGTCGCGGTTGCCGCGCCTTGCCAGCGCACGGGTCGCATTCGCCTGCAGCCTTTACGATATTCAATACATTGGCCCTGACCCCCAGTCGCTGATATTGGGCGAAGTTCACGGTGTTTTCGTTGATGATTCGGTCATTGGCGAAGACCCCAAGGGCCGAGTTAAATTTCTTGCTGACAAAATCAATCCGATCGGTCGGCTGGGAGGAAGTGAATACGTGAGTTTTGGTGAGCTGCTGAGTCGGCGCCGCCCTGACTGAGCGTCTTGCTTAGCGTACCTCGGCCAGCAGTCTGAGGATCAGTTGCTCGGATTGGGGCAGGTAACTGGCGCCAAACAGGTTAAGGTGGTTGAGTACGTGATACAGATTGTAAAGGTTGCGGCGCGTGCCATAGCCGGCATCGAGTGGCCAGGCATCACTATAGGCGCTGTAGAACGTTGGCCCAAACCCCCCAAAAAGCTCGGTCATCGCCAGATCGGCTTCGCGGTCACCAAAATAAACTGCCGGATCGAACACCACTGGAGAGCCGTTGGCCAGGACGCCCCAGTTACCGGCCCAAAGGTCTCCGTGCAGTAGTGATGGAGTGGGTCGATAGCCGTTGAAAAAAGCATCGCAAGATTCCAGCAGCCTTTCGCCGGATTTTGCCAGGACTTTGCCACTGGCAGTTGCCGCCGCGAGGTCCAGTTGCGGCCGTAGTCGGCAGTCGCACCAGAATCTCACCCAGTCGGTTCGGCGCCGGTTTAACTGCGTATTGCGACCGATGAAGTTGTCGTGATCCCAGCCGAAGGTTTCATCGGTGATGCGATGCTGGCAGGCCAGTTGCAGGCCCAGTTGCGCCGCACTGCGGTCAGTTGCCGGGGCGAAGCGTAGTCGCTCGAGTACTATATAAGACCAGGTGCCAGCGAGGCCGCTAACGATGACCCGCGGCACCGTGAGCACCTTAACTTTTCGCAGCGCTTCAAGTCCCTCAACTTCAGCAGCAAGACGCTGAAGCGCGTCAGCGGCTGCGCGCTTGATAAAGTATTCTTCGCGCCCATCGCTGATAATCTGAGTGTCACTAACCTTGTCGTTGCCGATGGGCGTTACGTGCGCACCGCTAAACTTTGTGCCGGTGGCCTTGCTGATCGCATCAAAGATGCAGTCCCAGTTCTTCATGTGTGACCATTCCATGGTGGTTGTTTTGCAGCGAGACAAGGGTTAAACATTTGTTGTGAGCGCTCAAGTCTGTTACCTAAATGTATGATCAATAAAGAGCATAAGCACCTGCTAATGTACCTAAGCAGGCACTTTTTGTGCACACCTTCAGGGTTGTTGGCAATATTGTGCACCGCGCTAAGGGACATAGTGACAAAGGTCAGGTCAGTTATCCTAAATGACTGAAATACCGCTCAAATTTACCTGCCTAAAAAATAGGCAATTGAATAAATCTCGGGTCCGTCGGTTAGGATTGGCTCGGTCTTGTGAACTTGTACACAAAGTTATCCACAGAGATTGTGGGCAACCTTGAATCTCCTTGTGCCCTCAAATATTTATGAGCGATTACTTGTGTGTGACAAAAAGTCTACCGCCTAACTTGGGTGGGTTAGATCAGGCGGTGCAACGTTGACTGATGCACAAGTTGTGCAGGTGGCACTGCCTGTACCGATGCGTCAGTTGTTTGATTATTCCTGCACGGACAATCAGTCGCTGCCCGTGCCGGGTATGCGGGTTATGGTGCCGCTGCAAAAGCGCACCGTAGTCGGAATTGTCTGCGGTATGTCGGCTCAAAGCGCGGTACCCATGAGACGTCTGCGCCACATCATTCGGGTGCTTGATGATGAACCCTCGCTGACACCGCAGGTTCTTGCGCTGGCGCAATGGGCTGCACGTTATTACCACCACCCTATCGGCGAGGTGATGCAGGCAGCCATCCCTTCTTTGTTGCGCCGCGACCGACCCACCGCACCCAGGATTGTTCCCCACTGGCGTATCTGTAATGCCGGCCAGCAGGCGTTATCGACATTGCCCGTGCGCTACCACGTACAGCGTCATGTGCTCCAGGTGCTGGTGAGTGCTGGCACAGCAGGTTTAGCGGGTGAAACATTGCTGGGCCTGGTACCCCGATCATCGTCGACAGTGGCGCTAATGGCAGACCGTGGCTGGATTGAGCAGATCACGGCTGCATCAGTATCACCGGCACAGTTGTCGGCGCCACCACGCCTGAACTCAGCGCAGCGCGACGCCTGTCTGGCGATTGATCAGGCCAAGGGCAATTACGTGCCATTTTTATTGGATGGGGTAACCGGTAGCGGTAAAACTGAGGTTTACCTGGATTGCGTGGCGAAGACGGTCTCCCGTGGCTGCCAGGCGATGGTGCTTGTGCCGGAGATATCGTTGACCCCTCAGTTGGTGGAACGCTTCCAGGCGCGCCTGGGGGGGTCTTTGGCGGTGCTGCACTCGGGACTAACCCCGGGGGAACGTCATCGGGCCTGGTGGCGTTCCCGCGAGGGCAGCACTGCGGTCGTCCTGGGTACCCGCTCAGCGGTTTTTGCACCCCTGTCCCGGCCGGGGCTGATTATCGTGGACGAGGAGCATGACCTTTCCTACAAGCAGCGCGATCGATTCCGTTACAGCGCGCGCGATGTGGCAGTAAAAAGGGCCCAGTTAAGCGGGGTTCCGATAGTGCTGGGCTCGGCCACTCCATCTTTGGAGAGTGTTGCCAATGCTCGCAGCGGTCGCTATCGGTGCCTGGTGCTACCGGTTCGGGCGGGTGTCGCACAAATGCCCAAGGTACAGATCCTGGATCTGAACCGCCTGGCTGTCAACGAGGGCCTGACGGCGCCGGTGGTTGGAGCCATCGGCAAACGCCTGGAGCGGGCAGAGCAAAGCCTGGTATTCGTTAACCGGCGTGGTTTTGCCCCATTGCTTGGATGTTCCGAATGTGGATGGCAGGCGCAGTGTCAGCGCTGTGATGCCAGGCTGACTTTACACCGGGGCAGTAATCGCCTGATTTGTCACCACTGTGGGGCTAATGCACTACCACCACATTCCTGCCCGCAATGTGCTGGCGAGTCGCTGTATCTTGTAGGTGAGGGCACCCAACGCATCGAAGAAGCGCTGCTACGGATATTCCCAAGCGCCCGGGTGTTGCGCCTGGATAGTGATGCCGCAGGGGATTCCCAGAATCTGGCACAGGCCCTGAGTGCGGTGCGCCAGGGTGAGGTGGATATCCTGGTCGGCACGCAGATGCTGTCCAAAGGCCATGATTTCGCCGGGATCACTCTGGTGTGCGTGCTGGCAATGGATCAGGGGCTTTACAGTATTGATTTTCGTGGGCCAGAACGGATGTTCCAACAGTTGGCGCAGGTGGCGGGTCGGGCCGGGCGCGGTCAACGACTAGGCGAGGTACTGGTACAGACGGAGCATCCGGAGAACCCCGCCTATGCGCGACTGGTTCAGCACGACTTTGCCGGCTTCGCAAATACCGCTCTGGCAGAGCGCAAGGCAGCTGCATATCCGCCTTTTGCCCGGTTTGTACTGCTGCGCGCGGAATCAGCACGCAGCCGGCCACCTCTGGATTTTCTGCGCTCAGCGGTACGCGTGGGTAAAGCCCGGGCCGCCCGGGCCGGTGTTCGGCTGATGGAGCCCGTGCCTTCGCCGATGGAGCGCCGCGCCGGGCGTTACCGGGCACAATTGCTGTTGGCGGCTTCTAACGAGGGGCAACTGCACCGCTTTTTGGACGATTGGCTGGCCCGCCTTGAAGGTTTGCGTGAAGCCACCCGGGTGCGTTGGTCGGTAGATGTGGATCCGCAGGAGATGTACTGACGTACCGTGTCACACCCAGAAATCCCTTGCATCTTCGGGCTCAAGCCATGGATGATTCGATGTGGTCGTTTGCGGGAGGCTCGAGTGTGATTCCATTGGATGTCAGGCAGATTCTTCAGGATGCCAGCCGTGCGCAATCGCTTGACCCGTGCTGTTATCGCGACCCTCAATTTCTCTCTTTCGAGCACGAAACCCTATTCCGGGCCGGCTGGATCAGCGCCGGGCGAGCCGATCAACTATCTGATCAGGGAGATTACTTCGCGTTCTCGGTTGCTGATACAGAACTGGTGGCGGTACGCGATGAGCAAAGCCTGGTCCGGGTTTTTGCTAACAGTTGCCGGCACCGGGCAATGCGGCTGTTGGAGCCGGGTCGGGGGAGTTGTCGTCGCCTCACCTGCCCATTTCATGCCTGGACGTACGGACTTAACGGAGCACTGATTGCGGCGCCACGAATGCAGAGCGCAGAAAATTTCAACCGCTCCGATTTCGGCCTGATCGAAGTGCAAAGCGCAGTGCGCGCTGGTTTCATTTTCGTCAATATTGATGGCAGCGCTGCCCCGGTCGATACCTGGCTGGGTGATTTCGAGACAGTACACAGCCCCTGGCAATTGGATACGCTGGTGACGGCCAGCACCCGGGAATTCCAGGTCGCTTGCAACTGGAAATCGTTTCTCGAGGTTTTCAACGAGTACTACCATCTGCGCAAAGTGCACCCGGACACATTCTCGGGGCTTTACGCCGAGCCCGACCCGCTGCAGGCGACCCGGGGTTCTTTCGTCAGCCAATTTGGCGAGCACCGCATTCTGGGCAGCGTCGGTGTCCTCGAAGAAGCAGCCCGCACGCTACCTGTTTTGCCAGGTCTTTCAGGAAGGCTGGCCAATGGAACTCGCTATACCTGGGTCTATCCTGCGCTGACTTTTGCCGCCTCACGTGATGCCGTGTGGATGCTAGAGGCGACTCCGAACGGTGCATCCAGCACCCAGGTTCGTCTGACCCTGCTGTTTGGCCAGGACAGCGTAGCAAGATCGGATTTCGATGAGGTGCTGGCCTGCTATGAACAGCGAATGGCCGTTGGTATGGACGAGGACATGGCAGTGCTTGAGGCCCAGCAGTATGGACTTAGCTCGATACTGGCCCGGCCCGGGCGGTTTTGCCCCGACCTCGAGCCCAGCGTCCATGCTTTTCACCGCTGGTACGCAAACGCACTGATCGCCGCCGGATTGGCGAGCGGCTGAGATCTGCACCTGGACTCAGGGCCGGTGCGCGCTGGAAAGATAGTCGGTTGACTGGAATTCATGCAGCCGACTGGCGGTTCGGGCAAAGCCCCGCGCCATTCGCTCGCCACGGTACAGCGCATCAGGGCTGGTGGCTGCCGAGACGATGACATTGACTCGCCGGTCGTAAAGCTCATCAATCAGTTCGACGAAGCGCCGCGCTGCGTCATCGTGCTCCGTGTCCAGGTAGGGGACCTCACTGATCAGCAGGGTGTGGCAAGCCCGGGAAATCTCAACGTAATCGGCCTTTGAGCGCGGCCCGACGCACAGCGTCTCAAAAGTGAACCACATGACTCCGTCGCCACCTGCCAGCAACTCAATCTTTCGATCGTTGATGGTAACAGCGGCAGGCGCAAGCGTACCCCCAGGGCTGATCTGGTGGAACGTCGTTTCCATCTGGGCCTGTGCCTGGGTGTTGTGGGGTGCATGGTAAGTGGGCGCCGAGCTGAGCGCCTCAAGACGGTAATCGCGTACACCGCCGAGGTGGATTACCCGGGTATGCGTTTCTATCAGTTGGATAGCCGGCAAAAAGCGCTCGCGCTGCAACCCGCCTTGGTAAAGTGACGATGGCGGCGTATTCGAGGTGAATATCAGGGTCATCCCTTGCTCGACCAGGGCGTGCAATAGCCCGGAAAGAATCATGGCATCGCCGATATCGGACACATAAAACTCATCGAAACCGAGCACCCGGGTTTTGCCTGCAATCTCGGTGCCGATCCGGCGCAAAGGGTCGCTCTGGCTGCGCAAGGCCCGCAGGCGCTCGTGGATCTCGAGCATAAAGCGGTGAAAGTGCACCCGCCGCCAGTGTGATTCATGCAGGCTGTCGAGCAGTGTATCCATCATCACCGTTTTACCCCGGCCGACCGACCCCCAAAGATAAATACCTTTTTCACCGAAAAACGGCCGGCGGCGCAGATGTCGTGCCCAGTCCGACAACTTTGTCGGCCAGGCGCGCTCGGATTTGTCGAAAGAGTGGTTGAGTTCCTCGGCCAGGTGGGTAAACGCTGCCAGAGCCGGCTGTTGATCAAAGTCCGGTGTGGCCCGAGGTCGTGACAGGCGGTCTGTGAACTCGGTGGCGAACGTCTCGGACAGGTCCACGCTTAAGGTAGTGGAGTCGATGCAACGAGGATACCGTCGCTGTCGGCCCACAAATAGTGGCCCGGGGTAAAAGTGGTGCCGGCCAAGCGTACGGGCAGTTGTGGTTGCCCCTCGCCGCGCTTAGTGCTCTTAGCCGGACAGGCCGCGAGCGCCTTGATACCAATTGGCAGGGCGCACAGTTGTTGGCTATCGCGGATGCAGCCGTAGACGATCAACCCGTGCCAGCCGTTATCTTGCGCAAGCGCACCGATCTGGTCGCCGACCAGTGCGCAGCGCAACGACCCACCGCCATCGATAACCAGTACCTTTCCCGCGCCCTCGCACTCAAGCGTTGAACGTACCAGGCTGTTGTCTTCGAATACTTTGACTGTGGCAATAATTCCTTCAAAGTGCTCCGCACCGCCGAAATCAGTAAAAATCGGCTGCGCCACCTGCAGGTGGTCGGCATGGGCATCATAAAGATCAGCAGTTCGGGTCATGTGGCACCTGCCAGGGTTGCGGTTTCCCGGGTTGTGGAAAAACCGTTGAGTTCCTCGAAGGCATGCAGGCCGGAGAACTCCTCGGGGTCTATAGGTCCGCCGGTCGAGTCGGGATGTATCACGGCAAGGAGGTGGCCAATGCCGTACGCCCCGGCTGCGCGCAGCACTGCAAGATTGTCATCAATGAAAAGAGTGCGATCCCCCGCGAACGGCTCAATGGCTTGCAGATTGTTCCAGAAAGTCGCGCACTCCTTTGGATAACCCAGCGTATGGGAACTCACAATACGATCAAACATCGGTTCCAGGCCGGTCTGGCTCATCTTCAGGTCGATGCTCGCTGGGTGAGCATTGGTGACCAGTACCACCCGTCGGGTATCGGCATGCAGTGCCGTGAGGAAATCACGGGCGCCAGGGCGGATCTGGATAAGGTGGCGTAGTTCGGCTTTAAGGCCGGCAATGTCCAGGCCCAGTTCATTGGTCCAAAAGTCTACGCAGTACCACTCGAGCGTCCCGCGCAAGGCATGCATCCGGGCAAAAAGTGTACTGCGCGCACCATCCAGAGCGATTCGGTGCTGGTTTGCGTATCGACGTGGGATGAAGTCCGTCCAGAAGTAGTTATCAAAATGCAGATCCAGCAAAGTGCCGTCCAGGTCCAGGAATACCGAGTCAATCTGCGTCCAGTCAATCACGGCCATATTATGTGTAACGCCTGTTATGAAGGTAAAGGGCGACAAAGCGTCCAGGATAATTAGACTGTACCGGATATTTTAACGCCGACCACGGGCTGCCGGATTTACCCTACATTGCAGTGGCCTATGCCGCAGGTACTGCATTGTTTCGAAGGGTGGTCTGGGTTAATCTGCACTCCCATCAGTATCCCGCCAGGCAAGCTCGCACCCGCCCACTCATGAGCGTGTTACCCCAAATCCTCAAGACCACCGTAGTGGCGCGTAGCCGTCTTTTTAATATCGAAAGTGTGGATCTGCGTTTTGCTAATGGCAATGAGGTCAGTTTTGAGCGCTTGGTAGGCCAGGGCACCGGGTCGGTACTGGTGGTGCCTCTGTCGGCGGTTGACCAGTTGCTGCTGGTTCGTGAGTATGCGGTGGGCCTGCAACGTTATGAGTTGGGCTTCGTTAAAGGGCGTATCGATGCCGGTGAAACGCCGGATCAGGCGGCTCATCGTGAATTGCGGGAGGAGACGGGATTTGACGCAGCTGTGGTTGAATGTTTGGCGAGGGTATCGCTAACTCCGGCATATTCGAATTATCAAACTGATGTGTTTGTTGCACAGGATCTGTTTGAATCACCGCTGGATGGTGATGAGCCCGAAACCCTTGAAACGGCGCAATGGCCGCTGGCGGATCTTTGTGGGTTGCGGGCGCGGGAGGATTTTTCCGATGCCCGCAGTTTGCTCGCTACCTATCTCGTGGCTGAGAAGCTGGGGCAGGGATAGTGAATCATCATTCGCTGCTGGCACAGGTCGTCAATATTGCAACAGCAGCGGGTGATGTGATTCTCGATGTTTACGGGAAAGAATACGAGATTGCCCACAAGGCCGATGGTTCGCCGGTCACCACGGCGGATCAGCGTGCTCATGAGGTCATCGTTGAGCGGCTTCAAGCCTTGACACCCGATATCCCGGTTCTGTCTGAGGAATCCAAGGGCATCGATGTTGAAGATCGCCTGCAATGGCCACAGTTGTGGTTGGTTGACCCACTCGATGGCACCAAGGAGTTCATTCGCCGCAACGGTGAGTTCAGTGTCAATATCGGCCTGGCTGAAAACGGCAAACCGATCCTCGGCGTGGTCTACAGCCCATGTACCCGGACCAGCTATTTTGCAGCTCAAGGTGCAGGCGCCTGGCGTCAGATCGCGCAACAGCCGGCTCAGCGTATACAGGTAGAGTCGTATGACCCCTCCCGGCCACGAATGGTCGCCAGTCGCTCGCATTCCGGGGAAGCGGTAAACGCGTTTCGTGATGCACTCACAGCGACGAGTGGAACTGTTCCCCAGATCGTCAGCATGGGCAGTGCGCTAAAGGCTTGCATAGTCGCGCAGGGTGATGCCGATGTGTACCCACGCCTTGCCCCCACTTCGGAGTGGGATACCTGCGCATCCCACTGCGTACTGAACGAGGCCGGCGGTCAACTGATTGATTGCGCGGGCGCGGAGTTGAATTACAACAAAGCGAGCATCCTCAACCCCTGGTTTCTGGCTATCGCTGACTCGAATGTTGACTGGCTTCGGTTTTGCCCGCCAGAGCCTGTGCAGGGGTAACACGGCGCCAGGCTGATCTGCCAGGGCGATGATCCGCCCCGGACTATAATTACGCTGGCGTCAGACCGAGTGGGCCGAGTGCCCCAAAATCAGCATGCGCAAGCTTCCCTTTACCAAGATGCACTCGCTGGGCAATGATTTTGTCATGCTCGATGGCGTGCGCACGCCACTGGACCTTGACGCCGCGCTGGTCAGACAGCTGGCAGACCGTAATCACGGCGTTGGTTGTGACCAGTTGATCGTAGCGCAGCCAGCCATTGGTGATGCGGACTTTTTTATGCGCATTTTTAATGCCGATGGTAGCGAGTCCGGCCAGTGCGGCAACGGAGCGCGGTGTTTTGGCCGTTTTCTGATCGAGCAAGGTCTGACCGAGTGTCGTGAGCTTGAAATACAGACCATCAGCACGCGTATCCGTTTGACGGTGGCTGATGGCTGGCAGGTCACGGCCCAACTTGCGCCCCCCAGTTTCGAACCCCGGGATATCCCTTTTAACGCGCCGGCCGTTGCCAGCGATTACCCGATTGTGGTTGGGGGTGAAACGTTGCGGATCGGGGCCGTATCGATGGGCAACCCCCATGCGGTCTTGATCGTCGATGATATTGATGCGGCTGGGGTGGATCAATTGGGCCCAATGCTCGAGTGTCACTGCGATTTTCCGCAGCGCACCAATGTGGGTTTTGCCCAAGTGGTTGACCGGCAGACCTTGCGCCTGCGGGTCTGGGAGCGTGGTGTGGGAGAAACGCTTGCCTGTGGTAGCGGGGCTTGCGCGGCCGTTGCCGTGTGTCGTTTGCAGGAGCGGATCGATGACACGGTTTGTGTGACGCTCCCGGGCGGCCCAATCAGCGTGACATGGCCCGGCCATGGTCCTATCAGTATGAATGGCCCAGCCGTGAGCGTTTTCGATGGGCAGTGGCCGATTTTTTGATATGACCTCCCGTCCAACCTCTGACGATACACCAGGGCTTGGCCTTGAGGAGCGTGAGGTTGCGGATTTTCTGCGCCGTCACCCGGATTTTTTTGAGCGCCACCTCGCCTTGTTAACCGAACTGGTGGTTCCTCATTCGGGTCGTACCGGTGCGGTATCGCTGCTGGAACGCCAGGTTACTATCCTGCGTGACCAGCTTGGTGCTGAACGTGGTCGCTTGAAGTTGTTGATGAACGCGGCGCGCGAAAACAGCCGGCTACAACAGCGGCTGCAACGCTGTTTTCAGGCGATCGCCAGCGCCTGTGATTTCAGCGACCTGGCACGTGTTGTGCCTGAGGTGTTGCAACAGGAGTTTGACCTGGATAGCGTTGTTGTCAAATTTCTCGATACGGTTGTGGGCACGACGGCGCCAGTGCAAGCTCTCGCGGCTTATTCTGATGAAACAGTACAGGCGCTGATTCAGCGTTTTCAGGGAAACGCCTGTTTGGTCGAGGCCCCACCATCGGCCGAGGTGATGTGTCACCTTCCACCGGCCAGCGCTTCGCGGGTTGGTTCATGCGCAGTAGTACCGATATGCAATGCAGATCAGGTTCTACTCGGCTGGGCGATCCTGGCCGCGCATGATTCGCAGCGCTATCGTGCAGATATGGACACGGTGCTGCTTGAGGGGCTGGGGGGGCTGATCGGTGCCGCCTGCACCCGCCTTAATCTTTCCTGAGTTCGGGTTATGACTGGCAAAGATAATCTGGTCAGCGCTTTTCTTGATTACCTGCGTTACGAGCGCCGATTTTCCACTCACACTGTGGCGGCGTATGAGCGTGATCTTGCACGGCTTGTCGCATTTGCCGCCGAGCGCGGTGTCAGTAATCTGCTCAAGCTTGCGCCAGCGCAGGCGCGGTTGTTTCCCGCGCGTTTGCATCATGCGGGGCTGGCCAGCCGCTCTATCAGCCGTAGCCTGTCGGCTGCGCGTTCGTGTTATCGCTATTGGCTGCGTGAGAAACGAATCAAGGTCAACCCCTTTGAGGGTGTCTCGGCCCCGCGCGGCCAGCGCAAACTGCCCAGCACCCTTAATATCGAACAAGCGGCACAACTCGTTGCGATCAAGCCGCGCTCGGACCTGGACTACCGCGACCGGGCGATACTCGAGCTGTTTTATTCGTCAGGCCTGCGCTTGTCCGAATTGGCGGGTACGGATCTTAAGGATATTGATTTGGCCACCTGTACTATCGTGATTACCGGCAAGGGAGGGAAGACCCGGGTGGCGCCGGTCGGGCGCTATGCCATTAAGGCCATTACTGATTGGCTGGAGCACCGAGAGACCCTGGCAAAGCCGGAGGAAGTCGCGGTATTTATCGGACGCCAGGGGTCCCGCCTGGGGCCGCGTGCGATTCAGAAACGAGTTCAGGTCTGGGCAGCCCGCCAGGGGCTGGGGCGCAGTGTGCACCCACACATGCTCCGTCACTCCTTCGCCAGTCACCTGCTGGAATCAAGTTCAGATCTGCGTGCGGTGCAGGAATTGCTGGGTCATGCCGATATCTCGACCACTCAGGTTTACACGCACCTTGATTTTCAGCATCTGGCCAAGGTTTATGATCAGGCGCATCCGCGAGCACGCCGACGCAAGGGCTGAGCGATAAATGGCCTTGCGTTACGGCCTGGTTGGCGACGTGGAAGTGTTTGATCGATTGCGAGTTTTTCTTCAGGTCGACCTTGGGCATCAGTTCGGTGATGGGGCTTGGCCCGTTTGCCGGATTTGCCGTGCAGTGTGACCCCACGAGTGTTGCCCGGCACGGTTCGATCCCGGGAGTCCTCAGCTATGCGATCATGGCAGACGCTTTGTCTGCCACGGATGACAGGGGCCAGACCCTGACCGCCAGATCGCGGGTTGCAGGCAGCCAGGACCGATCGCTTATTTTTGTTTACTTTAAGATACGACTAAGGGCTTGATCCACATGGTAATATCGCGCTCTTCGCCAGCCCGTTGGGGCGGCGAGAAGCTGAATGAACCCCCTATTTTTGAGGATTTCCCATGTCTTTTGTTGCTTTGGTTCCAGTTATTCTGGGCATCATTGGCCTTATAGCAGCGTTTGCTGTCTATCGCACTTTACTTTCTTATGCTCCCGGCACCGGCAAGGTGACCCAGATCGGCGACCAAATCCACAAAGGTGCACTGGTCTTCATGCGCCGCGAATACAGCTACCTTGCGATATTCGCGATCGTAGTAGGCGTATTGATATTTTTCTCCGATCTGGGCTGGCGCACCACAGTCGCATTTTTCATTGGTGCTATTGCCTCGGCCTCGGCTGGGTACATCGGCATGTTTGCCGCAACCCAGGCCAACGTGCGCACCACAACCGCCGCCGCCGAAAATGGCGCGGCTGCCGCATTGACCGTGGCGTTTTACGGTGGCTCGATCATGGGTCTTACGGTTGCTGCCATGGGCCTTTTGGGATTGGGGCTTCTTTATCTTGCTTTTGGGGGTGATCCACATACCGCTCACGTGATTCACGGTTTTGGCATGGGAGCTTCGACGGTGGCACTGTTCTCGCGTGTCGGCGGGGGTATATTTACCAAGAGTGCAGATGTGGGCGCCGACCTGGTCGGCAAGATTGAGGCCGGTATTCCAGAGGATGATCCGCGTAACCCCGGTGTGATTGCTGATAACGTAGGTGATAACGTCGGCGATGTGGCCGGGATGGGCTCGGATATCTTTGAATCCTATTGTGGCGCCATGATTGCCTCTATTGCGATCGCGGCTACCTTGGGGCCTGAGGTGCTGGACACGTTGGCTGGTGGCGATCAGAGCAAGCTCATGTTCTTGCCGCTGGCGCTGGCCTCGGTCGGAATCCTGTGTTCGCTGGCAGGCATCGCCCTGGTTAAGGGTGCCTCGAGCAAGGCTCCCGAGACGGCACTGCGTACCGGCACCATTGGGGCCTCAGTCATATTTATTGTTGCCGCCCTGGCGCTGACCCATTGGTCGGATATCAGCCTTAACATCTGGTGGTCGGTTGTGGTCGGCGCGCTCGGTGGCATCGTCATTGGCCTGGTGACCGAGTACTACACCGCCGGCAGCCCGGTGCGAAAGATCGCCCGAGCCGGTGAAACTGGCCCAGCGACGGTGATGATTGCCGGGCTTTCGATCGGCATGCAGTCCGTGGTGGTACCAGTACTGATGCTGTGCGCAATCATCTGGATTGCCAGTTCATTGTCTGGCCTTTACGGGGTTGGTATTGCCGCAGTCGGTATGCTGGCGACCGTTGGTATTACCATGGCAATCGATGCCTACGGGCCGGTTGCCGACAACGCCGGCGGCATTGCCGAGATGGCAGGCCTGGGCGAGGAAGTACGCGAGATTACCGATTCGCTTGATGAACTGGGCAATACCACTGCAGCGATTGGCAAGGGTTTTGCCATCGGCGCGGCAGCACTGGCTGCCCTTGCGATCATCTCGGCTTATATCGAGACCGTGGCCCATCGCCTGCCAGACTTCAGTTTGCAGATCAATGACCCGATTGTTCTGACAGGTATGTTTCTGGGCAGTATCTTCCCGTTCCTGGTCAGCAGTCTGACGATGACTGCGGTGGGTGATGCGGCCTTTGAAATGATTCGCGAGATTCGACGTCAGTTCAAGGAGATTCCCGGTCTGTTAGAAGGCACTGCGGAGCCGGATACAGCCCGTTGCGTGGATATTGCCACCACGGCTGCACTTAAGCGCATGGTCGCGCCAGGCGTGCTGGCTGTAGGTGCGCCGGTGGTCGTCGGTTTCACCCTCGGCCCGGCTGCACTGGGTGGCATGCTCGGCGGTGCACTGCTCGGCTGTGTGTTGCTGGCGCTGACCATGGCCAATGCCGGTGGGGCCTGGGACAATGCCAAGAAGTATGTCGAGAAGGGTAACCTCGGCGGCAAGGGTTCCGATGTGCATAAGGCCGTCGTGGTCGGAGATACCGTAGGGGATCCATTTAAGGATACCTCAGGACCTTCGATGAATATTCTGATCAATGTGATGGCGATCGTTTCACTTGTGATTGCTCCACTTTTAGGCTGAAAAATGACAACCTCTTAGGCCATTACCCCAAGAATGGGTGAGGGGAATGGCGGGGTCGGCGTTAAGCCGGCCTTTTTTTTTGTACTCCGGATGGTTGACAATACCCTTTTACACAAAGTGAATTGGTTGGCCATAAAAAACTGATGGGTATCGTTACCAGAGCGGCGGTTGAGGCGGATCTTAAGGCGGTGCACGCGATCTATGCGCAAGAGGTGTTGCACGGTACCGCCTCTTTTGAACTCGATCCGCCGACTCCGGCTTTGATCAAAGAGCGCTGGCAATTGGCCAAAGATGCGGGACTGCCTTACCTGGTCGCGCTGGTTCACGGCAAGGTTGTCGGCTTTGCCTATGCTTTGCCGTATCGCCCCCGCCCGGCCTATCGTTATACCGTGGAGCACTCGATTTATGTCGAGGTGGATTCGCGGCGACAGGGGATTGGCGCGCGGCTTTTTTGCGATCTGATTGATGCCTGCACCGCCTGGGGTGCCCGGCAGATCATTGGCATTATTGGCGACAGCGCCAACGTGGCTTCCATTCGCGCGCATGAGCATGCCGGGTTCAGACAAGTTGGCACTCTGGAGAGCGTAGGATGGAAGTTCGGTCGCTGGCTGGATACCGTGATCGTGCAGCGTACACTGGGCTCGGGGAATGTCGAACCGCCGGGAGAATGTCAGTGAGTGTTGTAATGCCGTGCACCGTTGACCACCTGGTGGTCGGGGCGGCGTCCCTTGATGCCGGGTGTACTTTCGTTGCCGATCTGCTGGGTGAGTTGCCGCTGCCTGGCGGAGTTCATCCACAGCTGGGCACCCATAACGCTGTGTTGTCGCTGGGTGGGTCGGTATACCTTGAAGTGATCGCGATTGATCCTGATGGCAAGACGCCCGCCTTTCCCCGCTGGTTTTCTCTTGACAGTGACCAGACCCGCGCTGACCTTGAGATCAGCCCACGGCTGCTGACCTGGGTGGTACGCACACCCGCAATCGCATCGCTGAAACAACTGGATGCATATGCCGGTTGCAAAGTGCGCTCCATGTCACGTGCCCACCTGAGGTGGCAATTTGCATTTACCGCCGATGGGCAGTGTCTTGCCGGCGGATTGTTGCCTCATGTGATCCAGTGGCAGGGGTCTGCGCACCCGGTGGATGTGCTGCCACCGGGGAATTGCCGGTTCAGTGGCCTACACGGTGAATCTTTGGATGCAGTCCAGATCAATCTGGCGTTAGCGCAGATGGGGTTATGTGATTCGTTATCGTGCGCCGAATCCGACACCCATGCTGCATCGTTTTGGGCACTTATCGATACACCGCGTGGATCGGTTCGCCTCTGACGGGCGTTATCGCATCCCAGGGAAAGAAACAGCAGATGCGCCTCGAGGGCGACACCAAGTGTGTATATCCGGATTGGCTGGGAGCGTTACGATTGTTGTATACATTCCAGCGCAACCTCGGTGAGCGCTTGCCACAGACTGCGGTTCATAGCGGTACTGAGGTCGATATTTACCAGCCGGACAGCGCACCGCGGGCAACGGCTATCTTTGTGCCCGGCTTTGCGATTCGTGGCCGTGAAGATTCCCGGATCCGGAATCTCGGCTGGGCCCTGTGCGCGACTGGTCTGCGGGTGCTGATCCCGGACGTTGCCAGTATTCGCGCCCTGAAGATATCGGTTGACCAGCCCGACGAGGTACAGCAATTGCTCGAATCACTGGTGGCTGACTCGAGCATGGTAACGACACCCGGACTGTCTTTGTTATCTGTGTCGTTTTCTGGCATTTTCGTACTGCGTGCAGCACTTAGCGCAGTGTTGGCCCAGCGGCTGCGCGCCCTGTGCCTGATTGGCGGTTACTTTGATATTGAACGGGTAGCGTCTTTTCTGATCAACTCAGATCGTGCTGACCCCTATGGTCGGCTGATCATTGCCCGCAGTTACTACAGCGATGATGATCCGGCATTGGCGCCGGTGCGCGAGGTACTGTCGCGCTGCGTTGAGGCATCGGCCCTGGACAATACCGGACCGAGCGACCTGGACACCCTTTTCGATACATCTGATCCGCTTGAGGCCGGACTGCACCAATTGCTGACCGACCCGCACCAGCGGCAGGCTTTCTACCGCCAGGTCATAACCATGTTTAATGATTCCTGGTCAGGTTATCGGGTACCGGATGATTTCCCATCTGACATGCCGCCAGTGTTTTTGCTGCATGGGCGACAAGACCGGGTGATTCTACCGGAGGAGTCGCGCCGTCTCGCCCAATTATTGCAGGACAGGGGTATCTCACATCGCCTGTGCCTGACCGATTTCCTTGGGCATGGTGACGCCGCGATATCGTTGGCCCGTCTGCCCGAATTGTATCGCCTGCTTGCGGGCTTTGCCTGGTTCCTGGGGTATACGCGCGGCTGAGGTACGTCAGTGGAATCTCACAGCGATCCCTGCTCGCGTTTGCCCGCGCAGTGCACGCAGCACAGCTGGGTTGGGTCCAGCGCCAGCCGCGCAGGGGCGATGGCCTCGCCGCAGTCATCACACAACCCGTAGTCGGGATCTTTATCGATACGCACGAGTGTCCGGGTAATAGCTTCGAGCATTGCTTCGCGCCGCCGGGCCAGTTCAAGTGACATCTGGTGATCCTGCATGGCCTCGGCACGCGACAGGCGTCCGACACGGGCTTGGTCGAGCTCTACAGTCTCCACCTGGCTGAGTACAGATTCACGAGTTAGTGCTGCCCGGCGTTTCAGCAGAGCCTTGCGAATTTTGTTGCGATCAATCATTTTCAGTGATCCCCGGTGCAGTATGCCGGTTGTCACATAAATCGGCCAGGCAAAAAAAGAGGACGCCTGTAAGGCGTCCTCTTTGTCGGGGGTGATCGCTATTTACAGGTATTTAACTATCCCTGACATGATGATCGTAAGCACCACAGAGGAGGTGATGACGGCGTTGACCGACTGCATAGCGCCGTTCATTTTGCCCCAGATCGCGTTGGCCTCGATGATCACGATAATGGCCAGGCCAACCAGCAAAGCAACGCTGCTCACGGTGATATCACCGGCTCCGCCCCAAACGCCACCATTCGCCGGGGCGTGCCCGGACGCCACCATGAAAAACAGCATGGGCAAAGAGAGCAAAGTGTTGGTCCGCGATGCCAGACCAGCTTTGGGTCCGGCTGCGGCTTTGTCACCAGATTCCAGGCCAATGACAATTTTTTGATTAGGCCAGATGATCAGCCAGACGTTGAGCATCATCAGAGTGCCCATAAGTATGCCGAGGGTGATGCTTAGATTAACCCCCCCATAGCGGTACATGACACTGCCAATCAATAGAAGACCGGTGAGGAAGGTGAACATCGCTGCCCAGCGAAACCACCACAGAGCTCGTGGGGCAAGCTTCGCCATGACATCGGCTTTGGCGCCATCATCAGCCTCTTTGACGTACTCGGTTTGAACGAAGTTGAAGTAATACAGCAGGCCAATCCAGGCCACGCCAAAAACGATATGGCCCCAGCGCATAACGACATCTAAAAGGTAACTCATTTATCTCCCCTCCCAAGCATGGGTTTGATGGGTGCGACCCCGCGCCGACTACAGGCCCGAGACTACACGGTTGCGATTAGCTGTCTGTAAGATAACCACACGATTTTCAGGTTGATTGCGCATCCTGATAGCGTGATTTTAGTGCAGGCGCGGAACAAGCACCAACAGGGCTGCGCCAGTTCAGGCCGCAGCCCCAGCCTTTGCGTTACCCCCTCAAGCCACCGACGGCAATCCCGCCAACGCCATGGCCGCTTCACCTTCGTCATAAGCGTAGTCCTGCAGCTGGCCGGCGTTGTAGTCGGTATAGGCCTGCATATCGAAGTAACCGTGGCCACAAAGGTTAAACAATATGGCCCGTGATTCGCCTTCTTCCTTACAGCGCATGGCCTCGCTGATGGCACCTTTGACCGCGTGGTTGGCCTCTGGCGCAGGCACGATGCCCTCGGCCTGGGCAAAGGTTACCCCGGCGTCGAAGCACTCGGTCTGGGAGTAGGATGTCGGGGTGACCTCACCCAGATCCACCAGCTGGCTGACCAGCGGTGCCATGCCGTGGTAACGCAAGCCACCGGCGTGTGAGGCCGGCGGTACAAAGGAGGAACCGAGGGTGTGCATTTTCACCAGTGGGGTGAGGTTGCCGGTGTCACCGAAGTCATAGGCGTATTTGCCCTTGGTCAGTGAGGGGCAGTTGGCCGGTTCCACCGCGACGATCCGTACATCCTGCTCGCCACGCAGTTTGGCGCCGATGAAGGGGAAGCTCAGGCCGGCAAAGTTGCTGCCACCGCCGGTACAGCCGACCACGACGTCCGGGTAGTCATCGGCCAGCTCCATCTGGCGCAGGGCTTCTTGGCCAACCACCGTCTGGTGCAGCAATACGTGGTTGAGCACACTGCCCAGGGCATACTTGGTGTCATCACGCTGGGCGGCCAGTTCTACAGCCTCGCTGATGGCGATGCCCAGGCTGCCGCTGCTGTCGGGGCTCTCGGCCAGGATCTTCTTGCCCGACTCGGTCAGGTTACTTGGGCTGGCATGGCAGGTGGCGCCGAAGGTTTCCATGAAGGCACGGCGGTAGGGTTTCTGGTCATAGCTTACCCGTACCATGAACACTTCAATCTCAAGGCCGAAGAAAGCCCCGGCCAGGGCTAGTGATGAGCCCCACTGTCCGGCACCGGTCTCGGTGGTGATGCGCTTGACGCCTTCTTCCTTACAGTAAAAGGCCTGGGCGATGGCGGTATTGGGTTTATGGCTGCCGGCCGGGCTGATGCCCTCGTACTTGTAGTAAATCCGGGCCGGGGTATCCAGGGCTTTTTCCAGGCGCCGGGCTCGGAACAGCGGGCTCGGTCGCCACTGGCGGTAGATGTCACGCACCGGATCGGGAATATCGATGGTCCGCTCGCCGCTGACCTCCTGCATGATCGCGGCCATGGAGAAAAGGGGTGCCAGATCGTCCGGTCCCACCGGCTGGCCGGTACCCGGATGCAGCACCGCTGGGGGTGGCACGGGCAGGTCAGAGACGATGTTGTACCAGGACTTGGGGATATCTTCTTCGTCCAGCAGGAACTTGATTTTGTCTGCCATGGTGTTTTTCCTC
>MPMB02205337.1_pt1 | contig 21714 bp, 16 predicted proteins | sample 1617371 | NCBI WGS metagenome assembly MPMB02 (sample SAMN05944808, study PRJNA350692) | marine metagenome | biome: marine; feature: ODZ; material: water; isolation source: 300 m water sample filtered on 0.2 um supor filter | place: Pacific Ocean | collected 2012-04-08 | depth 300m m
CATCGCGGCAAACACCGATGCTCAGGCGCTTCGCCACAGCGCCGCGCCGCTGTGCCTTCAGATCGGCGCCAAGCTCACCAAGGGGCTCGGCGCGGGTGCCGACCCGAACGTCGGCCGGCAGGCGGCGCTCGAGGATACCGAACAGATCATCTCCGCCCTCGATGCCGCCGATATGGTCTTCGTCACGACCGGATTGGGCGGCGGCACCGGCACCGGGGCTGCACCGGTGATCGCGAACTTGGCGAGCGAGTTGGGCGCGCTGACGGTGGCCGTCGTGACCAAGCCGTTCCTGTTCGAGGGACGCCGGCGCACGGCACAAGCGGAGCGTGGGCTCGAAGAGCTCCGGGACTGCGTCGACAGCGTCATCACGATACCGAACGAGCGGCTGTTGGCAACGATCGACCGCTCGACCACCATGTCCGATGCTTTCGCCGTGGCCGATGACGTGCTTCGGCAAGCGATCCAAGGCATTTCGGACCTGATTCTGGTGCCAGGGCTCATCAACCTCGACTTCGCCGACGTGACGACCGTCATGTCGGGAATGGGGCTGGCCATCATGGGAACGGGGGTTGGTCACGGCGAGACCAAGGCGGTCGATGCGGCGACGGCCGCCATCTCCAGCCCGTTGCTCGAAGATGGGTCGGTGGAGGGCGCCCGCGGGGTCATCATCAACGTCACCGGTGGACCGGATCTGTCGCTCGCCGAGGCCAACGAAGCCACGACGATCATCCGTTCTGCGGCGCACGAGGACGCCAACATCATTTTTGGCGCCGTCGTCGATCCGGCAATGGAAGGCCAAGTGAAGATCACGGTCATCGCGACCGGTTTCGACCGAGAGGGTGCCGAGCCGGCGAGCGATCGCGCCAACGCGAAGACCCCGGTCGACCTTCAGCAATACGCCTCGTGGCAAGAGGAACCGCTCGAGCGCACCGCTAGCGTGCCGATTACGGTGTCTCGCCGACCCCTCATCGAGTTGCCGCCCTCGGCGTCGAGCGTCTCCGACGTGGCTGACAAGTCGCTGCTGGACATCGACGCCGAGTCGGAGCCCGATTTCGACATGCCGGCATTCCTCAGGCAGCAAGCCGAGGGATAAGTAGCGGGCCGGTGTCCTCCGGCGCCCCGCGCTATGCGCCGGCTGCTTGGTCCGGTCCGTGGTTCGAGAAGACGGCCAGCAGCGTGTCGCGCAACGTGTCGGCGGCGGGCGTGTCGCCGGTCGGTCGGAGCAGTGTGAAGCTACGGCGCTCGCCGTTGACCACATACTGTCGAGACGGCAAGCTCACGGTCGGTCCCTTGCCGCCACGGCCTTCCCACACCGTGAAGCCCAACAACCTGAGGCCGTCCAGGGCCCCGGCGGTGAAATGCAGCTCTACGTCGGCGAGCTTGCCTGCCGGTGCGCCATGTTCGGCCGGAAGGACCTTGATCGCCACCATTTCGTCTAGCTCAGTCATGCTCATCCCCCTCGCGTATCGTGGTCACAGCTCGAACGCGATCAATGCAACCTAGCGTCCATCCCGAAACCGTTCGCTGAGCCTGTTCAACCTGCTGGGCAGTTGGGGGTTAGCTTCCTGACGACGCCATGACGGCGGCAGGACGAAGCTGGAATGTCAACCGGCGGTTCCCCGACCAGCCGGGCAGAGGGGCCGTGGCCCATGCGCAGGGACGCGTATCAGCCGTCGTGGCGGGCAGTGGCGGGTTGAGGAGTGCGTTGAGAACCGGCGTTGCCTGGTGTGTCCGGCCTTTCGTGCTCGTCCATCGCGACGTTCGAGAGCCGGTCCGCCTCCGTGTTCTCGGTGCGGCGCACGTGCTCGAACGTGACCCGGCCGAGCCGGGATTCCAGCGTCTTGGCTTGCCGATAGAGGGGGACCAGACCTGGATGCTTGACCCGATAGCGTCCCTGCATCTGGCGCACCAGGAGTTGGGAGTCCGAGCGGATGAGCGCGTCACTGTAGCCGTGATCCACGAGGTATGTCAGCGCCGCGATCAATCCCCGATATTCGGCAACGTTGTTCGTCGCCACGCCGATCGGTGCGTGCAGCTCCTGTTCGAGCTCCCCGCTCGGCGTCTCGATTCGGACGCCGTAGCCAGCAGGACCGGGATTTCCCCGCGCGCCGCCGTCGATGTACGCCACCACGCGGCTGGGGGTCATCTGGACGGTCCGGGTGCGGTTGACCGCGCCCCTCCGCCGTTCGGGTCGTGGTAGAGGATCCGCATACAGCTCTCGCACTGGATCAGCTCGGTGCCTTGCAGAATCTGGTTGAACATCTGCGGACGTAATCGCACGTTGCACAGGCTGCAGTGCCCGTCACGGGCCTCGACCACGGCGATGCCGCTGCGTTGGCTGGAGACCAGCTCGAAGAGTCGTTGGGCCGCCGCACCGATACTCCCGGTCAGCTTTGCCCGTTCGTCCGACGTGCCGTGCAGCGTGCGTTCCAGCACGCTCCGCTCGGTATCGAGCGCCGAGCGCTCACGCTCCACCTCGGTTCGTTCGGTCTGCAAGACACGCTCGGCCGCCTCGACATCGGCCGCCAGGTCGTCGCCCGCCAACATGTGCTCCAGAATGTCGTCCTCGAGCCGCTGGACCTCCGTTCGGGCGGTGGCGATCTCGTGCTGCATCGCGGTGTATTCCTTGTTTGTCTTGACCGCCATCAACTGTTCGTTGAACCTCGACAGGCGCGTCTGCACCTCGCCCAGGCTCTTCTCGACTGCCTGTCGCTCGCCCTTCTTGTCCGCAAGACGGGTCTTGGCCGCTTCGACCGCGGCGCTGCTGTTGGCCAGACGGGCGTCGAGAGCCTCGATGCGCGACGGCATCGCATCAACGGTGCGTTGCGTCTCGGTCGTCGCGTTGTCGAGTTGTTGCAGCCGAATCAATCGTTCAAGGTCTGGCAACATCGCGTGTCACGTCTCCGCTGGCCAACCAGGTCCGCTGGTTCAAGGACCCGAACAAAAAAAAGCCCCGCCATCGGGCGGGGCGTAAGAAGCCACCACGGGCACTGTGACATGCCGTGTCGGCAGACCGGACCAACTGGGCGCGGGTGGGTTTCCCGCGTGGCGCGTGTTCGTCATCGTCACGGCGTGTCAGGTTCGCGACCATGTCGACTCGTTCGTCTGGTGGGCCCACCAGGATTCGAACCTGGGACAGACCGGTTATGAGCCGGCGGCTCTGACCGCTGAGCTATGGGCCCGGTCAACAGCAATTTCACATGTGTGGCCGCCGATCCATCCCGTCTGGCGGCGTTGCTCGTCAGTCGAATACTGCCCGTATGCTCCCTCCTCGCGCCTGGCCAGCCGAGCGGCTCGACACCCACACATGCCAACTTGCTGTCGACCGGACCCATGGGCCCTTTGAGGTCACTCACAATTGTCAGAACCCCCGCCGGTGCGGGAGCCTCCTATGTACCTTCCATGAATGCTCGCAGGCGTCGGCTACGCGACGGATGGCGTAGCTTGCGCAACGCCTTGGCTTCGATCTGCCGAATCCGTTCACGTGTGACCGCAAAGTTCTGCCCCACTTCCTCCAACGTGTGCTCGCTGCCGTCTCCCACACCGAAGCGCATCTTGATGACCTTTTCCTCGCGAGGTGTCAAGGTCCTCAGCACGTTCTCGGTCTGTTCTTTGAGGTTGAGGTTGATCACCGCCTCGGCGGGCGAGACCTCCTGCCGATCCTCGATGAAGTCGCCAAGATGGCTGTCTTCTTCCTCGCCGATCGGCGTCTCGAGTGAAATCGGCTCCTGGGCGATCTTGAGCACCTTTCGTACCTTGGACACGGGGATGTCCATCCGGTGCGCAATCTCTTCCGACGTCGGTTCACGGCCCAGTTCCTGCACGAGCGCACGCGACGTTCGGATGAGCTTGTTGATCGTCTCGATCATGTGGACCGGGATCCGGATCGTTCGGGCCTGGTCGGCAATTGCCCGTGTAATCGCCTGACGGATCCACCACGTGGCATAGGTCGAGAACTTGTAGCCGCGGCGATACTCGAACTTGTCCACCGCCTTCATCAGACCGATATTCCCCTCCTGAATCAGGTCGAGGAACTGCAGCCCGCGGTTGGTGTACTTCTTCGCGATTGACACCACGAGGCGGAGGTTCGCCTCCACAAGTTCCTTCTTGGCGAGCTCAGCCAGCATGTCGCCGCGCAGAATGGTGTTGAGCGTGTGCTCCAAAGCCACCGCTGGCTGTTCCAGGTCTTCAGTCCGGCTTCGGACCAGGGCCCGAAGCTCACGCTGACGTCGCGCAAGGCGCCGCTTCTCCTCCTCCTTAATCCGGCGGCGGGTCTTGCCCTTCAGCTGGCGGTCGAGCTGCTCGATCTCGTGTCCGAGACCCCGAACCCCCTTGGTGATCTCCTTGACCTCTTCGATCAGACGCAGCTTCACCGGTTCCCTGAAGTCGATCCTGCGGATCAGCCGGGACAGCTTGACCTGGGCCCGGAGCAGATTGCGGTAGTTTCTTCGATGGCGCTTCTTTTCGCGCTTGGGGATCGTCCCGACCTTCTTTTCCCGACGAATCACGTCCAGGCGAGTCTTCCGGATCGTCTCGATCTGCGCCATGACTTCACGGGCGCGGCGGTTGATCCGCTCTTCGGTCATCTCGTCGTCCTGGAAGATCACCAGCTCCCGGATGGTGCGTTCACCGCTCTTGAGCTGCTCGCCCATCCGGACGATTGCCTTGGCGATGGTCGGCATCCGCGAGATCGCCTTGATGATCGAGAGCTTGCCGCGTTCGATCCGCTTGGCGATTTCGACCTCGCCTTCGCGAGTCAGGAGAGGCACCGTTCCCATCTCGCGCAGATACATTCGGACCGGGTCGTTGGTCTTGTCGATCGCGCTCGGCGTCAGATCCAGCTCGATATCGTCCGAGCCTTCGCTCCGCCGGTCGAGCAGTTTGTTCTCGCGGTATTTCTGTTCCGAGTCGACCACCTCGATGCTGGCGTTGCCAAAGGCGGTGAACAGCTCGTCTAGGTCGTCGGATTTGGTGATGTCGGGTGGGAGGAGCTCGTTTACCTCGTCATAGAGCAGGTAGCCCTTCTCCTTGCCGATCTCAATGAGCTGCCGAACTTCGTCGTACTTTTCTTCGAGCGACAACAGTGTTCCTCCTCGGTGGGGTGTCCGCGCGGTCCAGTCGTGACCCACGGATCCAGCCCCATCCGGCCGTCACGATCGCAATGATTCGATCTTCGTCAACAAATCCCGTTTCTTCTGCCAGAGTATGTCGATCTCGGCCAGCGCCGATGGTGTGCCCTCCTGCTGGCACTGATCGATCGCATCCTGCACCGCGGTGCGCTGACGCTCGTAGGCGCGTCGCCTGAGCTCCTGCCCGCAGGCGGCGGCCGGCGCTGGCGGCCGATCCTGCGTCCCGACGCGCGCCATCCAGTCCGCCTCCTGTGTACTTAGACGCTGGCGGAGCGTCTCGAGGACGGTACCAGCCGGCCAGTCCGCCAGTGACCGGGCGGTAGATAGAATCGGCGCCGTCGCCAGACCGTCCAGGTCGTCGTCGGTCAGCGCGGCGATCGCCTCCATGGCCGACGGCGTGTTCCGCACGAGCGCCCAAATCAGACCCTTTTCCGCGGTCTTGACTGATTGGCCCGTCGCGACCCGTTGTTCGACCTCGGCGAGCGTCGTCCGTTTGGCCACTGCCGCTTTGCGAATCTCCGTCCTGACGACATCCTCGAGGATCCGCGCTTTGTGCGCCAGACGGTCCGCAAACACGTCCCGGCTCGCGGCGTCAGGTATGCGCGCCGCCACCTGCAGCATTCTCGTCAGGAATTCACGCTGGTGATCGCCTCGAGTCAGGTCGCGCTGGGACGCCTCCCGATCTAGTAAGTATTCCAGAAATGGCCGGGATGTGCGCAGTTTTTCCATGTACAGGCTGACGCCATGCTTCCGTATACATGTATCGGGGTCTTCGCCGTCGACCAGCACCGCCACATTGACCTGCAGACCCTCGGCGAGCAGCAGCTCCCCGGAGCGTGCTGAGGCGCCGGCTCCGGCCGGGTCCGGATCGAAGCTCACGATCACTTTCGAGGTGAATCGCTTGAGCAGCCTGACCTGTTGCTCGTTGACGGCGGTGCCACACGACGCGACGACCGGTGCGACCCCGGCCTGCACCGCTTGCGCGAAGTCGAAGTATCCCTCCACCAGCACCGCGTGCCCGGTCTTACGGATGGCCGTTTTCGAGAGGTGCAGACCGTACAGCGTGCGCGCCTTCGAATAGATGCTGGTCTCCGGTGAATTTAGATATTTCGGCTGTTGGTCCGGCTGCAGAGCTCGTGCGCCGAACGCGATGACCGACCCGGTGTCGCGCGCAATCGGGATGATCAGGCGATTGCGGAACCGGTCGATCAGTGGCCGACCGTCGCGTGCGGCTGCCAGACCGCTACGCAGCAGCAGCTCGTCCGAGTATCCCTGTGCGCGCAGGTGCGTGATCAAGCTGTCTCGGGTCGGCGGCGCGAATCCCAATCCCAGCAATTCTGTCGTCTCGTGTGTCACGTTGCGCGCGTCGAGGTGGTCCCGTGCCGACCGGCCGATCGGATCGGCCAGACGCGACGTGAAGAATTTGCCTGCTGCCTCATGCACGCCGAGCAGCGTCTCCCGCTCTGCCTCGGCTGCCGCGTCCCGTTCGGTGTCCGGTTCCGGGATCGGGAGGCCAAAGCGCTGCGCCAGCTGGCGCGCTGCCTCTTGAAACCCGAGCTTTTCCTGAAGCTCGACGAACTTGAGCACGTCTCCACCGACGCCGCACCCAAAGCAATAGAAAAATCCCTTGTCACGATGGACGTTGAATGACGGCGTCTTCTCAGAATGAAACGGACAGAGACCCTTGTAGCTATTGCCGGCCTTTTTGAGCGGGACGTAGTCCTGCACTACCTGGACAATGTCCGCGTGTGCTTTCAGGTCGTCGATGAACGATTGTGGAAACAGACCCATTACGGTGTGCCCGCAGGAGACAGGAGACAGGAGACAGGAGACAGGAGGAAAGTCATTCCTTCAGCTCCGCGATGGTGACACCGCTGCCACCCTGTTCGGGCGTCGCGGAAGAGACGCGTCCCACCAGCGGGTGGGCGTCGAGGAATCCGCCGATCGCTCGGCGCAAGCGGCCAGTTCCGTGCCCATGGATGAACCGTACGACGCGCTGTTCGCTCATCAGCGACTGGTCCAGAAACTTCTCCGCCCGTGAGAGCGCCTCGTCGACCCGGCAGCCTATCAGGTTGAGCTCGTCGAGCGGACCGGTCGGCGATTCGACCTGAATGGCCACGTGGCCCTGTGGCTTGTTGGGCGTCCGGCTCTGCGCGGTCTCCTCGAGCGATGCGAGAGGCACACGGACCCGCTTCCCGTGCACCTCCACCTCCGCCTCCTGTCCGTGCAGCGACCGCACCGCTCCCTCCACGCCCAGCGTCGACACCACGACGCGTGCGCCAACGTCGATCTGGGGTCGCGAACCCAGGCTCGACGATGAGGAAGGTGCCGCCCGGGTCGGAAGTCGAGTCGCGATTGCCTCGAGCGCGGCACGCGCCTCGCTCCGCAGCTTGCCGCTGTCGCCCGTCGACAGCGGCGGCTTGTGGCTGTCGGCCCGCTCAGCTGCTTCCCGCTCGAGCGCCGCGGCACGCCGTCGAAGCGTGTCGACGATCTCTTCGACCTCCTCGCGCGCGGCTCGAAGCCGGGTGTCGAGCAACCGCTCGAGCTCGTCTTGATTTGCCCGATCGCGTTCGTCGAGCTCGGTTTCGCGTTTGGTGAGTTGCGCCACGCCTTCGGCAAGCTGTGCCCGTTGCTGGTCGAGCGTACGGCGCAGCTCGTCGAGCTGCCGGCGGTCCTCGTCGACTCGCTCCAGATGGTCTGCGAGCTGTGCCTCCCGAGCGCTGCGTAATTGGGTCGCCGCCGCTATGATCTGCGAGTCCAGGCCCAACCGATTGGCGATTTGCAGCGCCAAACTCCGACCGGCCGACCCATAGACGAGCTCGTAGGTTGGCGCGAACGAATCTGGATTGAAGCCAAACGCCGCGCAGGCCACACCCTCGGTGGTGGCGCCATAGGCCTTGAGCACGTCGTCGTGTGTCGTGGCGACGACGTGGGCACCCCGCTGCCGGAAGTGCTCCACGACCGCGCGCCCCAGCGCACCCCCTTCGACCGGGTCCGTGCCGGCACCCACCTCGTCGAGCAGGATCAGCGCCGGCAACGAGAGACACCGGTCCATCTCGACGATGTTGGTCACATGACCGGAAAAGGTGCTCAGGTTGGCGGCGATCGACTGGTCGTCGCCGATATCGGCGAACACCGACCGGAATACCGGCACACGAGACCCCTGGGCAGCGGGAACATGCAGCCCGGCCTGCGCCATCAGGGCGAGCAACCCGGCGGTCTTGAGCGCGACGGTCTTGCCACCTGTGTTGGGGCCGGTGATGACGAGCGCCCGTGTGGGCGGGCACATGATGATGTCGACCGGCACCGGCTCGTCCGGCGCACCCTCGCGCTGGGGTGTCTCGAGCCGGCTGGTGACGCTGGTCATCAGGAGGGGGTGCCTGGCATCGCGCAGCTCGAGTGACCCGTCGGTGGCGATACGTGGCTCCACGCCGCCCATCGCCCGGGCGAAACTGGAGCGTGCCTGGAGGAGATCGATGTCGGTTGCGACCGTTAGCGTGCGGTGCATGTCTGCGGCGCGTCGTCGAAACGCCGCCGACAGCGCCAGCAGCACCCGCCTGATCTCGTCCCGCTCCTGTTCTTCGAGCGCCACGATCTCGTTGTTGACATCGACCGTGCTGAGCGGCTCGAGAAACAGGCTCGCACCGCTGGCCGAGCTGCCGTGGACGATGCCGGGGATCGCGGTGCGGTGCTCCGACCGCACGACCAACACGAACCGCCCGTTGCGCTCAGTGACGACCTTCTCCTGCAGATACTTGGCCGTGTCCCGTCCGCGCAAATACGACTCGAGGTTGCCGCGCAACCGATTCCGCTGCTTCCGCAACCGGCCGCGGATGGTCTTCAGCACCGGACTTGCGCCGTCGGTGACCGCACCTGAGGAATCCACCTTGTTACGGACGTCAGCGCACTCACGATCCCACGTCGTGCATCCGTCGACAATCGCCGACAGCGCCGGAAACGGACCCCCATCAGCGCTGGCGACCGATTGACAGACCCGATCCACTGATCCCAGGAAGTCGGCGAGTTTCAGCAGTTGGGCCGGTTCGAGCGGCTGAGCCTCGACCGCGAGCGACGACAGGATCCTGTCGAGATCATCCGGTGCTTCGAGTGGAAACGGGCTGTTTGCTTCCAGGTACTGGACACCTTCGGTCGTGTGCCCAAGCGCTGTGTGGACCGCACGGGGGTCGGTAAGCGGACGCAGCCGGGAAATCCTCTCTGTGCCAAGCGGAGTCAGCGCGAAGCTGGCGACCGCCTCGACCACTCGGTCGAACTCGAGGGCCGTGAGGACTCCTGTGTGCATCGGAGTGAAAGTCCAGCCGCCTTCGTCTGGCGTTAGGTCCGCATGGACGGCGCTGGGTATCTGGCTCAGCGGTGTCGAATCTTGCCAATATGCTCCCGCGCCTCGCCATGCCCGCCTGGCAACGCGCGCCGGGACTCAGGCAACAAACTTCAGACTCGAAACAGTGGCTGGAGAGCAGATTCTATTTGAGGTTCGGCCTTCTAACGAGCCAAAACCCAATCCTCCTAATTTACCATGGTCGTCGGAGGGGGCTCAAGCGTCAGATGTCGCGAGATGATTGATCATGCTGGCCATTGCCCCGGCGCCGAATCCGTTGTCGATGTTGACGACTGCCACGCCGGTGGCGCAGCTATTCAGCATCGAGAGCAGGGCGGCAACTCCACCGAAACTCGCGCCGTAGCCGACGCTCGTCGGCACTGCGATCACAGGGACCGAGACCAGACCGCCCACCACGCTGGGCAGCGCCCCTTCCATTCCGGCGACGACCACGATGACCCGGGCCTGCTCGAGCCGGGACCGCTCCGACAGCAGTCTGTGCAGCCCGGCGACACCAACGTCATAGAGCCGCTCGACCCGATTTCCCATCACCTCCCCGGTGACCACCGCTTCCTCGGCTACCCGCTGGTCGGACGTACCGCCGGAGACGACCAGGATGGTGCCGTGTCCTGTGGGGTGGTGTTCGGTCGTGTGAGTGATGAGGCGGGCGGTCTCGTGAAAAACGGCCCCATCGACGCGATCCTGGACGGCAGCGAACGCCTCGGCGTCAGTCCGGGTCACCAGCAGGCTGTGTCCAGCCTCCACGATGCGCGTGGCGATGTGGGCGATCTGGTCCGATGTCTTCCCCTCGCCGAAGACGACCTCGGGAAACCCTTGCCTGATTGCCCGGTGATGGTCGACCCGCGCGAACCCAACGTCTTCGAAGGGGGCCCTCCGCATCGAAGTGGCCAGCTGAGTCTGGGCAGCCTCCACGTCGAGCGCGCCGCTACGCACCTGTTCAAGCAGGGTCCTGAGTGTCTCGGGTCTCATGCCGGGGCTGTCTGTCGGTGTCGTACCGCTGCCACGGTGGCGTGCATCGATTTCATCGGTCCGGCCTATCTGATCTATCTTACACACGCTCGGTGCAGGCACCGAGCGTGTCCGGACACGTCGAAGGGAGCTCAGCCATGAACTTCAGCCGTGTGGCTGTGGCTGCGGTGGTCGCCTGGGTCGCGTTCGTCGTCATTGGCTATGTCGTGCATTCGATCATTCTCGATGACCTGTACGCGAGCCAGGAGCTGGCCGGAATCGTCGAGACCGAGCCGTGGACCGGATTCCTGCTGGCCTTGCTCGGCTTCTTCGTCTTTGCCTACGTGTACGCGAAGGGCTACGAAGGCGGAAACGGCACGCAGGAGGGTATGCGGTTCGGCGTGCTCGTTGCAATCATGCTCATCTGCTTCGCGGGGGTCTGGGGCTACGTCGTGTTTCCGATTTCCGGGGGGCTGGCGGCGGCTCTCGCAATCGACTACATCGTGGAGTTCGCCGCCTACGGCATGATCGTCGGTGCGATTTACAAGCTGCCTCCGCGTGGAGCGTCCCGGCCGGTCCGGAGGCGTTCGGGCATGCCAGACAGGGATGAGCGACGATGACGAAAACGGCAGCCGCGGCCGGGCTCGAGGGGGTCGTCGCGACCTCCTCGGGGATCTGTTATCTGGACGGAGAACGGGGCGTCCTCGCCTACTGCGGGTACGACATCCACGATCTCGCGGAGTCGGCGACCTTCGAGGAGGTCTGCTACCTGCTCTGGCACCGGCGGCTACCCACCCGAGCGGAGCTTGGCGATCTGCAGACCGAGTTCGCCCGGGCCCGTCCCCTGCCGGAGCCGGTCGTCCGGATGTTGCGGTCGCTCCCTTCCGGGCACGCGATGGACGCAGTGCGGACCCTCGTGTCGGCCCTGTCGCACTACGACCCGGACGCGGGTGACGACTCACCGACCGCCTCGATGCGTCGGGCGGTGCGTCTGACGGCGCAGATCGGCACGCTGGTCGCGACGGTGGGTCGTGTGGCCGGCGGCGGCGCACCGATGGAGCCCGACCCGGTCCTCGGGCACGCTGCGAACTTCCTGTACGTGCTGACCGGCGATCGCCCGAGCGCGTTGGCGACCCGCGCGTTTGACGTGGCGTTGGTTCTTCATGCCGACCACGAGCTGAACGCGTCGACGTTTGCGGCGCGCGTCGCGGCGGCGACGCTCACCGACGTTCACTCCACCATAGTGGCCGGCGTGGCGACGCTGAAGGGTCGGCTGCATGGCGGAGCCAATGCCGAGGTCATGAAGATGCTCATGGCGATTGGCGAAGATGCCGATGACGACCGGGTGACTGCCACGATCAGGACCATGCTGACTCGAAAGCAGAAGGTGCCCGGCTTCGGGCATCGTGTCTACCGCACCGAGGATCCCCGGGCAACCCATTTGCGGCAGATGTCGCGGGATTTGGGTACACAGGCAGGCAACAGCCGCTGGTTCGAGATATCCCAACGCATCGAAGCGGTGATGAAGACGGAGACGAAGATCGACGCCAACGTCGATTTCTACTCCGCTTCGACGTATCACACCCTTGGGATTGCGCTCGATCTGTTCACGCCGATCTTCGTCGTGAGCCGCGTCGCCGGCTGGACAGCGCACGTACTCGAGCAATATGCGAACAACCGCCTGATCAGACCGCGGGCGGAGTACAGCGGCCCGGAATATCCCCAGACGTTCGTGGCGCTCAACGACCGATAGGCCGCCGCCGCTCACGGGCTTCAGGCTACAGGCTACGGGCTTCAGGGGGCTCGGTCCCGTGCGGGTAGGCCGAGCGGCGGACTATAATGAACGTTCGTTCATGGACCAACGCCACATTCGCAATTTCTCCATCATTGCGCACATCGATCACGGCAAGTCGACCCTCGCGGATCGGTTCCTCGAGCTCACCGGCGCCCTCCGACCCAGGGAGATGGAGGCCCAAGTGCTCGACTCGATGGATCTCGAGCGCGAGCGCGGCATCACGATCAAGGCCCACGCCGTCCGGTTGACGTACACGCCAGAGGGCGGTGTCCCGCACGTCCTCAATCTGATCGACACCCCTGGGCACGTCGACTTCTCATACGAGGTGACCCGCGCGCTCACGGCATGCGAAGGGGCGGTGTTGCTGGTCGACGCGTCGCAAGGTGTCGAGGCGCAGACCGTCGCCAACGCCTATCTGGCGGTCGATCAGGACCTCGAAATCGTGGCGGTCGTCAACAAGGTCGACCTGCCGGGCGCGCAGCCCGAGGAGACCATAAGACAGATCGAGGAGATCGTCGGCCTCGAGTCCGCCGATGCCATCATGGCCAGCGCCAAGGAAGGCACCGGCGCTCGCGCCATTCTCGACGCGGTGATTGCCAGGGTGCCGCCGCCAGCCGGCGAGCAGCACGCGCCGCTCAAGGCGTTGATCTTCGATTCCTGGTACGACTCCTATCGCGGTGTCATCGTGCTGATTCGCGTGATCGATGGCGTGATCCGTCCGAAGATGAAGGTCCGCTTGATGGCCCGCGGGCAGGACTATGAGGTCGAGCAGGTAGGCGTGTTTTCCCCCAAGCTACTGATGACATCGGAGCTGGCGGTCGGAGAGGTCGGCTTTGTGATTGCCGGCACCAAGACGGTGAGTGATGCCCAGATCGGCGACACGCTCACCGAGACGTCACGGCCCACCGCCATTGCGTGCGCCGGGTTCACCGAGATGAAGCCGATGGTGTTCGCCGGGTTCTATCCGGTCGAGGGGCACCAGTACGCCGAGCTGCGCGAGGCACTCGAGAAGCTGCGGCTGAACGACGCGTCGTTCTACTTCGAGCCAGAAACCTCGACGGCCCTGGGGTTCGGGTTCCGCTGCGGCTTCCTGGGGTTGCTCCACATGGAGATCATCCAGGAGCGGCTCGAGCGCGAGTACGACATGGATCTGGTGACCACGGCGCCAGGTGTGCTGTATCGCGTGACGACAACCGACGGTGAGACGGTCGAAATCGACAGCCCGGTGAAGCTGCCGGACGCCGGCCGCATCGAGACGCTGGAAGAGCCGGTGATCACGGCGATGATCCTGACCCCGTCGGACCACGTCGGTGGGATCTTGCAGCTGTGTCAGGAAAAGCGCGGGGTGCAGAAAGGGCTCGAATATCTGGCCTCGAACCGCGTCATGATCACCTATGAGCTACCGTTCAACGAAGTGGTGCTCGATTTCTACGACAAGCTGAAGACGCTCTCTCGCGGCTACGCGTCACTCGACTACCATGTGAGCGGATACTGGACGTCGCCCCTGGTCAAGCTGGACCTGATGGTCAATGGGGATCCGGTCGACGCCCTGTCGATCATCGTGCACAAAGAGTCGGCATATGTTCGAGGTCGCGCCCTTGCCGTCAAGCTGCGACGGCTCATTCCGCGGCAGATGTTCGACGTGGCGATTCAGGCGACGGTGGGGGGGCGGATTATTGCCCGGGAGTCGGTCAAGGCGCTCCGCAAGAACGTTCTGGCGAAGTGTTACGGTGGTGATATCAGTCGCAAGCGCAAGCTCCTCGAGAAACAGAAGGAGGGCAAGCGTCGGATGAAGCGGGTCGGTCGAGTCGAGATTCCCCAGGAGGCGTTTCTGGCGGTTCTCACGGTCGATACGGAGTGAATCGGCACCCGGATGTATCGGTGCGTCAGAAACGGCGATTCATGAGGGCCTGGGACCGCGTGAAGCCTGTAGCCTAGACAGAGACGAGCCACACATGTCCTTCCAGAAATCCACGGCGCGGGAGTACTTCGAATCGATCGTCATTGCGGTGATTCTCGCGCTCTTCGTGCGCACCTGGGTGGTTCAGGCATTCAAGATCCCGACCGGGTCGATGGAGCAAAACCTGTTGATCGGCGATCACCTGGTGGTGAACAAGTTTGTCTATGCGGCGGCGGCGACAGCCGCCGAGCGGATGCTGCTGCCGATGCAGGAGCATCGGCGGGGCGATGTCCTCGTGTTCAAGTTTCCTGAGGAGCCGGAACGCGACTTCATCAAGCGCGTGATCGGATTGCCCGGTGAAACGCTCGAGCTGCGCCAATCGCAGGTGTTCATCAATGGAGAGCCGATTGATGAGCCCTACCTGGACGCCATGCGCCAGGGTGGACACATGCCGCTGGATCTTAGGGGAACCTTCGGTCCCCAGGTCGTGCCGGAAGGGCACCTGTTCATGATGGGGGACAACCGGGGCGATTCCCAGGATAGCCGCTACTGGGGTCCGCTGCCGGTTGGATACGTCAAGGGTAAGGCGTTCGTGTTGTACTGGTCCTACGAGTCCGAGAGCGAGTTCTATAGCGACATCGGTGTCGGCGCGACCTTCCGTCGGCTGACCTCGGCGGTCACGCACTTATTCACCCGCACCCGTTGGGAACGGATCCTGCGGCCGGTGCCTTGACCCTATTCCCAAGAAGTCAGAAATCAGAAGTCAGAAGGGCTCCTTCCCCACTTCCGATTCGATTTCAGAGACGTCCGCATAGAAGGCCTTGCGACGCGAATGACCCTGTCGCTGCGAAGTACCGGTGACGGCGTCGTCGTGCCGGTGCGGGTGATTCCGCGCTCGTCACGCACGCGGCTGGCCGAGATGCGGGAAGGCCGCCTGTTGGTGCGTCTCAATGCGCCGCCGGTCGACGGCGCGGCAAACGAGGCTCTCATCAGAGTGCTAGCGAAGACGCTGGACGTGCCGCGCCGAGCGGTCCGGATCGTCAGCGGTGAACGCGCGCGTCACAAGAGCGTGCTGATCGACGGATTGACCGCGGAAGAGATTCTCGCCCGGCTGGGCAAGCTGGTGTAGGTCGCGCCCGTATCGGCGAGTCTTGCCCCTATCGGACTTCTGCCTGCTGACATCTGACTCCTGGGAGAGCGCAACGGAGCGAAGTCACACCGGGGTCACTAAGTACTGCGTTTCGTAATTACGGTGACGTATTCTCAGGCGGCCCACTGGTGCTCGCCGCGTTGGAGCCGAGCGAGGAGCGCCGTGAGGTCGCGCCGCGTGAAGGTCCATTGGAACGGTTTGGCTGACAGCGTGTAACGGGCCTGGAACTCGAGCAAGCGGGCTTCGAGGTCGTGGAGGCTGGCAAAGTCATTTGGCGTGAGCACCTTGCGTTGCACGATGGAGAAGTAGATTTCGATTTGGTTGAGCCAGCTGGCATGCGTCGGCGTGAACACCGGAATGATCGTGGGCCATCGTCGCCGCAGGCGTTCGGCGGCCCGGGCGCCGCGATGACTCGACCCGTTGTCCATGATCCAGAACACGCGGCGCGCGGTGCGATACGGGGTTTGAGCCATGACCTGCGCGACGAGGCGGTCGAACGGGGCAATCCCCGTGGTCGCCTCGCACCGGCCGAATACGCGCGCTCGTCGCACGTCCCACGCCGCCAGATAGGCCCAAGCACCGAGCCGCTCGTACTCATGCTCCACCCGCCCTGGGCGCCCACGCTGGGGCGGCAGCGACGGATGAGCGCGCCGCCGGGCCTGAATGCTGGTTTTCTCGTCGGCCGAGAGCACGCAGTCGTGCGAATCGAGCGGCTTTCCCCGCCAGCGGCCGGCGTACAAGTCCAGGATCGGACTGGCCTTGGCGCGAAAGTTGGGGTCGCGCGGGAACAACCAACTGCGGTGGCACCACGGCCGAATCGCGTCCCGCTGCAGCCAGCGCCAGAGCGTGGTGCCCCCAATGGTGGCGACGAGTCCACGCTCGATGGCCTCTCGTTGCAACTCCGCGATGGACCACCGCGCCAGCGGGACCCCGGTGGCGGTGGGGGCTTCACAGGCCATCCGCTTGATCGCGACGACGACGCTGGGGGGAAAAGCGGGCCGTACGCCCGCCTCGGGGCTCTTCCTCCAGCCCCGCGAGGCGGTCCTGGAAGAAGCGATGGCGCCATTTGCTGACGATCTGCCGCGGGGTATCGAGCCGTGCCGCGATCTCGTCGTTGCGCAGGCCACTCGCCGCGAGGAGCACGATCTTGGCGCGGATGACATCTCGATACGGTGACGTATACCGACGTGCGCGCGCTTCGAGTTCACGGCGCTCGCCAGCGGTAAGAACAACTGTGAATGGGCTAGTTCGTGGCAACTCAAGGCCCTCCCTCGCCTATGCAAGGGTAACTGAGCCGTCGATGATCTGTCACTAAAATACGTCACTGTATTTCTGAAACGAAGTACTAAGGCTCATTGATCGCGAGTGCCGTGTGCGGCCGTGCGCCGAACAAAGCGGTTCCAACCCGGACCATCGTCGCGCCTTCCTCTACGGCCACCTCGAAGTCGTGGCTCATGCCCATCGAGAGCTGGTCGAGTCGGGACTGGTCTGGTCCCGCCGCGCACAGCTCTTCACGCAGTTGCCGCAGGCGGCGGAAGTAGGGCCGAGCGGCCTCCGGGTCCTGGGACCAGGGTGGCAGGACCATGAGGCCACGAACCGCGACTGACTGGCAGGTGTCGGCAGCGTCGATGATGCGTCGCACCTCTGGCTCCGGCGCGCCCTGCTTCGTGGCCTCGCCGGCCAGGTCGACCTGGATCAGCAGGTTCGGTGCCCGGCCGCAGTCGGAGGCTGCTCGGTCGAGTCGGCGAAGCAGGTCCACGCTGTCTACCGAGTGGATCCAGTCGAACGCCGCCACCGCCTTGCGGGCCTTGTTGGACTGCAGATGCCCGATGAGATGCCAGGTGACCTGCAGCGTGCTGGCCGCGGCCTGCTTGCGAAGCGCCTCCTGGACCTTGTTTTCCCCAAGGTCGTGAAGCCCGGCTGCCACCGCCGCCTCGACATGCGCGAGCCCGAACGTCTTCGAGACGGCCACGAGTCGGATCTCCGTCACCGCGCGTCCTGCGGCCGCCGCCGCGGCCGCGATCCGGGCGGCGACCGCGTTCAGGTTGTCCGTGATCTGGGCTTCCAGTTCCATGTTCCTTGGAACGCGTTCACCGAGCCAAGACCCGCGGAGATCGGTCAGCGTTGGAGGGCCGCGCGACGACGGGTCGCATCATCAACGTGTTCGCCGTTTGGATCCGAGCGGAGATACCGCGAGAAGGCGTCGGCGGCCGCGTCGCGCTCGCCGCTCGCCTCATATGCCAGCCCCAGCCAGTAGTAGGACTCGAACAGGGTCGTGTCGCCCTCCAGTGCAGCTCTGAACTGCCTGACGGCGTCCTCCACATTACCGGAATTCCAGAACGCGATGCCGCGAGTCAGCGTGTCTTGGGCGCGGACCCGGTCGGCCGCCAGCGAGTTGACCGCGATGCGGTTCGCCTCGCCCCGCGCGGCTGCCGCCGCCTCGAGGCGGTTCTGTCTGGAGTAGATATCGGCCAGACCATAGTAGGCGGCGGCGTAGTCGGAACGGATGCGCAGTGCCTCCCTAAATGAGGTTTCGGCGTCTTCGAATCTGTCCAGCCGCCCATACGCCACGCCGATGTTGAAGTGACAATCGACACAGGTCAGGATGATCCGTAGCGCCGCCTCGAACTGCGCGATAGCCTCCTCGAGGTCACCAGCCCGATTGGCGCGGACCCCTGCCTCGAACGCTGCCGCCCCGGCCCTATTCCCGGGAAGCGCGCGCAGCCACGGCGCCGGTGTGCGTCCCGGTTCGAGAACGAAGCGAACGTCCACCGAACCACCAGGATGCACGAGGACACGGAACACCTGTCCGCCGAGCGCGTCCGTTTCGGCCGTCACGCTGTATTGTCCCGGGGGCAAATCGGTGTGTTGGAAGTGCCCGGTGCTGTCGGATGACGTCTCGTGGCGCCCGCTCGGAGCCTCGACCGACACCGTCGCTCCGTACACAGGCTGTCCAGCCCGATCGCTGACCGTGCCGTGCACCGTGCCAGAGGGCTGCGCGTTGGTGCTTGTCGGACAGAGCGCCACAATGATGGCCAGCATCCTCGGGAGACGCACAATGGGAGAGCAAGTCACGGGTCAAGTTCCAGTCTACCTTTATCAAGTATCGTGGCGGGCCAGGAACTGCTCGACTTGCCCTATTTCACGGACGATCGGTGTCGGCGGCAGTGAGGCCAGAAAGCGACGGCCGTAGCCCTTGGTCAGCATCCTGGGGTCGAGTATCGACAGCACCCCGCGGTCCCGCCGGTGTCTGATCAGCCGGCCGAGGCCCTGTAGCAACGTGAGTATGGCCAGCGGCACTTGATACTCGGCGAACGGGTTTCCACCGGCCTTCTCGATTGACTCGATGCGTGCCGCGGTGATCGGGTCACTCGGTGCCGCAAATGGCAGCTTGTCGATGATGACGCAACTCAGCGCGTCACCGGCGACATCGACACCTTGCCAGAAGCTCGAAGTGGCGAGCAGTACCGCGTTTGCCGTGGCGCGAAAATCGCGAAGGAGCACCGACCGTGGGGCTGTTCCCTGGACGAGTAGCGGAAAGGGAGTCGTCGGTGTGATCAGCCTGTGCACTTCGCGCAGGTTCGCATGGCTGGTGAACAGGACGAACGCGCGACCACGGGTGGCCTCGAGCACGGCCATGATGTGCGCTGCCGCGGCGCTGGTGAAGTCCGGGGCCCGAGGCTCGGGCATCCCCCTTGGCAGATACAGCACGGTCTGCTCCGCGTAATCGAACTCGGAAGCGAGCCGGAGCTCCACCGCGTCGTGAATTCCGAGCCGCGCCCGCTGATAGTCGAACGAGCCGTCGACTGCGAGCGTGGCCGACGTGAGAATGGTCGCACGCATCCGTTCGAGGAGTAGTTCCCGGATGATTGCCGAGACGTCGACCGGCGATGCGCGGAGCAACAGACCGCGTCCGCGCCGTTCAAGAAAGTAGACGAAGCTCTCGTCATCGGCCCCGAGCACGAAGTCGATCTGTTTGCTCAGCTCGCCGGCGCGACGACCGAGCGATCGGAGGTCCTCCGAGGCGTCGGTGGCGAGCCCCACCGACGCTTCGAGTGCTCGCAGCGTGCTGGCGAGGCGGCGTCCGGGCTCTGCCACCGGTTCGATGGCTGCCGCGTCGAGGCGTGTCCGGTCGGTTGAAGTGAGATGGGCTTCGACGGCCTCGAAGAAAAGCATCGCACGGTGTTCGACCCGGTTGAGCGCTGTGCGAAAAGGGTCGCCGGTCTCCGGGTCGTTCTCCATGTCGCGGTCGACGTAACGGCGGCCGTCACCGACCAGCCGCTCCAGCCGGTGGGTGCCCAACGAGATGCCGAAATACTGAGTGGCGACGTCCTCCAGCTGATGGGCCTCGTCGATCACCGCATAGGCACAGCCGGGAATCACCTCGCCGTAGGCGGACTGCCGCACCGCGGCGTCGGCGCACAGCAGGTGATGGTTCACAATCACCAAGTCCGACTCGGCGGCTCGCTGTCGCATCTGGGTCACGAAGCATTCCTGGAACTGGGGACAGTCGGACCCGATGCAGTTCTCCGAGGTCGCCGCAATAGCACCCCAAAAGGGAAGATCGTCGGGTAGGTCCTCGATCTCCGCGCGGTCGCCGGTTTCGGTATGCGGGGCCCAATCGGCGATCGCCTCCACATAGCCCTCGTCCCCCGAGGTGCGCAGGGTATCGGTCGTCCGGTAGGCTTCGAACCGATGGAGACAGAGATAGTTGCCCCGTCCCTTCATGTAGGTGGCGGTGAATTCGACCTCCAGCGCCTCGCGTAAGGCGGGCAGGTCCTTGTAGTAGATCTGATCCTGAAGCTGCTTGGTCCCGGTCGAGACGAGCACCCGGTGGCGGCTGAGGATGGCCGGCACGAGGTAGGCAAGTGTCTTGCCGGTTCCGGTGCCGGCTTCGGCGAGCAGCACGCCGCCGCTCTCGAATACTTCGGCGGTGGCGACCGCCATGGCTTGCTGGCTGCCCCGAGTCTCGAAGGACGACATTGCGCCGGCCAGCGCGCCATCGTCGGCGAACGCCGCGCCGACCTGCCGGGGGAGTGTCCCAGGCGGACCTGGCAGCCCTAGCTCGTCGGTTCCGGATACAGCGGGAACTTCTCGCACAGCGTCTGGACCTCGGTGCGCACCGTCGCGGCCACGCCGTCGTCCTCCGGCGTCTTCAGCACACGGGCGATGAAGTCGGCGATCAACTCCATCTCCGGCTCCGTCATTCCGCGGGTCGTAATCGCAGGGGTGCCGATCCGGATACCGCTGGCCACCATCGGTGGGTTCTCGTCGAACGGAATCGCGTTCTTGTTCACCGTGATGCCGGCCTTGCCCAGCGCCGTCTCGGCTACCTTGCCGCTGATCCCTTTCGAAAACACGTCGACAAGCACCATGTGATTGTCGGTGCCGCCGCTGACAAGACGGAATCCGGCGTCGGCAAGCGCGGCGCCGAGTCGCGCCGCATTGGATACCGTCTGCCGCTGATATTCGGCGAACGCCGGTGCTGCCGCCTCCTTGAAGCAGACCGCTTTGGCCGCAATCACGTGCATCAGTGGGCCGCCCTGCACGCCGGGGAACAGCGCCTTGTTTACCGCCTTGGCGTGCGCTTCTTGGCAGAGCACCATGCCGCCCCGGGGGCCGCGCAGTGTCTTGTGAGTCGTGGTCGTCACGATGTCGGAGTGAGGAATCGGGCTCGGGTGGACCCCGGTAGCGACCAGGCCCGCGATGTGCGCCATATCGGTCACCATGAATGCGCCTACCTCGTCGGCGACCCCCCGGATGCGGGCGAAGTCGATCACTCGGGGATAGGCGCTTGCCCCAACCATGATCAACTTCGGGGTGTGCTCCCGCGCCAGCCGTTCCAGCTCGTCGTAGTCGATCCGCTCATCGTCCTGGCGCACGCCGTAGGGGACGATCGTGTAGAGCTGTCCGGAGAAGTTCAGGGGGTGCCCGTGCGTCAGGTGTCCTCCGTGGGCGAGGTTCATTCCGAGCACGGTGTCGCCTGGGGCAATCAGCGCGAAGTAGGCGGCCATGTTCGCCTGCGCGCCCGAGTGGGGCTGCACGTTGGCATGGTCGGCGCCAAAGAGCGTTATGGCTCGTTCGATCGCCAGCGATTCGGCGACGTCAACGAATTCGCAGCCACCGTAGTAGCGGCGTCCAGGGTAGCCCTCGGCATACTTGTTCGTCAGCACCGAACCGGCCGCCTCGAGCACGGCGACGCTGACGAAGTTCTCCGACGCGATCAACTCCAAACCGGAGTTCTGGCGCGTCGTTTCGTCCTGCACTACCCGGGCGATCGTCGGGTCGAGGTCGGCCAGTGAGGTGAGATGGCTATTCACCAGGCTGTCGGTGATTGGGGCCATGAAATCCTTTCGAGCGCGGCTGTGGATGGGGTTCGAACTTTCAGCCATGCTCCGCACTATAGCACGCAGGGCTGGTGGGAATATCGCCAGA
>MPMB02156079.1_pt1 | contig 21589 bp, 15 predicted proteins | sample 1617371 | NCBI WGS metagenome assembly MPMB02 (sample SAMN05944808, study PRJNA350692) | marine metagenome | biome: marine; feature: ODZ; material: water; isolation source: 300 m water sample filtered on 0.2 um supor filter | place: Pacific Ocean | collected 2012-04-08 | depth 300m m
CTCCATGGATAAGCAGCCTAGAAATTTCTCTTTCGAATGGTTCACCAAAAGTCTTCGCATTCTCCCGTGCTCGGGGGAGACTGATATACACTTCTCCTTCAACAACTTTTTCCTTATAATCGTTTAACCGAAATGCAATCACATCTGTATATTTGTCTTTCTTGAAGAATTGCTTTTTTAAACTGCGCAAAAGTTCATCTTGACCTAAAATGACTGTGATTGTTCCATCATCATTGCCTTGATTTTTTAATACAGTTTTTAAAATTTTACAACATGCATCATCATTTGGCTGATCCAATACCGAATCCTTTTCTATCTGGATTTTTATCATTAATGAGACTGTCCTTCTGCCGCCTCTTTTGGATCATCTGGGTATTCTATACGAATATGGTAAATTCCCCGCAAAACTGGTAGCATTCCCCTCGTCCCATCTACTTTTCCCTTAATCTTTGTTAGCTCATCCAAAGTTAGGGGACACTCGTCCAATTGTTCATCATCAACACGACCCTTAATTATTTTATCTATCATAGCTTCAATTTTCATTATATCTGGGTTTTTAATGGATCGCACAGCGGCTTCAACAGCTTCACAAATCATCAGGATACCTGTCTCCTTTGTGTCCGGCTTCGGCCCAGGATATCTGAATGAATTTTCGTCAACTTCAGTAGAATCTTCAGCAATTTCCAGTGCTCTGCGGTAAAAATATTCCACCCGGGTAGTACCATGATGCATTGGAATAAAATCCCGAATAATTTTGGGGAGACCATATTCTTTTGCTAGCTGTGAACCTTCTTTTACATGATTCCTAATTATTTTAGCGCTCATGGCTGGCGGAAGACTGTCGTGCTTGTTTGTACCGGAATACTGGTTTTCAATAAAATATTCCGGACGAGCCAATTTCCCAATATCATGATAATATGCACCAACTCGTGCCAGGAGGGACCGCGCCCCAATTGCATTTGCACATGCTTCAGCAAGGTTCCCAACTACAATACTATGATTAAATGTTCCATTTGCATTTTGTAAAAGACGCTTAAGCAATGGGTGATCGAAATCAAGCAATTCCAACAGTGTTAGATCTGTCGTGATTTTAAATGCCCCTTCTAATAATCCGATAAGTCCATAAGTAACAATAGGGGCAAGAATACTTATGATGATGAGGTAAAAAATATCTGAGCGAATAGACACCCACGAATTATCTTTAAAAAAACCAATGCCGATTGCTACAATTATACTTGCAGCGATCAATGCAAATATAGTTGTAAATACCTGACTTCGATTCCGAAGCTGCCGAACATTGTACATTGCTACGCCCGACGTAAACAGGGCAACCACGATAAAATCAAGATTGTTTCCAATCATAATTCCTGTCAAAATCACCATTGATGTCGTACCCATAAATCCAATCCTGGCGTCGAATAAAATCGTAAGAGACATGGCAGCAACGGTAATAGGGATGAGATACGGAGAAATATTCAGCTTTATTCCAAACACATACGATAAACCCATCTCTGTAAAAAATATCAGCGCTATAAGCAGCACCATTTTCCAGTCATCAAATATGGGGGTTCTATATATAAATAAAAACGTGAAAAAAAATGAAATAACCACCGCGATGATAATTATTCTCCCAAGATAAACAGTTAGAGCCTCCCATCCGCTCTGTGCTCCTTCTTTTTTTACAATTGCCGTGGAGAGAGAATTCAATTTTTGGAGAATATCCTCATTTATTCGTGTATTCACATCTACAATTCGTTCGTCCTTTAACACAGTGCCCTGATATCTTGGGACCCTGTTCAGCCGGGCAGTTTGGCGGCGTTCGGTTGTTTCCTTATCATAAATCAAATTTGGTTTCATAAACTCAACTATCAAATCATACCCGAGAGTTTTATGAAAATCGTTTTCGTCAGAATATAAATTGGTTATCTCTACCTTTGCCTTCGTCCATGCTTCTTCCAGGTCAATAAAATCACCGGGTTGATACAATGCAGGAATATCCCCCTGGTGAACCATTACCTCGTTGCTGACTATTTCATTTTTTCTGATATCATAAATTCCTTCAGCCCAGCGGTTTCTACAAATCTGCATAACATCTTCTTCAAATTTAGTCAGGGGATATGTCTCGTTTTCAGGGGATGGAAGGGAAATAAAGGATTTCCATAAATCCGTTTCTAATGGAAATGAAGAATAGTGACTATGCAATTTCTCAGTCAGGATAGAAAAAGCTGTACTGTCGGCTATATAATCAGCTTTTGCTGTTTTATGCTGAGGTTCATACCGATACCGGTATACTAAATCCTTAGACTGTATTACCTGTTTTTCTGCTTCATGAATTTCATTAATTATCTGAAAGAAACCATGTGTTTTGTCACTCCTATTATCTACGATCTCCTGCTTCCGGATAAAAACGAATGGTTCAGAGTTAATCGCTACACTTAGGTCATCCTGTAATTTTTCTTCTGTTTTCAAAATCGGAAATGTAAATGGTGCAATAATTGGCTTCCTGGTAATATCATTCAATTTATAAGATAATTGGAGTGACTTTCCCCCAGGGAAAAAAAAGGACCCACCCAAAACAAGGACTGCTAAAATGCTCACTTGTATCCAGTATCTATAGAATATATTCACCGATTTCTGTAAAAAAGTTCCCTTTCTTATTTCTTGCATCATTTTTTCAAGATATCTTTAATTATTTTGCGTGATATAACCAATCGTTGTACTTCACTTGTGCCTTCTCCTATCTCTAATACCTTTGCATCCCTGAAAAACCGCTCAACGTCATATTCAGCAACATACCCATACCCACCATAAATCTGGATAGCTTCTGTTGTAACATCCATTGCAACTTCACTTGCAAAAAGTTTTGCCATAGCAGCTTCTTTGATGACGTCTTTCCCCTGGTCTTTCATCCATGCAGCATGAAACACCAGTAATTTTGCTGCTTCGATTCTGGTTGCCATATCAGCTAATTTAAATCCAACGGGTTGAAATTTATAAATCTCTTGTCCAAATGCTTTCCTTTCAGTAGAATATTCGAGGGCTTTTTTGTATGCACCTTCCGCCGTTCCAACAGCAAGTGCACCCACTGAAATTCGGCCACCTGTTAATGTTTTTAAAAACGTCTTAAATCCCTCTTTAGGATTTCCCAACATATTCTCCGCGGGCACTTTCATGTCCTCAAAAAATAATTGTCTCGTGTCGCTTGCACGCCAACCCATTTTCTTTTCTTTCGGTCCAATTTTTAAGCCAGGAATGTCTGTTGGAACTGTAAATGCACCAATGCCTTTCTTAATTCCTTCTTCAATAATCTGGGTTGTAAAGCTTAGTACGCCCGCCTCACCTGCATTCGTAATAAAAATTTTACTCCCATTCACAACATAATGATCACCATCTTTCACCGCAGCAGTACGGGTGGAACCAGCATCGCTGCCTGCTTCAGGTTCCGTCAATCCAAATGCCCCCAGTATTTTCCCGGATGCCAGAAGAGGCACCCATTTTTGTTTTTGTTCTTCCGTTCCAGTAAGAACAATCGGAACAGTCCCTAAGGATGTATGTGCTGCCATGGTAATGGCAAGTGAAGCATCGACCTTTGCTAATTCCATCACAGCTGATGCATAAGCAACTGTGTCCATTCCGGCCCCGCCATATTTTTCAGAAACCGGTATTCCCATTAATCCAAGGTCTCCCATTTGCCTTACTAAATCGTGGGGAAACTCTCCAGTTGCATCCATCTCCCTTGCCAGCGGTTCCACTTCATTTTTGGCAAAGTCCCGAACCATGTCTTGAAGCATTACATGTTCATCTGTAAAAAATAACGTATTCATAATTCTTCCTTTTTCCCCGTCATGCTTATACTAATTTACCAACGGATCGCAGCGGATGCCCAAGTAAACCCAGCACCGAATGAAGCAAGTACAACAACATCCCCCTTTGAAATTTTCTTCTCCTCAACAGCTTCGCAAAGAGCAATAGGAATGGATGCTGCTGTCGTATTACCATATTTATGGATATTGCTAAACACTTTATCCATACCAACCCCCAGCCGCTTAGCAACCGCCTGACTTATTCTCAAGTTTGCCTGGTGTGGGATAATCAAATTGACGTCATCCAGGGTCAGCCCACTGGCATCCAAAGATTCCTGAATCACTTCTGGAAACCGCACAATGGCATTCCGAAATACCTCTCTGCCGTTCATGAGAGGGAAATGTCGGCCTTCTTCTAATTTTATGTTCGTCATTTGACAATTTTCTGCTGAACCAGGCGCTTCCATCCACAGGTTTTTTACATTGGCTCCCTGACAATGCAAATGTGTAGAAAGAACACCGCTTTCGTCATCACTTTTTTGGAGGATTGCTGCACCGGATCCATCACCAAATAAAACCGTCATATCCCTCCCTTCCGTGGATATGTTTAGAAATTTAGACTGGACCTCGGCACCAACAATAAGAATAGTACTGCACACACCTGTTCGAATGAATTGATCACCAATGGACAGGGCATAAATGAAAGCTGAACAGGCTGCTTTAACATCAAAAGCTCCTACATGATGCAAATCAAGACGATCTTGCAGCTGAGCACTTACGCCAGGGAAAAAATAATCCGATGTGATGGTCCCAACGATAACCAAATCAATATCCTTTGATGATACTTTGGCAGCTTTCATTGCCTTTTTAGATGCTTCAAATGCTAAATCGGATGTGCAAATCCCATCACGGACCCAACGCCGTTCTTCAATGCCACTCCGGCTGACGATCCACTCATTACTCGTATCCATTTGCTGTTCTAAATCTTGGTTTGTAATAACCTGATCGGGTACATAATACCCTACACCGGCAATTTTTGTTTTAATCATAGCTCTTTCCACTCAATTTAATATCACGTACGTTTAATTGAATACTTTCCTGGCCCCGCCATTCATTGATTTCGACTAAACAGGCTATATCAAAAGGGCAATCTTTGATAAGCTTTTCGTAATGCTGGGACATATTAAACCCGATAGCACCATGAACTGTTTTTCCCTGTCGTACCTTGAATTTTAGATGGTCTCCGTTTCCGATCACTTTTGGATTTCCAGCAATAATTACATTTCTAATTACAAATTTAGGCCTCATATTCCCAGGACCATACGGTTCTAATTTATTTAGGAATGTCATGAAGCGACTATTAATATCTTTTAGATGTATTTCCCCTTCAAGAACGATTGTTTGCACGAACTCTGCCTTTTTTAATCTTTCCTTCGAATAGTGTAAAAATGTTTTTCTGAAATTATTCAAATTCTCTTCCTTTACTGTAAACCCGGCTGCCATCGAATGGCCACCATATCCCTCTAAAAATCTACTGGTATTTGTTAAAGCATCATACATATCAAAATTTTCTATGCTTCGGGCAGAACCCTTCCCAATTCCATCTTCACCAATAGAAATTATAATGATGGGTCTATTATATTCTTCCTTGAGTTTGGAGGCAACAATCCCAATGACACCGGAATGCCATTCACGATCGGCAAGAATGATAGCTTTGTCATTTTTAATATCTACCTCGGAATTGACCTTTCGTATGGCATCATCAAGCACAGTATCCTGAATTTTTCTCCTTTTCTTATTTTCACAAACAAGTTCTTCTGCCAATTCACTTGCACGCGCAGAATCTTGTGTTGTCAACAATTCCACAGCCCTGTTTCCGTCTCCCATTCTGCCTGCAGCATTGATCTTTGGAGTTACATTAAACACTAACTGTCCGACAGACAAAGAACCAGTTTTTAATCCGACTATGTCTAAAAGAGATTGAATCCCCAGGTGCGTTGTAGAGCTCAGTTGTTCAATACCATAATGAACTAGGGTCCTGTTTTCATCAAGTATTGGCACAAAGTCTGCAGCAGTACCCAAAGTAACTATATCCAAAAGATTTAGGAGCGGTGCTAATTCTTTTCCCAACTTTTTCATAAGAGCGTACGCAAGCTTGAATGCCACACCACTTCCACATAAGCTATCAAAGGGATAGGTGCAATCCGTCCTTTGTGGATTCAAGACAGCAAACGCATCCGGAAGCACATCATCGGGGATATGATGATCCGTAACTATTACGTCAATTCCCAAGGAATTAGAAATATTTACTTGCTCAAATGCATTTATTCCACAGTCACAAGTAATTATTAAGTCAGAGCCAGAAGCTTGTGCGTGTTCAATCCCCTGGATTGATAATCCATGCCCTTCAATATCTCGATTCGGGATGTAGGTTGAGACAACAGCCCCAAGTGAGTTGAGTGCAAGGTAAAGAACAGAAGCAGCAGTTGTACCATCCACATCATAATCTCCAAAAATGAGAATTGGTATATGTTTATCAATATTTAGAATAATCCGATCCACGGCCTGTCCCATGTCCTTCATAAGGAATGGATCATGGAGCTGGTTTAGATCAGGATTAAAGAATGTGTGGGAATCATTAAGGGAAATAATGCCCCGGTTAACCATTGTCTTAGCAATAATCTCCGTACAGTGAAATTCCTGCATGTTCTTGCTAACAATTTCAGGGTCAGGATCTAAAATTCGCCAATTCATTAATTGATTAAAAAATGAGCCGGTCTGTAAGCCGAGTTTTGTTTTTCTGCTAAAGCAGAATTAGTGACCATTCATCTGATCCAGGCTTCACAGCCAGGATTACGCAATCTACCCGTCTCTCATTACGATGCGGACAACATCTGGAGATCTATTCGATCTTGCACTGAGTGGGGTTTACAAGCTTCCCGCATTGCTACGGAAACTGGTGGTCTCTTACACCACCTTTTCACCCTTATCCCAACATCAAAGATGTCGTGACGGTTTTTTTTCTGTTGCACTTTCCATGCCCTCGCGGACTCCTCCCGTTAGGAGGCACCCTGTCCTGCAGTGCTCGGACTTTCCTCCCCGACACAAGTGTGGGGGCAGTCACTCAACCGACTCAAATTATTAATTATCTATTCTGGTTTTTCCCAAAAAAGAAAGCGAGTGCAAATACTACAGTTCTGTATCGTCACAAGTGTTTTTACCTCCGCTACCAGCTGGGGTGGTAACGCAGCGCCACATCCACCACAGGACTTTCCTTCCAAAGAGACAACTGCTAACCCATTTCGGGCGGACAGTATTCTATTATACCGTGCAAGCACACTCGCACTTAAATCTTTGGTTGTCTCCTCACGGCGACTTTCAAGATCTTTTTTCTCTGAACTGGAGGCTGCCAATGCCTGCTCCAGCTTGACTCGTTTGGAAGACAAGTCTTTGCTCAGTGATTCCAAACTTTGTTCTTGACTTTTTACTTGTTCTGCAAGCTGATCCTTCTCTTCTAGAAACTCCAATTCTGTTGTCTCGCTACGATCCAATTCTTCTTTTAAATGATCAATTTCTAACATTAGGGCATCGTATTGTTTATTGTTTGTCACTAAAAAAAGTTGATCTTTTAGCTTATCAATCTTCTCCTTAAACTCAGCTAGGTTCATTTCGGTCTTGTGCTGTTCCAAAGCTATTTCTTTTAAGCGTGCTTTCCCCCGTTCAAAATCAGAAGTCAGGCTATCCTCTTTGTTTTTCAAGTCAGTTACTCTTGTTGGTAAATCTCCAAGCAATTCTTCAATTTCTGCCAATTGAGAGTCTATTTTCTGCAATTCTATCAGATTCTGTATTGAGTTCATATAATTCCTAATTGATAAAAATAAAAAATGCACCAAACCGAGGTGCACCTACATTTAATGGATTTCCATTTTGCCCGTCCTTAAAACGGGGCATTTCGGTTTTCATTGATCAAACTTCCTTTTTGTTTTAAACGACTGCATTAAAGTAAGTGGTGTCATAAAAAAAATGTTTTTAGCCTATCAATTTACAATCATTATTTTAGAACAAAAATAGCAAATCTTCCTTAAGCAAAATAAATATTTTCTTGTAGCGTAATCCTTACTTTTATTCCTCCAACCATCATAAATTTGTTTTTGAAATAAATCCTTTACAACAACTTATTTAGAATTCTAACCACCATTTGAAATGAACGAATCCTCAGAAAACAATCTTTTTATTAATCGTCATTTAGGTCCTTCTGAAGGAGAAATTCAGTCTATGCTGAAATCATGTGGATTATCATCCCTGGATGAACTCATCAGTGAAATAATCCCCACCTCAGTTCTGGATATGGATTCCCTCCAAATTAAGGCCGTATCAAACGAACATAAACTTCTTAGGGAGCTACGCTCCATCGCTGGCCAAAATCAAGTGTTTCGATCTTACATCGGAATGGGATATTACGGCACATACACGCCGCCGGTCATCCTACGAAACATCCTTGAAAACCCAGGTTGGTATACTCAGTACACACCATACCAAGCTGAAATTTCCCAAGGACGGCTTGAGGCTCTCTTTAATTTTCAAACCATGATCTGTGACTTCTCCGGTATGGACATTGCCAATGCTTCCCTTTTAGATGAAAGTACTGCCGCTGCGGAAGCCATGGCTTTCCTGGCACGTGTCAATCCAAAAAGAAATAAGTATTTTGTCGCATCCAACTGCCACCCTCAAACTATAGCTGTGCTAAAAACACGGGCAAAACCTATTGGCATTGAACTCACTATAACCGGACCAAAAAATTTCAAGTTTGATGATGAAACACTTGGGGGGACACTTCAATACCCTGCCACTGATGGAGAAATTCATGATTATACCAGCCTGTGCACCCAAGCCCATAACGTTGGGAGTTATATTGCTGTCGCAGCTGACTTACTGAGCCTTGCTTTATTAAAACCACCAGGCGAATGGGGTGCTGATGTAGTCGTAGGAACCAGCCAGCGATTTGGTATTCCTATGGGATACGGTGGTCCACACGCAGCTTTTTTTGCTACACGTAAAATATTTGAAAGAAAAATCCCAGGTCGTATCATCGGACTTTCAAAAGATACCCATGGCAACCCTGCTTTTCGGATGGCACTCCAGACCCGGGAACAACATATCCGTCGGGAACGGGCAACCTCAAATATCTGCACTGCCCAGGTATTATTGGCAGTCATGTCGGGAATGTATGCCATATATCACGGACCCGACGGGATCCGAAAAATAGCAGAGGATATACACCGCCACACATGCATTGTGGGATCAGCGTTAGATATGGCAGGATACAAAATTCATCACACCCAATTTTTTGATACCATCCGGTTTAATGCTGACAATAATTTGTTTAAAAAAGCACAGAAACAAAAAATCAACCTGTGTGATTATGGAGATGGTTCATTGGGAATTTCATTGGATGAAACCGTTGCTGACGAAGATGTAAATACGCTTCTAGACCTTTTTGGAGCCAAACAAAAAAATAATGATTCTTTTGGGATCCCAAATAATCTCAGGCGAACATCCAGCTACCTTAAACACCCGGTCTTCAACCTTTACCATTCAGAAACAGAAATGCTCCGCTACATTTATCGCCTACAGCAAAAGGACTTATCCCTCGCTACCAGTATGATACCGCTTGGCTCCTGCACCATGAAATTGAACGCTACCACGGAAATGATCGGTATTACCTGGCCGGAATTTTCAGACCTTCATCCCTTTGCTCCAAAAGAGCAGACCCGGGGCTACCGAAAATTGATCACCGAATTAGGGGACTGGCTCTGTAACATCACTGGGTTCAGCGATTATTCCTTTCAACCAAATTCTGGTGCACAAGGTGAATTCACTGGTCTGAAAATTATTTCAGCATATCACAAATCCAGGGATGACAGTCAACGTACTATTTGCCTGATTCCAACTTCCGCTCACGGTACAAACCCCGCCAGTGCTGTCATGGCCGGAATGAGCGTGGTGGTGGTACGGTGTGATGATGAAGGGAACATAGATGTTGAAGATCTCAGGCAAAAAGCGGAAGTCAACAGTAAAAACCTGGCAGCATTTATGGTAACCTATCCATCCACCCATGGTGTTTTCGAAGAACAGATCGTGAATATCTGCAAAATTATTCACAATAACGGCGGGCAGGTTTATCTTGATGGAGCAAATTTAAACGCAATGATGGAGCTTTGTAAACCAGCAAATTTTATTGCCGACGTTTGTCACATAAATCTACATAAAACTTTTGCAATTCCACATGGCGGCGGAGGGCCAGGGGTGGGTCCTGTCTTTACGAAAAAACATTTAGCACCTTTTCTTCCTGACCATCCTGTCATATCCACAGGCGGAGAGCAAGGAATTGACGCAGTTTCATCTGCACCCTTGGGCAGTGCCAGCATCCTTCCAATTTCCTGGGCGTTTATCCGGCTCTTGGGTGATTCCGGTATTAAAAAAACATCCCAGGTTGCAATTCTAAACGCTAATTATATGGCAAAAAAATTGAGCCGACATTTTACAATCCTTTACACAGGTGTTACTGGAAGAGTTGGGCACGAATTTATTCTTGACTTACGTCCTTTCCGCAAATCCTGCGGAATCACTAATGAAGATGTAGCGAAGCGCCTCATAGATTATGGTTTCCATGCACCCACCGTATCGTTTCCAGTTCCGGGCACACTTATGATCGAACCTACAGAAAGCGAATCAAAAGGAGAAATGGATCGCTTTTGTTCGGCCCTGATACAGATTAAAAAAGAGATTTTGGATGTGGAATCGGGCAAAGTTGATCTCAAAGATAATGTACTGAAAAATGCACCTCACATAGCGCAGCATGTTTGCGACGATAATTGGTTGCACCCCTACACACGGGAACAGGCCGCTTTTCCTACTAAGTGGACCAAAGAATCAAAATTCTGGCCTGCGGTTGGCCGAATTGACAATGCCCACGGGGATAGAAACCTAGTGTGCACCTGTCCGCCTATTGAACAACATGAAAATTAGTGTTCTGGTGTCTTAAAAAGAAATTTGCCGCTCTATTTATCTTTCTTTTTTCAGGTTGCCTGTTTGGTGAATTAATTGATGGTGATACGCTGGTGCTCCACCCAATCACCTGGGAAACGCGGAGCCCGGAAGGCTGGAATGCACAATACAAAAAAATTATCCAATTCCCGGAATCTGATGGCCCCTGGGCAAAAATCATCATGGTGCAAACGCTTAAATGTGATTCAACAACCAAAGGTGATAACTATCCATGCGGCGAATGGGATTATATCTGGAATATATTTGTGAACGTTCCGAAAGGAGATACAGTTGAAACATTCAGCATGGGAAGTTTTGTGACCCCCTACGGAAAGAGGCTTTGGCTCGGTGGGGAAGCTGGATGGGAATGGACATATGACATAACGGACTATGCTCCTGTCCTGAGGGGAGAACGGGAAATTATTGTAGGCAATAATCAGGAATTGCTGGACCTGAAATTTCTATTCATTAAAGGTGCACCAACCCGGAATATTTTGAGAGTAGAAAATATTTATCCCTACGGAAATCACAAATACGGGGATTTGGCGGATGATATTGTTTTACAAGAGATAAAACTTCAGCTTCTACCTGAAGCTCGTGGTTATAAACTAAAGGCAGTAATCTCCGGACATGGACATGCAGGCCCGCGTAATTGCTGCGAATGGGACAGTAAAACACATACCTATTATATGAATGGGTGGGAACTATTCCGCTGGAATGTCTGGAAAGACTGCGGGAACAACCCGATCTATCCCCAGGGCGGTACCTGGCCCTTTGATCGTGCCGGATGGTGCCCTGGTACCAAAGTGGATGAATATGAATATGAGCTCACCCCCTTCGTTAAACCTGGTGATACAATTTCCATAGATTATGAAATCGAACCCTACCTAGATAGTGGTGAAAAAGAAGGTGAGTTCAGGATTTCCCATCAGCTGTTCTCATATGGTTCGCCAAATTTTATGAACGACGCAGAAATTATAGACATCATTGCTCCCAGCTCAAAAGACGCATTCAGCCGTTTCAACCCAACCCTGTCCAACCCAAAAATCATCATAAAAAATGCCGGGGCCTATGACTTGAAACAGGTGGAGATTCATTATGGCCTTAAACACAGGAGAAAATCAGTCTATCTCTGGTCTGGGCATCTGAAATTTCTGGAAGAAGAAAAGGTTTTTCTCCCAATCCCGAACTGGCACGGGTTAAGAAAAACTCAAACTTTTGAAGTGAAAATAAAAAAGACCAATGGAGTAAAAGACGAAAATCCCCTGAACAATATTTTAACATCCACGGTTCCCTTGCCTGAGATTTTTCCGGAAGAATTTATCCTGAAGATCAAAACAAACAATAGAGACAGGGCTCGGGAAAACTCCTTCACCATTTCCGGTAACAATGGCACTGTTTATTACAGTGGCGGATTCTTCAAGGACAGCACAGAATATAATTTCCCTGTTGAGCTAAAAAGAGGTTTTTATGAATTTCTTTTTAAAGATGACATGGAAGACGGCATCTCAATACACTGGTGGAACAGAAACAGCACACCAGAGAAAATTGGAATCAGCGGGGAATTGAAATTCTTAAAACGGGACGGAGAAATTCTCCATGAATTCAAACCAGATTTTGGACAGGAGTTAAAATTTGGTTTTATCGTGGGGCCTATTCCTTAAATGAAAAATGTTATCATCTCTCCAGTTCCTTTTTCCGTATAAATCATCCTACGTTTATTCTAGCAGGTGTTTGTAAATTTCAATTTACTTAGATATAATTCAATTATCGGATTAATATTTGCTCTTTTAACCATCTCAAATCTAACAGGAGAAGAAATGAGCGAAGTAACTGATGAACAAAAAATGCATCACTATATGGGTATTGAAATGAATATCCAGACCTGGAATCTATTGCGGAAAGAAGATAGAAATGAACAAGATGATGCACGTATGGTGAACTTTGCTCAGGCATCATTATATCACTGGAGGAAATCTCATAAATATGAACCTGTAAATGAACAAAGAGGACAGTGGATGTTGTCACACGTATATGCTGTTATAGGTAAAGGTAAAGAAGCTTTATCTTATGCTCAAGAGACAGCCAGGCTAACAAAGGAGCAAGATTTAAAGGACTTTGACCTAGCATATTCTTATGAAGCATTAGCACGTGCAAACGCTGCTGCTGGAAATAAAAAAGAATATGCAAAATGGTTAGAAAAAGCACAAAAATCTGGTGATCTTATCTCAGATGAAGAGGATAAAAAGTATTTTATTTCAGATTTAGAGAGTGCGCCTTGGTTTGGATGCAATTAACTAAAACAGCACTCTCCAGCTCCTCTTTTCATACCCGATTAGCATAAATAAAACCACAAATAATTTTTAATTCAAAACACCGCTTACCAACGACGTGTGATTCTCTTTCATTGTCACTTGCTGGATTGTATTTATAAGGTTGGTTCCCCCCTCTGCTTGAACCTTGATATAATTATCTGCGTGCCCCACAATCTTTCCGTTTTTCATGTTTTCAAATAAAACCGGACGGTTTTTGTTGATGAATTGATCATAGAAATATCTTCGCTTTTTGTCTGATAAAATATGGAGCATCTTACTTCGCTCGGCCCTCGTCTCTTTGGAAACTCTTTCGCCCATTTCAACTGCACCTGTATTGGGGCGTACGGAATAAGTAAACACATGGAGGTAGGAAATATCCATCCCATTCAAGAAATTGTACGTTTCAAGAAAATCACCTTCCGTTTCTCCAGGAAAGCCCACAATCACATCTGCACCAATGCATACATCAGGAATATCCGATTTAATTTTTTTAACACGATCTTCATAATACTCCCGTTCATACCGTCGTTTCATTTTCTTTAAAATCTTATTAGAGCCGGATTGTAAAGGCACGTGAAAATGGGGCATGAATTTTTCAGATTGAGCACAGAATTCGATGATTTGATCTGTCAATAAATTCGGTTCGATAGATGAAATTCGAATTCTGTCTATTCCTTCTAATGTGTCTAATTGCTGGATAAGATCATAAAAAGTCTCTTTGCTCCCTTTTCCAAATTCTCCAATATTCACGCCTGTAAGTACAATCTCCTTCGCGTTTGTCTCGGCGACTTCGCGTGCCTTTTTTATAGTATTTGCGATGGAATCACTTCTGTTTTCACCTCGAGCTAAAGGAACTGTGCAGAATGAACAGGAATAATCACAGCCGTCCTGAATTTTTAAAAATGATCGCGTTCGCTCTTCAGATGAATATGAAGGCGTAAATGCATGAACATGATCAATATCAGAATGAATTACCTTTGTCAATCCATTGGTTTCCTGAGAAGACAGGTGATTTAATACATTAAATTTTTCTTCCGACCCCAGTACAAGGTCAACACCTTCAATATTAGCAATGTCTTTGGGTTTCAACTGTGCATAACAGCCGATTATAGCCAGGGAAGAGTTGGGATTTTTTCGCTTGGCCTGTCGAATTAATTTTCTTGCTTCCTTGTCAGCATTTTCCGTAACCGAACATGTATTCAAGACATATATATCTGCTTTATTTTTGTAATCCACTTTTTCAAATCCGTGATCAGTAAAATCACGGGAAATTGTAGCGGTTTCAGAGAAGTTTAGCTTACATCCTAGCGTATGAAAGGCAATCCGTTTACACCGTGTTCCCATAATTATAAATTCAAATTCATTTGATTCGTTCTACGAAAGAGATGAAAGGCATCCATCCGTGGTTCTCCACAGCCGATCAATATCACTTTTATTGTACGATGCTGCTGAGCTTTTTTCTTGTTTACATTTCACAAAATACTTCCCACTAACACCTTTTACCATTGGAGAAGTTGCCAGAAATACGCTGGTTGCTGCTCCTTTTTTAATTGAAATAGCACCAATCTTTTTTGCCAGATTCAGCCCTATTCCTATCATCCCAGTATTATTATCTCCAAAACGTGTTCTTACAAAGCCGGGGTGCAGGGCGTTTGCTGTAATTGGTGTATCCTTCAGCAATTCTGCTAATTTATATGTAAACATGATGTTCATAAGCTTTGATCGCTTATAAGCCGTCCAGCCGGAATAATCATTTTTCCCCTGCAGATCATCAAAATCCAGGGTAACTCCAATATGTGCTCCTGATGCTACATTAATGATACGGGGGTTTTTACCTTTCTTTATCAAATCTAAAAGTAGTTTGGTTAGTAAAAAATAATTTAGATGGTTCAAAGCAAATGTTTTTTCAAGACCCTCATTAGTTTCCTCTCTTTGTGCAAAAAAGGCACCGGCATTGTTTATTAACACATCCAGTCTATCATAGCGGGAATGAATCCTTTCCACTAAATACCGTATAGCTTTCATATTTGATAGGTCTGCTGTCAATATTTCAATCTGATCGTTCCCTGTTTTTTCTATGAGTATTTTTCGAACCTTCTCTCCTTTTTCCGGATTACGTCCAACAAGAATTAATTGTGCATTTTCTTTACCAAGACATCTTGCTGTTTCCTTTCCGATGCCGTCCGTGGCACCGGTAATAAGACATATCTTGTCTTTCATCATCAGAGGAAATTGTCTTAATTAAGCACAAGCATCAGTGCTGTAATGATTAGGTGTGTCTGTTTCATTTTATCATCCTCTCGTTATTACTGTTTTTTATAATACGTAAGTTTTTCTTTAGCATTTGCGAGCTCAATATCTATGCTGTCTAAGACAATTCTGTTTGTTTTAATAAGAACCCTATAGAATTCTAAACTGTCCTTATATGCCTTTACCAAATGAACCGCTGTTGACTCAGGACTTAAATACTTCTTTCTTTCTTCGGGTATATCTTTCAATATCGTGTTATAGTCTAAAGCACTTTTGCTTGTCTGATACTCAAATTCTGTTTCATGATTTCCAGTCATTCTCTTAAACCTAAGAGTTGTTTCAAGTATCCATCTTTTAACAAATTTCTTCTCGGTTTCAATCTTATTTACCTTTTTCTTCCAATATTCTACAGAATCTAATTCTTCTGCAGGTTTATCATTTAAGAGAACGATATATAGTAAAATGCCAATTATAAATAACCACTGTAATACATTTTTTCTATTCAAGATTTTATACCTTAACTATTATTCTGATTGACCTTTTCATTTTCTTCCATATTTACGGTTGTAGTGTCTGTTTCATTTTATTCTACCCCCATTATAGCACTCAAGTCTAATTATATTAACTATTATGCACACAGTAAATGGAATGTAGCATCTGAGGCAGTGAAAGACAATAGGGAATGGGAGGAAAACGGGCGGGGGAGGAGATGCTTTCTTCTACAAACAAAAAACCCCGCTAATCCGCCAGAGGCGGACAAGCTGCGGGGCTCTTGCTTAAATACTTTGGGTGGGGGTTATTACTCCCAGTTCAAACACGGTGATGTTACTACTGTTCGGAGCAATCCATCTCATTCCCATCTTTATCCCAACATTCATTAGAAATCTCTTCCCCATCCTTGAAAGTTCCTTCATATTTCTTCTGTCCAGTTTCGTAGTAATCAACAACCTTTCCTGTACCATTCACTACGTTAGTCTCGTTTAGTTGACCATTGGGTTTCCATCCCTTGTCAGTAATTAAGAGGTCGTTGCGATATTCACCTTCGAACATTTTTACACCGCTCTTGTACCACCTGGTGTACTGCCCATTAGATTTTGCATCTTTGAAAGTTCCTTCATAACCCTTCTGTCCATTTTCATACCACCAAGTTTGTAATCCGTTTCGTTCCTCATCCTTGAAAGTTACTTCTGACCTCTTCTGTCCATTTTCATACCACCAAGTCCATAATCCATCTAATTTCCCATCCTTGTAAGTTCCCTTATAAAACTTCTGTCCATTCTCATACCACGTAGTCCATTTACCATTCCTACCACCAAATGGTAGGTATTTTAGGGAATCTGGATAATCATCAGGGTAACTACCATCACCATTAATAAACCGACCTTGAAAACGGATTTGTCCGTTCTCATAATAGTACATCCAATGACCATTCATCAGTCCTTTTCTGTATCTTCCGTTTAGCATCTTCTGTCCATTATCATAGGAGTCGAATACTCTTCCTGTGTATGGTTTATCGTCATTAGGTGCGTACTTCAGCCCATCTTTATCTATAAGGTTATTTATATCATACTTAGTTTGAGAGTATAGCAGTGAAGCAAACAGAAAAATCGTAACAGTGAGCAATCTTTTCATTTTTGAATCCTCCTAAATAGCGTTCAAGAGTTAAGTATATTAACTGTTAAGCAGACAGTAAATGGAATATAGTGTATGAAGCGGTGAAAGACAATAGGGAATGAGAGGAAAATGAGTGAGGGAGGGAGATGATTTTTCTAGAAACAAAAAACCCCGAATGCGGGGTTTTTTAGTTACAAAGTTCAGGCTCTAGACGTAATTTTCTTTTATAGATAAAGATGAAAGATAAATTCAACACACCCTGGCGTCGCATGGCTACCGCCATCTATACCGCACCTTCTGACGGAAAAGTGTTCGGTACTATGGAAATTGATGTCACAGATACTAAGCAGTACATCAGTGACCAAAGGGAGAAAGGGAACCACCTGACCATCACTCATGTAGTGGTGGCTGCCATAGCCAGAGCGATTTCTATCGATGCCCCGGAAGTGAACGGATTTGTGAGGCGCGGGAAGATTGTACCCCGCGATTACATTGATGTGGCCGTGGCAGTAAATATCAAGGATGGGCAGGAGATGGCTTCCTTGGTTGTGCGAAATGCTGATAAAAAGACACTCCGGGAGATCGGAGAAGAAATCCGGGAGGAAGCTGAATCTCAACGTCAGGGAGATGAAGGTAAGACCATGAGCACTAAGTATATTTTAGCCAAGATTCCGTGGCCATTCCGCCGGTGGGTCTTTCGCTTGATTCGAGGAACTGTCAGCGTACTGGGCATTCAGTTGAAATCGCTTGGTCTCACTAATCGATCTTTCGGATCAATCTTAGTGACTAACATTGGCACTCATGGACTTTCAACGGCCTACGGGGCCCTACTCCCGGCAGCACAGATTCCTGCTGTTATAGTTATGAGCAAAATCGAGGAGAAACCAGTAGTGAGAGATGGGGAAATTGTAATCCGTTCGATTATGCCGCTGTCAGGAACTTTTGATCATCGGGTTGTAGATGCCAATCAGGTATCGAAAGTTGCCAGAAATGTTATTGATCGACTTGCCCGTCCGCAGGAACTGGAAACAGTACCACCGGAACTGTCTCAATCAAGTTCTGATTAAGCCCGCTTCTTAAACGATAGAAATCCGATCCCTCTCCAGAAAATCCAGAGTAGTATCCAGTATCCTACCAAAATCCCTAATGTAACCCAGTAACCTTCGACTGAATTATTATAGAAAGCGAAAGGGACGTTCAGTGTTATGAGCAGGGGAATTCCCAGGAACAACGCCAATCCGCCGCCGTAGATTGCGTCTTCTGCGACAGGTGTCTCAAACTCAGGATCGGTGACTCTGAGCAACACTAGTCCGGAATTTATTGACCCGGTCATTTCTCCGAAGAGTTCGATGAAACGTTCAAAGTGGTAATCATCAAATGCCCGCCAGCAGATCCAGTAGAGCATCCCCATTGTAGCCGGCCCAGCCAAAAGTGACATAATCAGAATAGGCTCCCAATAGTTCACCACTACAGTCAGACTGATGGCTGCCACGGCACCCACCACAAGAAAGTCCAGGAAGGTGCCCATACTGCGGCTCATTAAACCACGATCGATGACATAGGAGCGTCCTGTCAGATCCAGTACTTTTCGTACTATGAGTGCAATCAACATACCAAACACGAAATGGAATGCCCAGGCTGTAGCTATAAAATCATGCAGTCCTGCTTGATCGAGCCACGAGGTTAATCCTTTAGTAAAGAGATATGTCAGAAAATATACAAATCCGATGAGTCCCAGGTGAAACGAGAGCGATTCCACTGCACCGGTTGTGAGAGGCAATCGTCCGGCAATGGGTTGATCATCCGTTGACCGGTAAACACCGGTACGGACATCTACGGTGATGTGATCCATGTTGGTGATGAGTGTACTTTTTCCATTACGGATACCCCAGTTGATTAGAGCCATTCCGACGAAAAAGGCGTACAGATACCCAATGGCAGCAATTGTCAGGCCGACCAGACCGCCGTTTTCGAATCCCCACTGTTCCCAGCTGCTGCCCATTGTGTAAGCTAGGCCAGGTCCCATTCCAAATCCAAGAGGGAGGATCAGTCCGATACCGATGAAGAGATCAGGTTTAATGGTATACATGAGAAGAAATGCCACCAGGAGACCAATTATTCCCTGGATTAAGTAAGATGTAAGGGAGGCGATACCTTTGCTCAAGGGACCCTTTCCCCAGTGGGTTTTTTCCTGCCGTAGTCCCAAAGCGATGAATGTCAGCGCCAGGAAGTGATATACATAGACGCCTAACCTTTCGGAAGGAAGGTCAATCCAGCCTAATCCCTGTGAACCAACGAGCAAAGCTGCGAATCCGCCAATTAGATTGTTAGGAATCAGGTATCGTTGAAAAAAGCGGACATAACGTCGGAGGAGTGTACCGATAATCAGGAAGGAGCTGAGATACATGAAATCCAGGATTACATCCTGCAGATTCAGATTTATACTCCACGAATTCATTTTACTTGTTTCACCCTGTTGGAAATATAAACCCTAATGGGCGGGGTTTTTGCTTAAATCCTATCCCTTTGGATGGGGGTTAGCCAGTGACGTTTCAACTTAGTAAAATCATTTTATGGGTGAAAATGGTAACCGATTATTGGCAGTGCTAATCCTAAATGGAATCCTGCAAATCTGTTATTTTTCAGGTCAGATACAGGTTTTTGAATATTTTCCTTTGTAAAACCTGCCAAAAGCCACCCACCGAAAAATTTGTTTCTCTTTAGTTTTTTCCCATCCATAAAGGCAATACCATAACCAGCACCACCCCAAAAGCCACCATATCCAGAATAAGTCATTTGCAAATCACTATAAGTATAAGATTTATTTTCTTTTGATGAATGTCTTTTGCCGAATGCAACTCCAGGGAATAAATATGGGCCTTGGCCAGGATTGCCAATAGATGGTACTGCAAAACCAATGCTTATCTGGTATCCTTTTATTTTCTTTTTTATATCAAACTCGTAAGATATACCAATATATCCTCCGGGTTGAGAAAGTTCGCTTGGGTCACCAGTTCGAGAGGACTGCGTTTCTTGTCCATAAACCAATCCAAAAAGTAATAGTATTGGTGTGATGCGTTTAATCATATTCAAATCTACTCATCATCCCACAAACAAAAAACCCCTCTAATGGGTGGGGTTTTTTGTTTTTCCACATTTCTCCTTACATTCCACCGTGTTTGAACTGGGAGCGGTAGTAATAACGAGAGGATGATATGAAACAGTCACACCTAATCATTACAGCACTTCTGTTTATTTTTATCAGCACATCCATAGCTGAAACTATTCCGGAAAAATATCAGGATGATGCGGATAAGCTCATTTCTGCTTCCCTTTCTGACAGTACCGCCTACAATCGTCTGGCTTATATATGTGACACTTTCGGTCCCCGTTTAAGCGGCTCAAAGAATCTTGAAAATGCGATTGACTGGGTTCTGGAAGAGATGGAAAAAGACGGTTTATCAAATGTACACGGCGAGAGAGTGAAAGTACCCGTATGGATACGTGGAAAAGAATCAGTCAAACTCATCAAGCCATTTGCAAAGGATCTTGCCGTTTTGGGTCTTGGCGGTAGTATCTCGACTCCACGCAAAGGAATCCGCGGAGAAGTAATCGTGGTGGACAGTTTCGAAGAACTGGAACAGAGGAAAGATGAAGTGGAAGGTAAAATTGTACTCTTTAATGCTGCTTTCACGAATTATGGGGAAACGGTTCAATACAGATATAAAGGTGCCCAGGAAGCTGCAAAATACGGTGCTGTGGCCAGCCTCATCCGTTCCGTAGGGCCTTGGTCTATGAATACGCCTCACACTGGTGTCATGGCATATTCTGACACTATACCTAAAATTCCCCACGCTGCTTTGACCATGGAAGATGCCATGATGCTCCGCCGCATCCACGACCGCGGTGAAAAAATTATCCTTGAATTGAGAATGGAAGCAAAAACGGTTACGGACCGCTGGTCTCGAAACGTGGTGGCAGAACTGCCCGGCAGTGAATATCCGGAAGAAGTGGTGGTGCTGGGAGGCCATATCGATTCCTGGGATGTGGGTCAGGGAGCTAACGATGATGCCGGCGGGTGTCTGGCGGCTTGGCAAGCAGTAAAACTTATCAAAGAATTGGATCTACAGCCTAAAAGGACGTTGAGGGTGGTGATGTGGACCAATGAGGAAAATGGAGGACGGGGTAATAAAGCTTACCGTGATGAACATATAGATGAATTGGATAAGCATATGGTAGCCATTGAATCCGATAACGGAGTATTTAAACCCAAAGGTTTCGGTTTTTCTGGTACGGAGGCAGCCATGGAAATTGTCAAAGAAATTGGCAGTTTGCTGGATGGTATCGAAGCCGGTGAGATCACCGAAGGCGGCCGGGCCGCAGATGTGGCACCTTTGAATGATGAAGGTGTACCTGTCATGTCCTTGAAAGTGGATGAATCCAAGTATTTCTGGTATCACCATACAAATGCCGATACCTTTGACAAGATTGATTTTGATGATTTTAATCGCTGTGTGGCAGCCATGGCAGTTTTAGCTTATCTTATCGCTGATCAGGATC
>MPMB02115854.1_pt1 | contig 21403 bp, 17 predicted proteins | sample 1617371 | NCBI WGS metagenome assembly MPMB02 (sample SAMN05944808, study PRJNA350692) | marine metagenome | biome: marine; feature: ODZ; material: water; isolation source: 300 m water sample filtered on 0.2 um supor filter | place: Pacific Ocean | collected 2012-04-08 | depth 300m m
TACCCCAGGTAACGCACCTTGACGCCCCCGGCGAGCAACTGATCGACTTCCTTGTGTAGGCGAACACAGTAACCACACTCAGTATCGGTAAACACGGTGATCGTGCTCTTTGGCTCGGTCGGGGAGAAAACCACCATCCCGGCCTCGTCCAGACCTTCAATTGCGCTGCGACGCCCGGTTTGCCTGACCTCTTCGGTCAGGTTGGCGGCTGTATCCAAGTCAATCAGATCACCGTGCAACAGATAACGGCCATCGGCAAAAAGGTACACCACCTGTGGGCCGAATGTGACCTGGTACAGGCCTGGCAGGGGCGTAGCTTTGACTTCATCCGGCGGGGTACCTGGTATCAGGGTTGCAGCGGTTTCCAGTACCCGTTGGGGTAATTCCTGCGCTGCAGCAGTACTAAGCCCAAGCAGCCCTAGGGCAATCAGAATAGAGCGAAAAAACATGGTGATCCCGTCAGCTAAGGAGTAAAAACAATCTAAACGCGAGCCATTAGTGTACTCCAGTCCTGTTGGCCCCGCTGCTGGCCAAGATAGCCAGCGTCAAGTCGTAAGCGCGCGCTGGCGCCCCTCAAGCAAATGAAACATTAAGTATAAGGGTCGACCTCACCACGGCAAATCACTCAGGCGACAACCACTCCACCAGGGTGTAGAGCATCTGCCCTTGCGAAGATCTGGATGGGCCCGCCACCTTTGCCGGGAAAAGCCGCTGCGCTGGCTGCGCAGCGGCGCGCGCGGCTTTTGCAGAATCAACTATCTGCACGCAGTTGGCCGGGTAGTGCTGGCGGTTGCCCCCGGGCATGTAGACCAAGGCCCAGCACTCTTCCGAGACCTCGGTTTGGGGGTCAGGCGGCACGAAGCCCGGCATAGTTTCAAAGCTTAAGCAAAGTCGCCGGCCCTGCCCTATGGAGTGCGAGTAATGATGTAGCCACCGGACTTCTCATCGTGCTGTAACTGCAACAGGCCGCGGTCGGCTGCTTCTTCAAGTAAGGCAGCAAACGACTGGAATCCATGATAACGCTCGCTGAATCCGGGCTGGCGACGTTTTAACGTCTGCTTGACCATCGAACCCCAGACCTTGTCCGTATCACCACGCTCTTCAAAAAGATCATCCAGCGTTGCCATGACCATATCGATGGCATCCTGGCTGCGCTTCTCGTCCTCGCTCATACCAGATTTCTTTTTGGATACGGGGGCCTTGGCCTTTTTCTTTCGAGTCGGGCGCTTGGAGCGTACCAGATCATCGTAAAAAATGAACTCGTCGCAATTAGCCGTCAACAGATCAGAAGTCGAGTTCTTGACCCCCACACCGATAACGTACTTGTTGTTCTCGCGCAGCTTGCTCACCAGCGGTGAAAAATCAGAGTCGCCGCTCAACACCACGAAACAATCGACATGGGACTTGGTGTAGCAAAGATCCAGCGCATCAACGACCATACGTATATCGGCAGAGTTCTTGCCAGATTGACGCACGTGCGGAATCTCAATGAGCTCAAACGCGGCCTCGTGCATCGCCGCCTTAAAGCTCTGGTAACGATCCCAGTCCGAATAGGCTTTTTTGACCACAATATTACCCTTGAGCAGCAGCCGCTCAAGCACTGCCTTCATGTCAAATTTCTGATCAGTAAAATCGCGTACACCCAGGGCAATATTCTCAAAATCACAAAAGAGCGCCATATTCCGGGTAGTAGTGTCGGTACTCATGATGGGTTTTCCGTATTGCAGGTTGCTTGCCCATATACCGGGCAAAGCATGAAAAAAGGCGGGTTCAGGGAGAGTCTAACCGCACCGCCGTGCCCGGGCTACATTTGGGGTGCGACATATGACGCCGATGTAAGAGTGCGGGCCTGGTAGCGTAATCCCCCACTTTGCAGTTGTGCCGCCAACATTGGCGTTGCATTCAGGTGGGCGCGCAGGTCGGCACTTTGTGCCGCGTAAGGCAATAGCGCTGCAATGACGTTCTCTGTTGCTGGGCAGCGCAAACTGAATGCACTCTTGACGGGGCTGTTGCGGGCCAGCATCGCCGGGACTGCAGAATTTTTCAGCTCATCGTGGTCGGCAAAATTGATACTGAGTACCCCGGTCGGCGACAGGCAGCGTTGCAATTGTGAAAGCCATTTGCGATCACAGGAAATCGCACGACTTGGAACACCGCCACGGCCAGCAAAAAGGTCGTCGATCACAAGATCAAATCGTGGCCCACGGTAGCGTGCGACGAAGCGCTTTGCGTCATCAAGATGAATAGTCGCAAACTCAGGTTCGATGCCGAACTGTTCGCGCGCCACGCGCACATGTACCGGGTCGTTCTCTACCGCGGTCACATGCAGTTCGCCAAATAACATCTGCAACTGACGGGCCACGGTGCCTGCGCCCAGCCCCAGCAACAAGGCCCGCTGCGGCTGGGGCCGCGGGTGAAAATAAAGACCGAGCCAGAGCAGATCCCAAACGCTGCCCGTCACAATCCGGCGAGGATTGAACTGGCTATGCAAGATGCCATCGGTATACAGGCGCCGGCTGGCGCCGGCACCGCGCACCTGATACCAATGGCCGTTTTGTCGATGACTCCACAGGACTGCTATGGGGCTACTCCTCGATTTTTCCTATGGAAAATTGTTATTCCTCCGTTACTCGATTGTAATGCGATGACTCTCGGGTGTTGCTGGTCTGGGCGATTGGAAAACGGATTTTGACGCAATGGCAAAGGTACACGAAAAGCTTAGCAAGAGTGGAACCCGCACTACCGACCAAAACAGGCCAGGCCTCAACTGTGCCGCGTCCGTGAAGGGGTGAGGGGAACCCAGGCACTGCCAGCGAAAGCTCAAACGGTGGTATCAACCCCGACATAGGTCTTAAAAGCCTGCAAATCCAGGAAATACCGACAGACCTCGACATCAGCGGCCATCAGCAGGGGAACCTTCTCACCGTAGGCGTCGGCCCAGTCTGGGCTCTGATCGACATCATGCACCTTCAAAGAAAAACGGTATTCATCTTGCAGTGCCACGAGCTGCGCGTGCATATCCTCGCACAGGTGACAATTGCGGCGCACGTACAAATCGAGAATCCCGGTTGGCATCAACTCTCCCCAAGGCATAGAACCTTTTCAGCTGAAAGGATATTCTAGGGGTTGGTTACTGCTGGCTCATACCCATGCCCTTGTCACTCTGGCTATCCATGTCGGCCATCTGCATTCTCGGCGCGATGTCCCCCGGGCCCAGCCTGGCAGTAGTAGTACAGAACACTTTGGCAGGCGGGCGCGCTCAAGGGGTTGTGGCCGCGCTGAGCCATGGCGTTGGAATCATCATCTGGGCTCTGCTGACGGCGGGTGGGATTGGCCTGCTGATCACCCAGCAACCTGCTCTCTTCGACGGCATGCGCTACGGCGGGGCGATCTTGCTGGTGTACCTTGGAATCCGCAGCCTGCGCAGCACGGCGAGCGCCGCCGAGGCGTTGTACACGGTTGCCGCCACCGCCCGCGCTACCCCGGTTCGGGATGGCTTCGCCATCGCCATCACTAATCCAAAGATTGCACTTTTCTTCCTTGCCCTTTTCAGCCAGTTTGTCCGACCCGAGGCCGGAATGGGCGAGAAAGTGATCATGGCGCTGACCGCCGGGGTCATCGATGCGCTGTGGTATGCACTCGTTGCATTGGCACTGTCGCACTCGGCAATCCTTGACCGCCTGCGCGCCCGGGCCCGGGCGCTGGACCGTCTTTTTGGCCTGATTCTGATTGCGTTGGCGGTACGGGTCGCGCTGTAATGCTATTCCTGCCGTAGGGCAACCTTGTTGCGCCGCGCAATCTATCGTAATCTGGACACGCTAAAAAATATAAATCACTCTATTTACAGTTAATTCTTATTGCTATGTGAATATCTTGGTTGACAACGTCATTTGTGCGGTGCACCATTCACGCTAACAAGAATGAGGTGAATGTGGTTCAGGCCAAATAGCCATCCACAGGCACCCGAGCAGCGCCGGGGGGCGGTTTATGCAGATCAAAGACAAAGTCAGCGTCGTTACCGGTGCCGCCAGCGGCATAGGCCGTGCCACAGCACTGGAACTCGTGGCGCAGCACATCAAGGGTATTGCTCTGGTAGACCTTAACGAGGGGCCACTGCGTGATCTCGCAGATGAGATCAACAGTGCGGCGGGCAGCGAAATTGCTTTGCCATTCGTCGGCGACGTCACCGATGAGGATTTTCGTGTCCGGGTCTTTGATGAGACGGCACGTCGGTATGGCGCTGTTCAAATCGTGGTTCCCGCTGCCGGTATTTTTCGCGACCGCATGGCGGTCAAAATTGATCGCGACAGCGGAGAGGCTGATATCTACCCGGCGGAGGTCTTTCGCCAGGTCCTCGAAGTAAATCTGATTCACCCGGTTTACTGGGCCATGGAAATGATCGCCCGGATCGCGGTCGACCGGCGTAATCGCGGCCTGAAAAAATGGCTGGCCGAGGAGAAAATCCAAGGCACCATTATCTTTATAGGATCGGTCTCCTCGCAGGGCAATCGTGGTCAGGTCTCCTACGCCAGCACCAAGGCCGGTCTTGAAGGCGCGGCCTCAACGCTAATGAAAGAGGCGATGTTCCACGGGGTACGCACCGGGGTCATCCATCCAGGCTTTGTCGACACGCCGATGCTTCAAGATATGCCGGAAGGCTTTGTTGAGCAGTATATCCTTCCAGATACCCAGCTCGGCCGGCTAATCCGGCCTGAGGAAATTGCCGACGCGATTTGCTTCATGATCCGAAATTCTGCAGTCAGCGGCCTGTTATGGGCCGATGCCGGCTGGCACCCAACCCCAGCCTGATACCCCCGTCGGGACCCCCGGGGAGCCGGGTTTTGGGCCTTGGTAACGGCTTGTGCGCTTGAGTCACAAAGGGGCGGGTCTTATGATCCGCATTACCCCTTTTCCCGTAGCGGTCATGATCGGGCGTCACTAGCCCAACCCACGCCATGAATAAGCAATCCCTCGATCCCCTCTGGATCGGCAAAACCTTTGACGACTTTCTGTTTCGCCCGCAAATGGGTGTTACTGCCAGCCGCGCGGCCGTACCGCTGAGTTCGAGCCTGACTCACGCCATTGCGCTGGAATTGCCCATTATCTCGTCCAATATGGATAGCGTCACCGGCGGTGACATGGCACAGACCATGGCGCTTGAAGGCGGATTAGGCGTTGTTCACCGCGGACAAAGCATTGAGCGCCAAAGTGATACCGTGGCACGGGTCAAACGCAGCCACAGCGCCGTGATTGAACACCCCCGTACACTGCCCGCCGGCTCTACGATCGGTGAGGCCCGTGCATTCGCGCGCAAGTACAAGATCAACGGTATTCTGATTGAAAATTCGCCAGGCAGCACGATTCTCGCTGGTGTACTGACCCGTCGAGATATTCCGTGGGACCGCTCGCAGGACAGCGAGATTGTCGACCGCTTCATGACGCCACTGGCCCAGTTAAAGACCGCAGGACCACAAGTGGCAACCGAAGAAGCGGAACGCATCATGTTTGATGGCCGCATCGAGCGACTGCCGCTGATCGACGATGAGCAACGTATCCATGGGCTCATCACACGCAAGGATGTGCGCTTTTTACGCGAGCGCCCATTTGCCAGCAAAGACGCCAAGGGCCGGCTACTCGCGGGAGCGGCTGTTGGCTGTTCCGGAGATTTTTTAGAGCGCGCCCAGGCACTCCTCGAAGCCGGTGCCGACTGCCTTTTTGTGGACATTGCTCACGGCCACTCGCAGGCCATGCAAAACGGGATCGAGCGCCTGCGCGCGCAGTTTCCCAACGTACCGCTGGTCTGCGGCAATGTGGCCACGGGTGCAGGCGCCCAATTCATGCGCGATCTGGGGGCTGATGCAGTCAAAGTGGGTGTTGGCCCGGGTCGGGGCTGCCGGACACGCCTTGAGACTGCGGCCGGAGTACCGCAACTACAGGCTATTCGTGAGGCCTGGTGTGCGGTGGGTGGCGAAATCGCCATCATGGCAGATGGCGGTGTGCGTCACGACAAGGATATCTTCCTGGCACTTGCCTGCGGTGCTGACACCGTAATGCTCGGCAGCGCGCTGTCAGGTACCGATGAAGCGCCAGGACGGGTAATCGAGGATCCTGCGACCCACAGCAAGAAGAAGATATACCGCGGCATGACCTCCCCTGAAGCCGTGATGGAATCGCTCTACGACGGCGAGGACGCTGAAACCATGGATGCGGCACTGGCGACACCGCCGGAGGGTCAGGAAATCCAGGTGCCCTACCGCGGTGGCGTGGTCGATATCCTCCACCGAATTCGCGGTCATCTGCGCTCGGCGGTCAGTTATTCCGGCTGTGAATCGCTGGCCGACGCACGTGAGATGACCCTGCCTGACCCGCTGCAGTACCTGATCGTACTGTCCGATGCCGCACGACGGGAGTCCTACGAACGCTGAGGCTGGCCCAAACGCAATGCGCAATACCCCAGCGCCGACAACTGCTACCCTGGGGCCGACGGCCACCCCCGAATCTGGGGCATGGCACCTGCTGGGACTGATCGCCCCACTGGTTACCCTGACGGGTATCATTGCAGGTCAACCGGCGGCGGGCGCCATCTTAGTGCTGGTGCTCTACCCGCTTGTGGATCTCGCCCTGGCTCGACCCGCGCCATCACGGGCAGCGCGTAGCGACGGGCAAGGCCTTTCGCTGCTGCTTTATATACACGTACTGTTGCACACCAGCGTGATTGTGGCGCTGTGCTGGCGTGCCGCAGTCGATGGCAACACCGCCGCCACCTGGATTGCCATGCTCAGTGTTGGGATCAACAGTGGCTCGAGCGGCATCATCGTGGCGCATGAACTGGGCCACAGCTCTGCACGATCGATCAACCACTGGCTCGGACGCTGGAATCTGCTGCTGACGCTTTATCTGCATTTCACGATTGAGCACAATCGCCATCATCACCCGGCGGTTGCGACCGACACCGACCCGGCAAGCGCACCGCGGGAACGCAACTTCTGGCAACAACTGGCGTACACCCTCCCTGCCCAGTTTAAGAGCGCCTGGGTACTCGCCGGGTGCAGCGGGTCGCAGCAACGTTTCAACCCGGTGCTGCGCGGTTTACTGCTCCAGAGTATCCTGGTCATCGGCATCTGGCAGGGGCTGTCGGGCAGCGTCGCTTTGGCTTTTGTCGGCCAGGCGCTGATCGGCATCTTCATGCTGGAATACGTCAACTACATCCGGCATTACGGGTTGCGCCGCGAGCGAGGCGCTCCGGTGACAGCACAGCATTCCTGGCAGACAGAGGCACGCTGGTCACGCTGGACACTGCTGGAATTAACCCGCCATCCCGCACACCACCTGCACCCGGGCCGACATTTCTGGGAGCTGCAACCTTGCCCCGATGCGCCAACACTTCCTGCGGGCTACTACGCCCTGTTCTGGCCGGCGCTGATTCCCCCATGGTGGCGCCGACTGATGGATCCCTTGCTGGAACCTGGCAACAGACCACAGTGACCCGCTGATAAAGTGTGGCTGGATACGTTTTTGCGCCATTACGCTGGCCGGGGTCTACACCACCGCGTCCACCGAACCACCAACGTCACGTTCGCGGTGGGCGACCCGTCGCCCGACATAGCCGCAACCAACAAACAAACTCTGTATATGTTTATTGCGAGGATGCGGTCAGAGTACCGGCGGTGACCAGGGTGGCGACGGTGACTTCAGCGCGCTTGCACTTTAGCTGCCCGTTGACATCAGCACTGAGATTAGGTGGGTTGATCACTCCCTGTATGCGCGCCGCCTTAGCCCCAAGCGGGCAGCCGGCATCGTGCAGCCGATCGATGTTGATATCGCTGATCAGGGAACGCAGATCGTTAATCGATGCCTGCAGGCCCCAGTTGCCGGCGTTATCGACCACACCAGAAATCCGTACGCCACGCACTTCGAGAAATGCCAGCCCGTCAGCAGTCACTTGAACCGAGACCGCCTCGATACGCTGATCTGTTGCCGAACCAATCGCCACCACATCGGCCGTAGAGGTCAAAGAAAGGGTGCCGATATAGGTACCGGCATAACTGCCGGTGGCATCACCTCGCGAAACCGAAAGCTCAATACCGCTACTCGATGAGCTTGCGCAACCGGCCAGTAACCCCATGCATAAAGATGCGATGGCGCCGGATCGACAAGCCTGCCGAGAAGATGAAACGCCGCTGATCAATGATAAAAACAGACGCATGGCGCGCCATGATAACGCATCAGGCAACTGCCCCAACCATACCGCCCTAGAGAAAAATCGATAACTGCACGTGGTACGCGAGACAAGACCACCAGCGGGCTGTGATTGATCGGCCCCGACAACCGCTGGACAACGGCTAGGTCTTGGACCTCGCTGATCTGCAACACGTTATTACTGGGGCCGGGCAGGCAGTCCACGGTCATCCCCTATCCAGCAGAATATTTCCTACCCCACAAGACGGGTACCAGGGCCAAAATAGATTCAAAACCGGCTAAACCCTGGATCGCAGATTGCCTGATGCGGGATCCTGTTTTCGAACAGGAGTTAGAGTAAGACCCATGCTAAGTGCGTACCTTAAATACCTTCTACATGCCTGCTCGCTGGCAATCCGCGCCGGCCCTCACCGCCGGTTATCGGTACTGCCGATGAGATTAGCGTTGGCTGCCGGAACTGCCTTTTGCATAACATCGGGGCTCGGGGCTCGCGAACATAACTTGGAAGAAAGTTCAGCACCAACTTTAATTCGACAGACAGGCTCGGCAAAGGATACAGAGCATGGGAGGAATGCTCCTTTGGCTAAATCCGCACTAGACCAGGCGTTTGTCGAGGCCGTCAAGAAAACTGCTGAAGATGTCTGGGGGGGAGATGCTTGGAACAAAAAGTTTGCTGCATGTATAGGCGCCAGGGCTACGTCGATAACCCATAAAATGAAACGGGCTGTTGTCGAAAAGGGGTTGATCAACGAAGCTGTATTTCACGGGGTGCTGATGGTGGATGCCCAAAGTCTTGAGCTTGTCATGTCGTTATGCGAGAAAGAAGGCGATTTAGTGACTGTCGATTCGGGCGATGACGAGGTGGCACCCGAGAGCATGTCGCTCAAAGAAGCCAAAAAGGTAACAGCCAGCCTAGCAAAGGCCGGGTATGTTCCACCCCCCAGGACGATTCGGGATATCACCCGCATCCTGGACGGCAAGCGCAAGGAGAGCTTGAAGGAGATCGAAGAGCAGCGTGTCCGTGCTGATGCAACGCCACCTGAGCGCACCAACCAGCGAGAGTTGGCGAACTTCTACCGCACGCGGGCCGATGCTGCGCAGTTGGTTGGCCGCTCAGGGCAGCAGATTGAAGATTACCGACTGGCTATCGAGCATGGCCGTAGAAGCTATGCGTCAGGTCAAATGCAAGCACACGAATATGCTGGAATGCTAACGGTAACAGCGGATGCCGAAATGGAGATAGGCTCGGCAATACAGGCGAAAACTCTATTTCAGGAGGCTATGGCTGTCGCTGCTAAAGCGGAATATCCAGAAGCAGAACAACTGATAATCCGAATCCTGTTAGTTCACTATTACTTGGATTATGACGATCTTCAGAACGCAGAAGATCTACTGAATCAAGCAAAGGAAACCTGGGCGAAGGAACAGAAGAACCGGAAGTACTGGGAAGTCGTTACCTGGGATGAATTGCAAAGCCAGGTCTGGGCCGCCGAAGCGCACCTATTGGCGACCTTTGGAAAACTTGAAGCCGGCGAGGTGCTGTACCGTCAGGCAATGGAAAACTTTCGCCAACACAAAGATATCCCGAACTACGGCGAGCGCATTCTTATCCCCAAACTCAATCTCAGAGTCCATCTGTGGCACCTATATCTGCTTGGCAGCAACCTGATCCGCCAGGGACGTCCGCTGGAAGCTGAGATTATTTGGCGGGAAATGATCTCAGAGTCGGTAAAAGGTTTTGGGCGTTATTCCAACGTGACGGCAGCGGCGACCACCGGGTTTTCCAGGGCGCTACTGGAACAGGGCCGCTTGGACGAGGCCGGAACACTGGCCGAGACAACCCTCGAGATCTGGCGGGCTATTGAAGCGCCTATCAACTCTTTTGCTCTTCAGGAAACCTATCAGTTGCTGGCCGATATTCTGGCCTTGCGCGAAGATTGGGAGGGGGCGAGTGACCTCTACGCATACATTGAAACCGCGCTTGCTGATGATCCTATGGCTCGGGAGCGGTTGCTCAATCAGAATCCCAGTTACGCCCTGACTTTATTTCGCTCGAACCATGTCGAGCGTGCCCGTATCGTTCTGGAACAAGCTTACACAGCCAAGCGCCAGGCCCTGGGTGATCAGCACCCACAGGCCGCCGAGTTAGGGGCCCTGTTAGCCGTCATGGAAAATGCTGAGGGCGAACATCAGCAAGCCCTGCTTCGCTTCAGGGAGACAGTACCCATCCTGCGCGCTCGCGCGCGCAGGTCCCGTGATGACGACACTTTGGGAGCGGTCCACGAGGCCCGGCTGGCCCTGGTTCTGGAACAATATATTGGCTTGCTGGCTGATCTGCACACCGAAGCTCCCGCCTCAGCACTGTCCCAGGGGCACCTCTCAAAAGCTTTCGAACTGGCAGACCATGCTCGCGGTCGAGCTGTTCAGAGCGCACTCAACAAGAGCAGCACGCGGGCGGCGGCAAAGGATCCAGCGCTAGCCCAACTGATGCGCCAGGAGCAGGATGCACTGAAACAGATCAGCGCCATGCGCGGGTTGTTGTCCAACCACCTTAGCCAAGCAAGCGACGAACAGGACCCGGGTGTGGTCAAGGACTTGAAGACCAGCATCAGCCGATTGAGTCAAGCGCGCTCGGCCCTGATGGCAGAAATCGAAGCTAACTTTCCCGATTACGCTGAACTCATCAATCCCACAGCACCGTCCCTCGCCCAGGCGCAGTCTATTCTACTGCCAGACGAGGCATTGCTCGCGTTCTTTGTCGGCAGGGAACGTTCCTTTGTCTGGGTAGTCAGTAAGGCAGGTGTACCGGCTTTTGTTGCAATTGAACTGGGAGCAGACGAACTCGGGGGTCAGGTCGACGAGATTCGTCTGGCACTCGCCCCCGATGCAGATACATTGGGCGACATTCCATCATTCGATCTGGGCGTAGCGTTTGAACTGTACCAACAGTTGCTCGGCCCCGTTGTGCCGGCCTGGTGGCAGCAAAAACATCTGGTCATCGTACCGCACCGCGCCCTGGGCTACTTGCCGTTGTCGGTTCTCCCAACACAGGAAATCGAGCCAGTAGCCACAAGCGACACGCTTTTCTCTAAGTATCGTGATGTTCCCTGGCTGGCACGCACACACAGCGTTACGGCACTGCCTTCGGTAGGCGCTTTGCGCACTTTGCGTGCTATGCCCTCCAGCAAGGGGCTCCGGCATAATTTCGCAGGGTTTGCTGACCCTGTATTCTCGTCCGAGCAGACCCAGGTGGTGACGGCACTGCAAGTCAGCACGGCAACAGCGGGTGAAAGCAAAATTGGGGTACGGGGGGTATCGGTCAGGTTACGCGGCCTGATGAAGGTTGAAAAACTCGACGCGATGACCAGCGTTGATATCAGCGTGCTGCCACCGTTACCAGACACGCGCGAGGAGGTGAACGAGATTGCGCGCGCCCTGCGGGCTGATCTGAACCGGGATGTATTCTTCGGTGAAGCTGCCAGTGAATCCCAGGTCAAGAGTTTGGACCTTTCAAATTACAGGGTGATTGCTTTCGCCACTCATGGGCTGATTCCGGGTGATCTGGACGGGCTCGTACAACCGGCGCTTGCGTTATCCTCCCCTGAAGTTGTGGGTGGTGACGAGGATGGACTGTTAATGATGGGTGAAGTGTTAGGCTTGCAATTGAACGCAGACTGGGTGATCTTATCGGCCTGTAACACTGGCGCTGGTGAGGGGGCCGGGGCTGAAGCCATTTCGGGCCTGGGCCGGGCCTTCTTCTACGCCGGCGCCCGGGCGCTGCTGGTCAGCAACTGGCCGGTAGAAACCACGTCGGCCAGAGCTTTGACAACAGGCCTATTCAGGAAACAACTGGCAGACGCCAACATGAGCCGTGCTGAGGCGTTGAGACAGGTTATTGTTGATCTGATTGACGGACCTGGTTACATAGAACCGAAAACCGGTAAGGTTGTATTCGCCTATGCCCATCCTATTTTCTGGGCACCGTTCAGTCTTATCGGTGAAGGTGGTCGCACTGCCGCCACGTCATTAGAATCGAGCCAAGGCAACTGATCGAACAATAGCAGTGAGCGCACCAGCGGGTCGAATGACGAAACGCCGCTGATCAATGATAAAAACAGGCGCATGGCGCGCCATCATAACGCATCAGGCAGACGGTCCAGGGCTCAGAAACTTTGCGATTGCACGGGCAACGCGAGAAGAGACTACGAGCTGAGTGTGATTAACCGGCAGTACCAGGCGATCGGTGATGGCGGCATCTTCTACTTCACACAGCCGTACCACTCCATCACTCGGACCGGGCAGACGGCCCAGGCTTAGCACCTGTCCCAGGCCCAGGCCCCAGATACCGGCAATCATCAGGGTCTTGCGTGCGCCTGGCCATGGCGGAGCCTGCTGCAACAGTCCATCGACCAGCGAGCACCCGAGCAGCCAGCGCCCCCAGGGTGAGTGCGACAGGCGCCGGGCAACACTGCTGCCACGCAGCGGTACCCCCAACAGCACCACACGCCCCGGATGACGCCACTGGTACCGGTTGAAAAAATGCGCAAGCACGATACCCCCCAGACTGTGGGCGACAAAGTGCACAGTACCTTCAAGTTGCCAGTCGATCAGGGCCTGCTGCAAAGCCTGCGCATTTTCGACTGGTGTGTAGCGGCGGCTTTCATAACGGTATTGGCGCACATTGAAGCCGTCCCGGCGCAGGCGAAAGCGCAAAAGGCTCATCTCACGGCCACTCATCAGCACGCCGTGGATCAGCACCACCGTCGAAGCCACGGGAGAGTTGGTTTTCAAACTCGCACCGATGAGGGCCGGTTTTCTCGCATTGTCCTATTTACAGCAATAACCCCGATCACCTCTTTTCCTTGCACCGCTCCCGTTTCATACACCTTTTGTGACTGCTATTATCTCACCCCTAGGCAAGCTGGTCTGTCAAGACAGGCCCCCATAGACCGGCAACGCTCGCCAATGCCTGCGCCCGCAAGGGCCACAACCAACCCAGGAGATCGAATGGACGAAGAGACGCGCACCCGCCTCGAAGCAGCTGCTTTCAGAGGATTGGTAGACCACCTGCAGCGACGCACCGATGTGCAGAACATCGATCTGATGAATCTCGCAGGCTTTTGTCGAAACTGCCTGTCCAAGTGGTACATGGCAGCCGCCCAAGACCAAGGGGTGCCTGTAGATTACGACGCCGCACGCGAGATCGTCTATGGCATGACTTACGATGAATGGAAGCGCGACTACCAGCACGAAGCAACTGAGCAGCAAAAAACAGAATTTGAAACAACCAAGCCGCTACACGCCTTGATCAGCGGCCACCACAAGGCCTGACCCATGACGACCACTCTTGAGGTAAAGCAGATTCCCTGCCTTTCGGATAACTACGGCTATCTGGTTCATGATGCCGTCAGCGGGCTGACCGCAAGCATAGACACCCCCGAAACCGGACCGATCGTGCAGGCGCTGGAACAAAAAGGCTGGCGGCTGGATTTTATCTTTAACACCCACCACCACGATGACCACGCCGGAGGTAACCTGGCGCTAAAGGAAAAAACCGGCTGCGAGATTATTGGGCCACGTGCCGATGCCGGGCGCATCCCGGGGATTGATCGCCAGGTCGGCGAAGGTGATTCGGTGGCGCTCGGCGAGTGGCGGTTCACTGTACACGATACCCCTGGACATACCAGGGGCCATATTGTGTATCACTGCCAACAGGCGGGGGCCGCCTTTGTCGGTGACACCCTGTTTGCATTGGGCTGCGGGCGAATCTTTGAAGGCACGCCCGCACAGATGTGGGATTCGCTGCAGAAAATCTTATCCTGGCCGGACCAGACCCTGATCTACTGCGCGCACGAGTACACCCAGGCAAACGCACGCTTCGCGCTCTCGGTAGAACCGGGCAACACCGACCTGGTGGCACGGGATGCGCAGATCAACGCCACCCGCGAACGCGGCGAACCCACCGTGCCAACCACGCTGGCGGTGGAGAGAAAAACCAACCCCTTCCTGCGACCTCACAGTTCAAACCTGCAGCAGACCGTGGGTCTCGTCGGCGGCAGCGATGTCGAAGTGTTTGCCCGCACTCGGGAACTGAAAGACAGTTTCTAACCTTGTCAGACATGAGTCTTGTTCTACAAAACGCTACAATTCAAACGTTGTCGCTAAAAACCAGGCCTTGAATGGTTTTACTCGACACCTGATCCTTTGGCATACCACCAGCAAACAGTCCCGCCCAAGGTGGCGGTCTGAAAAAGGGTTTCGCATGTCAAATTGCATTACACGTTATGGCAGGCCCGATGGCTCAGGGTGAGTGGCACCTGGGCATTGTGCTGGGGGCATCTGTATGAGTACCGCGCCACGTATTGCCGTTGATATCGGCGGCACCTTTACCGACGCGGTTCTGCAGGTCGGGGCTACACGCTACACCGCAAAAGTACTGACCACCTCGGCCAATCCGGCCGAGGGCTTCATGCAGGGTGTGTCGCAACTGCTATCGCAAGCCGTAGTAGCGCCAGCCGATGTGGCCCTGATTACCCACGGCACCACACTGGCGACCAATGCGCTGATCGAAAGGCGCGGCGCGCGAACGGCGCTGGTGGTGACCGATGGACACCGCGACTCGCTGGAGATCGGCTACGAAAACCGCTTTGACCAGTACAACTTTGACGCTAATCGCAATCCACCGCTGGTGCCACGCGCGCTACGCTGGAGTGTGCGTGAGCGGGTTGATTACCGCGGCCGGGTGTTACAGGTCCTGGATGAGCCTTCCGTCAATGCACTGATCGAACGCATCGAGACCGAATCCATCGAAAGCGTCGCAGTGGGATTGCTGCATGCCTATGCCAATCCGGCACATGAGTCGCGCATACGCGAGATTCTTTTGCAGCACTTCCCGGATCTTTATATCTCGCTGTCCAGCGAGGTTTGTCCCGAGATCCGCGAATACGAACGCCAGAGTACCACTTGCGCCAATGCTTACGTTCGACCGCTGATATCGGGCTACCTGGTTGACGTGCGCCAACGGCTGGCTGACAGTGGCTTCAACTGCGCCTGTTTGCTGATGACATCGGGAGGTCATCAGGTCACCATCGACACAGCGGCAGCGTTCCCGGTACGCCTGGTGGAATCCGGGCCCGCCGGCGGGGCCATCCTGGCGGCCCATCTTGCCCGCACACTCGGTGAATCGTCGGTGCTGTCTTTTGATATGGGTGGCACGACCGCCAAGATCTGCCTGATTGATGACTACGAGTTGCCGCTGTCGCGCACGTTTGAAATTGACCGCGCTCACCGGTTTATGAAAGGCAGCGGCATGCCGATCAAGATCCCGGTTGTGGACATGGTTGAAATCGGTGCCGGCGGTGGCTCACTGGCCCGGGTCGACGAGCTGGGCCGTGTCACCGTGGGACCTGACAGTGCTGGAGCTGATCCTGGGCCCGCCTGCTACGGTCAAGGCGGTCTAGGCGCTGCGGTCACCGACGCCAACCTGCTGCTGGGACGACTCGACCCCGACAATTTTGCCGGCGGACACCTGTCTCTTGATTCCCAAGCTGCACACGATGCCGTGCACCAGGCTGTAGGTGAACCGCTGCGCACTCATGCAGACGGCGCCGCGCAGGCGATCATCGAAATCGTCGATGAAAACATGGCCAGCGCAGCCCGGGTACACGCGGTGGAGAAAGGATCTGATGTGACTCAGCGTACCCTGATCGCCTTCGGCGGGGGTGCGCCGCTACACGCCATGGCGGTTGCACGCAAACTGGGCATTTCCCGGGTCATCATCCCGCGTGATGCCGGCGTGGGCTCTGCCGTGGGTTTTCTGCTCGCACCGGTTGCCTTTGAGGTTGTGCGCAGCCGTTTCACCGTGCTGGATGAACTCGACCCGGCACTGATCAACACGCTGTTCGATGAAATGTCGCACGAAGCGCGATCCACTGTACAACTCGGTGCCAAAGAGGCGCGCATTGACGAGACACGCCATGCCTACATCCGTTACGCCGGGCAGGGTCACGAGATCAAAGTCCGCCTGCCCGACCGGCCACTGACCGAAGCCGATCGTGACATCATCAGCGCCACCTTTACTCACGCCTACCAAACACAATATGGCCAGGGCATTCCCGGCGTCCCCCTTGAGATTCTGACCTGGTCATTGACGGCTTCAGCCCCGGCAAATGACCACGTCCACCAGACACAGCCATCGTCAGCAACAGCAGTTGACGATAGCTGGGCACAACGGGCAGTGCAGATGCCCGGCACCGACGAGAAGGTCGACTGTCCGGTGCTGTCCCGCGACGCCCTGTCGGCAGATGCATCCATCGATGGTCCGGTAGTAATCACCGAAGACCAGACCACGCTGATTGTCCCGGGACAATGGGATGTATCGTGCAACGAACATGGCGACCTTGTTGCCAACAATCATCAAACAGCCGGCCATAGCGGAGCGATCGGGGGTACTCTGGCAACCATCCAGCGCCAGGTCACCTGGGACCGACTGATCAGCATTGTCGAAGAGCAGGCCCAGGCGCTCATTCGCACCGCCTTCTCGACAACCGTGCGTGAAGCCGGCGACCTGTCAGCCGGCATCTTTGATCTTTCCGGGCGCATGCTGGCACAGGCTATCACTGGCACTCCAGGCCATGTCAACGCCATGGCTGCATCGGTCGGCTACTTTCTCGAGGCCATTCCGCTGGAGCGCATGTGCGCAGGCGATGTCTACGTTACCAATGACCCGTGGCTTGGCACCGGCCATCTGTTTGACTTCACCGTAGTAACCCCGGCCTTTATCGACCAATGCATTGTTGGTCTGCTTGCCTCTACTGTCCACGTGGTAGATATCGGTGGCCGCGGCTTCGGCCCGGATGCCGGCCAGATATTTGAGGAAGGGTTGTGCCTGCCAATCCTGCCGCTCTTTGAACAGGGTCAACCCTGTGACGCGGTGATGGCCATTGTCCGCGCCAATGTGCGCGAACCCGATCAGGTGATCGGTGACCTGTACTCGCTGACCGTCGGCAATGCAGTCGGCTGCACCCGCCTGGTCGAGATGATGACCGAATTTGGGCTGAGCGACCTTGATGAAATCAGTCAGCACATCATCGAGCGCTCGCGCTCAGCCATGCTGGACGAGATGGCCCAACTGCCTCGTGGCCTCTGGCGCAACGAGATGACCGTGGACGGTTACGGTGAACCGGTCACTCTCAAGGCCGAACTACAGATCAGTGACGAGGGAGTATCGGTCGATTTTGCTGGCACTTCAGGCGTTTCACCCTTTGGCATCAACGTGCCGCTGAGTTACACCCAGGCCTATGCTTCGTTCGGGGTACGCTGTGTGATTGGTTCGGCAATACCGAACAACGCCGGCTCGCTTGAGCCGATCAAGGTTACCGCACCACCCGGTTGTATTCTCAACGCGCCACGGCCGCACGCCGTAGCCGTACGCCATGTCATTGGCCAGATGCTGCCGGACGTCGTGCTGGGTTGTATCGACAAGGCCCTGCCCCACCGGGCACCTGCTGAAGGCAGTTCCAGTTTGTGGAATCCGATGATGACCGGCGGGCCCGGACTGCTGGACGGTCAGGATTACGGCAACGCCACACCGTTCTCGGTCACTATTTTCCATTCCGGCGGCACCGGAGCACTACCCTGGCGCGATGGCCTTTCAGCTACCGCTTTTCCTTCCGGCGTGCGCAACACCCCGGTTGAGATTACCGAGTCCATCGCTCCGGTGATCTTCCATCGCAAAGAACTGCGCCCAGGCTCGGGCGGTGATGGCCGCTACCGCGGTGGCCACGGCCAGTTGATCGAGATCGTCCATGCCCAGGGCGCGCCATTCGCGATCTTTGCGCTGTTCGACCGAGTCGATTACCCGGCCCGGGGCCGAAACGGCGGCACGGATGGGGCGCCCGGCGTGGTTCGCCTTGCCAGCGGCAAGACGCTGAAAACCAAGGGTAAGCAGATCGTTCCCGCGGGTGAACGATTGGTGATGGAACTCCCCGGCGGTGGCGGTTACGGCGATCCTGCTGAGCGCGAGCGTGCTCTTTGCGAGCGCGACCACAACAACGAGATCGACTGATCCGGCCCGCTAAGGCCCATCGATCAACGATCGCTCGCGTTTAAAGGGCACGGCATCGCGATCCGGAGGGTTATCCAGTTCGCGGGCAGCACGGTGCCCGTCGTAAACCGCGGCAGCAATGGTCGCCGGCGCCATGCAGTCGCCGATACGCGAGATTCCAAAAGGCAGATCGTCCAGATGCTCTTGCTGCTGGCCGGCAAGCGCAAAGTACAAGTCATTCACTGGCGCTCGCAGGGTTACCATAACCAGTGTAGCGGCTTCGAACTGAAGTTCGCGGCCAGTACTGTTGCAGGTTAATGTGGCGGTGTTGGAATCAACTCGTGCCATGGTGTGTTTTGGAACAAGTTTAACGTCTCGCTCTAACAAGGCCTGCTCTATCCGGTGCTGCTCCATCGTGTTGTGAGTCCAACACGATACTTCCGGACCCGGGGTCGCCAAAGTGACCGACAGCCCACGATCCGCCAGCAGTTGCGCAATGACGCCACCAAGATAATAGTGATCATCATCATAGACCAGGACTGGGCCTCGCGTCGGCAGCGTACCCGCAACAATATGATCGGGGGTCAAACATTGCGGATGATCCTCAATACCCGGTACTGGCGCAAACGTTGCACGACCGAGCCCATCGGCACGCCAGTAGGAGCCGGTCGCGATTAATACCTGATCAGCACCGAAATCGCGGATGCTGCTCTCATCCATCTTGCTGCCCGGATAAAAGCTGATGTGGGTTGAACGCGCAATCTGGCCCAGTCGGTAATCACTCACCCGCTTGTAGCTCGCGAGCCCCGGCAGAGTTGCCTCGCGCACCGCACGCCCGCCGCCATCGCCACTGTCAGCCAGTGCCACCTCGTAACCTCGCTGACCCAGGCTCATTGCCGCTTCAAGGCCGGCCGGCCCGGCGCCTACCACCAGCACTTTTTCGCTCGCGCCGCGTGGGCTGATGATCTCCGGATGCCAGCCGCGACGCCATTCCTCGCCCATGGTCGGGTTCTGGGTACAGCGGATCGGCGATTGGGTCCAGTCGCCGCTGACACAGATATTGCAGCCGATACACTCGCGGATATCCTCGATCCGCCCCTCTTCTATCTTACGCGGCAAAAAAGGATCAGCAATCGAGGGCCGCGCTGCGCCAATCATATCCAAAATGCCACGCTTTACCTGCGAGACCATGGCATCGGCCGAGGTAAAACGCCCTACCCCCACCACCGGCTTGCTGGTCACCTGTTTAACAAAAGCGATGTAGGATTCCTGCGATCCTTCCTCACCAAAACGGGCGGTGACCGAATCATTGGCCCAGTCACTGACGTTAACGTCCCACAAATCCGGCATTTCAGCCAGCATCTCCACCACCTCACGCCCCTCGGCCCCACTGGCAATGCCCGCATCACCGAGCAACTCATCTACAGCAAAGCGAATAGCAATCCCGCAACGATCCCCCACCGCATCCTTGGTGTCTTCAAGCAGCTCGCGGGTCAGTCGTACCCGGTTCTCCAGCGAGCCGCCGTATTCGTCGCTGCGCCGGTTGTGACGGCGGCTGATGAAATGCATTGGCAGAGAAAGATCATGGCCGGCATACACATAAACGATATCGAAGCCGGCATCACGGGCGCGAATGGCCGCCTGGCGGTGCCAACGCCGTACGTCTGCGATATCGCGTTTGGTCATGGCGCATGCCTGCACTGGATCAAAACTGTTAACACCGCTGTCGGACACGCCCAGTACCGGTAAACGCGAGTAACGGTTAGAAACATTGTGGCCACTATGGGTCAACTCGATCGCGGCCAGCGCACCGTGCTCATGCACGCGATCAGCCATCAGGGCCAAACACTGCTGGTCACCTTCATCCCACAAACGCGCCTCCTTAGCCGGCAATACATCGGTGGAGGCGTGGATGTCGCATTCCTCGGTTGCGACTACAGCCCAGCCGCCCTCTGCCTTTACCCCACGCATGGCTGCCACGCTGTTGGGCATAGGGTGACCCATACCGTTGCAGTGCGGCACCTGATAAAAACGGTTGCGGGCAGTGACCGGGCCAATCGCTACCGGCTCGAACAAAATGTCATAACGTGGATCGCGGCTCATTTATCCTCCTTCATTGTTTTACTGGCCTGTTACATCTTGGTTCGATCAGTGAACGCGGTATTCACTCTTTTTTAGTACGCCACGCCAACAACGTGGCCTGCGAGTCAATGCTTTTTCTACTCGGCGAGCCGCGCGCACAAAAACCCGGGCAAGCAGAAAAGCGCGGAACTTAAGCCCATTGTAGGAAAACACTGAGAAGTAGATCGGCTGGTAACGCCACAGCGCATAACGGTCGGTGCCGGCCAGTCCCGGCCCATGAAATGACCGCAACCCGCTCAAAGTCTCGAAATCGACTTCGGCATCTCGGGTTGCGGACTCAAAATGTAATAACCGGATCCCCGGCGTGGTGATACAGCGCATGCCTCTGGCCCGGGCCCGCAGGCAAAAATCGACATCCTGAAAACTGTTGGGAAAAGCCCGCGAGAAACCGCCGAACTCGTTGAAAGTCGACTTGCGACAACACAAAAAGGCGCCGCTGACTGAGGTGGTCTCGTGATCTGCCAGGTAGCGGTGCATGGCATCACCCACGTTATCGGCGCTCGGGTGGGGTGCGTAATGCACTGCCGAATTACGCCCAACGTTGTCCCCGCAGGACTGCACGCTAAGATCGGCGTTCAGCAACATACCGCCAACACAGGCGACATCGTCTTCCTCCAGCAGTGAGATCACATCTGCCGTCCAGCCGTTGGTCTGCAGTTCAGTGTCATCGTTCAGAAAGACCAGCACATCACCACTGGCCTGACGGGTGCCCAAATTGCACTTGCGGGCAAAATCAAAACCGGACTCATCGCAAACCGCCAAACCCTCGAGGCCGTGATACTCAATGAGTTCGCGTGCCTGGCGAACATCGTCCCCATGGTTGAGTACCAGCACAATCTGCACCTGTGGAGATTCGGGGCCGGGAGAATCCTGCAGTGGCAGCGACCGGCGGATCGACTCCAAGCAGTGATCCAACAAAGTCAATTCAATTCCGTTCACCTTTCGTTTCGTGCCCAGCTGGCAAGGTATGACGATGGAGATCGCGGGCACTCGTGTACAACGGAGGCGCGAGCGATA
>MPMB02058157.1_pt1 | contig 21331 bp, 20 predicted proteins | sample 1617371 | NCBI WGS metagenome assembly MPMB02 (sample SAMN05944808, study PRJNA350692) | marine metagenome | biome: marine; feature: ODZ; material: water; isolation source: 300 m water sample filtered on 0.2 um supor filter | place: Pacific Ocean | collected 2012-04-08 | depth 300m m
ACCTGCCCCGTCGCGTCGAGGACACAGCCCGCCGTCTGCCGGTCGCCCAGGTCCACACCGATCGTCACTGCGGTTTCGCTCGTGATACCGTTCGCCATGCCAGCCTCCTTTGGGCCTTGAGCCCGTGGTTGATTTGGGGATCGCAAGATACCCCGTTTGGAGGCTGGCCCTCTCATCTCATCTGCGAGGCAAGGCTAAAGCCTTGCCCCACGAACGTCGACGCAACCGAGCTGCGGTCTAGCGAGGTTGGCGCAGTACCAGGACCGGCCGGCAAGCCCGCGGCAAGTTCGGTGCGGGCGGAAGGGTATAATTCGCCAGCAGCTATGCCCGCCTATGCCACCGTGCTCTTCGATTTGGACGGGACGCTGATCGATTCGATCGAGCTGATCATGTCGTCGTTTCGGCACACGATGCGCACGCACCTCGGACAAGTCCCGCCGGATTCGGAATGGCGGGGCGGCTTCGGGATTCCGCTGCGGCCGCAGCTGGCGCGCTATGCGCGCGATCCGGACCAGGTTGCCGACATGGCCCTGACGTACCGGGCCTACAACCGCGAGCACCACGATCGACTCGTGAAGCCCTATCCCGGTGTCCAGGAAATGGTCAGTGGATTGACCGACCAGGGGGTGAAGCTGGGCATCGTTACCAGCAAGAACCGGGCGGGGACACAGCACGGGCTCCGGCATTGCGAGCTCGATCGGTTCTTCGAGGTGGTGGTGACGTCGGACGACGTGACGGAGCACAAGCCCCGGCCCGCCCCGGTGCTGGAGGCGGTGAGGCGACTCGACGCATCTGCCGAGGAGACTGTCTTCATCGGCGACTCGCCCTACGACTGCCAGGCGGGGAAGGCGGCCGGGGTGTCAACGGCGTCGGTCCTCTGGGGGCCGTTCAGCCGGGAGACGCTCGAGCCGCATGCCCCAGACCACTGGCTCGAGTGTCCCGAGCAGGTTCTCAGACTCGAGTGGGCCTTTCCGGGCGAAATGGGTGGAGGCTGACGCCGTGAGCGATACCGAGCCGACGGAGATTCCAGAGGGCTACCGCCTCTTCGAGTTCATCGATCCCTTCGAGGAATTGGTCGGGCCGTTGTGCTTCAAGGTAGACGCGGACGGTCGGTTGCGGTTTGCCTTCGAGGCCAAACCGTCGCACTCGAATACATCCGGGCAGATCCACGGCGGGATGCTCGTGACATTCGCCGATTTCGCGCTCTGCCTGGCGGCCATTCACGGTTTGCCTGATGAGCGCTGTGTCACCGTGTCGCTGAACTGCGAGTTCACGGCGGCCGGTGAGGTGGGAGATTTCATCGAGTCGACCGCCGAGGTCGTACGGCGCGCACGCTCGCTGACGTTCGTGAGGGGGCAGGTCACGGCCGGCGACCGAATCTTGCTGAACTACAGCGGCATTGTGAAGCGGCTGCCCAGGACGGGCGGGACCCCGCGCACCGAGCTGCCGAGACGGGACGCCGAGACGACGGAGCGTCCGTGATAGTTATGGATATAATCAGACCCAACCTGGTGAGAACGATGCTCTCAAAGGAGATACGCACATGCGTCCTCGTCTGACGTTCTGGATGACCGTGGCCGCGCTCGTGCTCGCCTCGCCCGCGGCTTTTGCCCAACAGGGCGCGGCCGACGGTGAGTGGCGCAGCTTCGCCGGCGATCTGGGCAGCACGAAGTACTCGGGGCTCGACCAGATCGACGCCGACAACGTGGACACGCTTCATGTCGCGTGGCGTCGTCCGCTGGTCGACGCCGCATATCTGGCGATAAACCCGGATGTTCGCTATTCCAGTGTCTCGACCTCCGCGCCTGTCATCGTGGACGGCGTCGGGTACATCCCGAATGCCATCGGGTTGGTCGAGGCGTTCGATATCGGAACCGGCGAGACTCGCTGGGCCCAACAACCGTATGGCGGCGCCGATGACCTGCGTGGTGCCGGCACACGCGGCGTGGCCTACTGGTCCGACGGTGCCGACGCCCGCATTCTGGCGCAGCGCGGCGAGTATCTGTATGCCCTCGACCCGGAGACGGGCGAGACGCTCGGGGATTTTGGGGACGGTGGTCGGGTCCATCTGACGGTCGGTCTGGGCGAGGGGGCCCGGTATCGCTGGGGTGGCGCCCCGACGGTGGTGCGCGACGTGGTCGTCGTGGGGCAGTCGATGTCGGACACGTTCGAGACCAAGGAAGCCCTGCGCGGGGACGTGCGGGCCTTCGACGTGCGGACGGGCGCGCTCCGCTGGCAGTTTCACACCATTCCGCAGGCTGGCGAGTTTGGCACTGACTCCTGGGCAGACGACTCCTGGCAGTACTCGGGGCATGCCCCGGTCTGGTCGCTGTTCAGCGCGGACGAGGAGCTTGGCTATGTCTACATGCCGGTCACCTCGCCGACCAACGACATGTACGGCGGGCATCGCGGGGGCAACAATCTGTTCGGCCAGAGCATCGTGTGCGTCGATGCCGAGACCGGCGAGCGCGTCTGGCACTTCCAGACGGTGCATCACGGGTTGTGGGACTACGACCCGCCGGCGGCGCCGATCCTGATGGACATCACGGTCGATGGTCGACCTATCAAGGCCGTTGGCCAGCTCACCAAGCAGGCCTTTCTATTCGTGTTCGACCGGGTGACGGGCGAGCCAGTGTGGCCGATCGAGGAGCGGCCGGTGCCGCAGTCTGGCACGCCGGGCGAGCTGACGTCGCTGACCCAGCCGTTTCCCACGAAGCCACCGGCGTTCGACCGGCAAGGGGCAACCGAGGACAATCTGATCGACTTCACACCCGAGCTGCGCGCCGAAGCGATCGCCATCGCGAACAGCTATGTCACCGGACCGCTGTTCACCCCGCCGTCGATTCGAGGGGATGGCCCGAACGACAAGAAGGGCACGATCCAGCTGCCCGGGTCGCAGGGCGGCGCCGACGTGCAGGGTGCGGCGTTCGATCCTGAGACCGGCTTTCTGTATATCCCCTCGATAACCTCGCCGTTTGTGGCCGACATCCTCGAGGGGAATCCCGACCGGACCAACCTGGACTTCGTGAAGGGTAGTCGGCAGTGGATTGGTGGCCCGCGCGGGTTGCCGCTGTTCAAGCCGCCCTATGGGCGCGTGACCGCTATCGACATGAACCGCGGGGAAATCGTCTGGATGAAGCCCAACGGCGACGGGCCGCGGAATCACCCGGCCATTCGGCATCTAAACCTGGGTCCGCTCGGGACACCGGGCCGGCCGGCGCCGCTGCTCACCAAGACGCTGCTGTTTCTGGGCGAGGGCTCGACCAATCTGCCGGGTGGCGGGCGTGTCATGGACGGCATGCCACCCCAGATCGTCACCAACTACGGGGGGCGCTGGTTCCGCGCCTATGACAAAGCCACCGGCGACGTGGTCTGGCAGACGGAGCTCGCCGCCGGCTCAATTGCGCCGCCGGTAACCTACATGTTCGAAGGCAAGCAGTATCTGCTGGTGTCGTTCGGAGATGTCAACGTCCCGGGCGAGATCGTGGCCTACGCGCTGCCGTAGCGGGTCAGTCGGCGCAGGCTGGTTTTTGCTGGAGCCACTCGACGCCGGCGTTGCTGGTACGCAGCATGTCCACCGGTGGACCGACGAGCTCCGGCCGATCCGCGATCTCGATCTGGACCAATTGCTCGGCGAGCCCAGGGAGCTCGGCCGGGAGCTGGGGCAAGGTGCCCAGGTATTCCATCATCGCGCTGGTTTCTCCCACCCCGAACACCTCGGTCGGTCGCGGGCAGTCGCGCGGGCAGCTGACCCGCGCCACGCGGAGCTGCAACGTGCCGTCCGGTTCGGTCTCGGCATAGAAGTCCCGCATCTCGAGTTGAGCCACCTGATCCCGAACCGCGCCAAGCGTGACGTTCAGCACGAAGCCGGACTCGAGCTGTTTGGCGAAGAGACGTGGCAGCTCGTGGCGAATGCGGGTGAGCGTGCCCAGCAGGCGCCCTTCGAGCAGTCGCTCGAGCACCTGCGCACGCTCCGCCAGTGTGCCCGGTGTGGCGAGCGCCATGTCCACGAACGTCTGCACGTTGAAGTCGTTTTCCGGGCTCGCCACCAGTCCGGCCGTCGCGAAGATGACGTCGTCGTGTGTGTCGAGCTTGCACGTCAATTGCGGGCGCCGGTCGCCGCCATACCAGACCAGCAGGCTGTCGGCCGCCGCGATAATCACCTGGTCCGGCGTCCGAATGACGGCCAGCGTCGTGGCGTGCACGGGCAGGGTGGCCGCCAGAATTGCGATGGTTGCGGCTGTGCTGCGCACGACTGATGTGACGTGCGTGAACGCGTGACGGGTTTGGTTCACGGCGTAATGACCCATCACCGGCAGGATGTCCCGCCCGCCGGCGACGCGATGTGGGAATGAGAGCAGACCCTAGAATCCGCGCTTGCGGCCTCGGAGACCCCGGCGGCTGCCTTTGGGTTTCGCGGGACGACGCCCGAAGTCCATAGCCGGCGGGCCGTCCTCCATGAATCCTCCCCCCGGTGGTCGTGGCGCCCGATCACGGGCCTCGCTGACCCGGAGATTCCGGCCGTTGAGCTCGGTGCCGTCGAATTTCTCGATCGCCGTCGCCACGGCTGCGGCGTCGCCGAACTCGACAAAAGCAAATCCACGCGGCTTTTCGGTGGCGCGGTCGACCGGGAGAAAGACTTCCGTGACCTGACCCACCTGTGCGAACAGGGTCTCGAGGTCTGTCTGCGACGTTTCGTAGCTGAGGTTACCGACAAAGATTCGTGAAGAAATGATGTCCTCCCTTGTCAGCTCACTGCTGATCGTTGCGGCTCATCCCCGTGCCGGTCCCCGCTCCTCGGGTCTAGACACGGGGACCAGACTCGGTGCCGTGCCATCACGGTGTGTGGAGACGAAAGCCGGTAGGCCTGTCGGGTCACGCGGTGATGCCACGGGGACGTGCCCAACGGGCCCAGCATACTCTGACACCCATGGAAACGCAAAGTATCGGGTGCGTCAGCGTGTGCCTGTCGGGACGTCGGTTTTGAAGAGTGCCACGTCGGTGTCTGGCAGTTCGAGGCTGGTCTGCCACTGGCGGGCAATCCAGTGACAGGTGGCAGCGCTATAGAAGCACACATGCGTCGGATCTCGGATGTAGCGCGAGCGCATGAAGGCTCCGTCGTCGCTGACCCACCTGGTCATCATCGCCAGATAACCCCCCGGTGCCAGCACCGAGAACAGGCGGTCCAGCTCGGCCCGCGGATGATGCAGGTGCTCGATGACCTCGCTGGCGGTGATGAAGTCGTATTGCCGGTTCCAGACCGCCGGGTCCGGCGCGTAGAAGACGTCGTAGAGATGGACGCGGAGCCCGGCCTCGGCCAGCATCGGGCCCAGCGCCGGCCCAGGCCCGGAGCCGAAGTCGAGCCCGACCGCGCCGTGTGCGACACGGGCGATGAGCGGGTTGGCCAGTCTGGAGAGGAATCGGCGGTACCGGGGGTCGGCCGGGTTGTTCTGATGCTGGTCGTACCGCGCCTTCTCGGCAGTCGTATCGACCCGTGCCGCCGGCGGTACGAAGACCAGCGCGCACGTCTGGCACCGCCAGTACGGACGCATCCGGTCGCGGTGATACTCCGACGCGTCCGCCGCGCTACACAGCGGACAGGGAGGAGCGGGCTCTTTCACTAGCGGTATGCTGGGTTCTGAAAGTCTGCGCGGCACCCGGCGTCCCAGAGCGACCGCTGGTTCCCGTGCGCCGGCATCCCGCCAGCGTCCTTTAACAGCCTGGCCAGATGCAGGAGATTCCAGGTCATGAAGGTGGTGTTCCGATTGGTGAAGTCGTTATCGAGACCGCCCGAGCCCTCATCGAGGTAGGAAGGGCCGGGTCCCGCTTCGCCGATCCAGCCGGCATCCGCCTGGGGAGGAATGACATAACCCAGGTGCTGGAGCGAGTAGAGCACGTTCATGGCGCAGTGCTTCACCCCGTCCTCGTTGCCCGTGACGAGACAGCCGCCCACCCGACCGTAGTAGGCGTACTGGCCGTGGGCGTTGAGGTGGTGCGAGGCCGCATAGAGACGTTCGATGACCTGGGTGCAGACAGACGTCTTCTCGCCGAGCCAGATCGAGGTGCCGAGCACCAGGATGTCGGCAGCCATTACCTTGTCGAGAATGCCCGGCCAGTCGTCCTGTGCCCAGCCGTGTTCGGTCATGTCCGGCCACACTCCGGTGGCAATCTGGTGGTCGACGGGTCGTAGCAGCTCGACGGTCACCCCGTTCTTTTCCAGAATCGCCCTCGAGCTGGCGATCAGCCCCTCGGTGTGAGACAGCTCCGGCGAGCGCTTGAGCGTGCAGTTGAGAAACAGCGCACGCAGGTCCGAAAAGTCCCAGCGACTCGTCGTGCAGAGCTCTTCCTGTCGTTCGGTCAGTCTCACGATCTTCTCCCCCAAGGTTGTCGCTGGCAACGCGTCGGCCGACGCCCGTTCGAGCGATTCTTGGCGGAGGCCTCGTTAAAACAACGGGTAGATGAACGGCGCGGCCGCGGTGCCGGCCAGCATGATCAGCGCGCCGATGAGCAGCAGGACCAGGACGATGGGAGTCAGCCACCATTTCTTGTTGTGACGCAGGAACTCCCAGAGCTCGGCGAGCAGTCCCGGCGGCGCCTGTTCGGCCTGGCTCGCGAAATCGCCCGTATTTTGATTGTTAGACTCGTTCTCAGTCATTTTCGATCCCACCTGCGAACTGTCGATCAGAATTGGCGCAAATATCGGTTTACCCGGTCGGCCGTGTCGCGATGCACCCAGTAGCTGGGCGCGGAGCGGTCGAACCGGCGCGCCATCGGGTCCCGACCAAGAACACGCATCGTGAGGCCGATGGGGGTCATGACGAGAAAATAGACGATTCCCAGCAGTAGATGCGACACCGTCCACCCGATCGGGTAGACGGCTGTCATCCAACCTATGTAGATGACCCGCCGGCTGGCGGGCCAGAGGGCGAAGATGGCGCTGAGCGTTCCGCCGACGGCCCAGAGCGCAGCGGCCGGTGTGAGCGCCCCGGTGCGACGCCAGACCAGCAGGCCAACACCGGCGAAAAAGGTCGGCAGCAGCAGGCCGAACACCAGCAAATCTCGGCGAGAGGGAGTCCTGTTGATCTCGATAACGGCCATGATTGTGCGGCTGATGCGATGCGGGTCAGTCGAGCGCGAACTCTGCCAGATACTCGTCGGTGGTGTGGTCAGGGGCGTGGGGTTGGTCCCGCTTCAGCAACACACAGCGTTCCAGCACCAGCACGTCCATGTTCGTGGCCATGAAACAGCGATAGGCCTCGGCCGGCTCGCAGACGATCGGTTCACCCCGGACGTTGAAGCTGGTGTTGATGAGGACCGGACACCCGGTGTGTCGCTCGAACGCCGCAAGCAGGCGATGATAGCGCCCGTGGCGGATGGCATCGACCGTCTGGACACGCGCCGAGTAGTCGACGTGCGTGACGGCGGGCACGGTCGACCGTGCGACCTGCAGCTTGGCGACACCCTCGAGCCCCGCGTCGGGGGCATCCGGGGTGCGCTGGGACTCTCGCACCGGCGCGACGAGCAACATATAGGGACTGGGCTGCCCCTCTCGCATGTCGAAATAGTCGCCGACACGCTCCTGCAACACAGATGGCGCAAAAGGACGAAACGACTCCCGAAATTTGATCTTCCGGTTCATGACCGACTGCATCTCACGGCTCCTCGCGTCGCCGAGAATGCTGCGGGCCCCCAGCGCGCGCGGGCCGAACTCCATGCGCCCTTGAAACCAGCCGACGACGTTCTCTGCGGCGAGCAGCTCCGCGACGTGGTCGCAGAGGGTCGCGTCATCGTCAAACTGCTGATAGACGGCGTCCTGGGTGTCGAGGAACCGGGTCAGATCCTCATCGCTGAAGCGCGGTCCGAGGAGTGAGCCCCCTTGGGTGTCGTCGGTTGACACCGGTCTCGGCTTGTCGAGCAGTTGGTGCCAGATGAACAGCGCGACCCCCAAGGCGCCCCCGGCGTCTCCCGCCGCCGGCTGGATCCAGAGCTCGTCGAAGGGTCCCTCGCGCAGGATGCGGCCGTTGCCGACGCAGTTGAGGGCAACCCCGCCGGCCAGGCACAGGCGACGCTCACCGATCTCGCGGTGCACGTGCCGGGCGGCGCTCAGCATGATGTCTTCGGTGACCAGCTGGATGGAGGCTGCGATGTCCATCTCCCGCTGCGTGATGGGCGACTCCGGGGCGCGCCGGGGGCCTTCGAACAGATCGTCGAAGGCCGGCGACGTCATCTGCAGACCTTCGCAATACCGGAAGTAGGTCATGTCCATCTTGAACGACCCGTCCGGCTTCAGGTCGATCAGGTGGTCGCGAATCAACGCCGCGTAGGTGGGTTCCCCGTAGGGGGCCAAGCCCATGAGCTTGTATTCGCCCGAATTGACCTTGAACCCCGTGTAGTAAGTGAAGGCGGAGTAGAGGAGTCCCAGCGAATGGGGAAAGTGCAGCTCATGGGTCAGCGCGATGTGGTTGGCGCGGCCGACCCCGTAGCTGGCCGTGGCCCACTCGCCGACGCCGTCCAGGGTCAGAATGGCGGCGTGCTCGAAGGGCGAGGCGAAGAACGCGCTGGCGGCGTGCGATTCATGATGCTCCGTGAAGGTGATGCTCTTCTGATAGGCGCCACCGAGGCCCCGCCGGATTTCCCGGGGCAGGTGCAGCTTCTGCTTGAGCCACTGGGGCATCGCCTTGACGAACGACCCGAAGCCGCGCGGCGCATAGCCGAGATAGGTTTCGAGCAGCCGCTCAAACTTCAGGAGCGGCTTGTCGTAGAACCCCACGTAGTCGAGGCCGGATGCATCGATGCCTGCCTCGTCGAGACAGTAGGCGATGGCGTGGGTCGGAAACCCGGCGTCGTGCTTGATGCGGGAAAAGCGTTCCTCCTGGGCCGCCGCGACGATCCGACCGTCGACCAGGATCGCGGCGGCCGAGTCGTGGTAGAAGGCGGAGATGCCGAGAATGAAGGTCATGTGGTGGGGTCTGGGAGGGGAGTGTGTCACGTTAATGGGCCTCCAACAAACGATGAGTCGTGCCGACGCGCGACGAGTTGACGGATACTGCTGAACATGCTCCGGATTCTTCGGTTGGTCACCTACAACCTCCAACGTGGCATCAACTACAAGCAGATTCGTACGCATTTCTCGTCGCTGCCGGCGCTCCGTCAGGCGGATATCGTGGCGGTTCAGGAGGCCCTGGTGCCGGAGGGTGGGACCAACACGTTGGCCAGGCTCGCCGATGACCTCGAGGGCGAGTATGGGTGGAGCTACCGTACTGTGATGTCCTACCCCGGCAAAGAGTATGGCAATGGGTTTCTGTTCCGGCCGTCGGTGGCGCCGGTCGCCGACCAGGTCGTGCCGCTGCCGCGGGTCGATCGATTGGGGTGGGTGGCCCGTCTGAAGACCGAGGGGGGCGCGCCGGACACCAAGTCGGCGTTCGCCCAGGTCTTCAAGGTGGGTGGACGCCATGTGCGGGTCGTCAGCCTGCATCTTGATTTCGCCGGCGGGGGCGATCACCGCGTGCAGCAGCTCACGCATCTGCTCGCCGTGCTCGAACGGGCCTCGGGTTCAGACGGGAGTACGGTTGAGGTGCTGTGCGGCGATTTCAACACCAGCGGACACCACCGCTCGAAATCTGCCAGAGTGCAGACCCAACGGGTGCTCGACGTCGCGCTCGAGCGCGGGTTCACCGACTGCTCGGCCGCGGTGCCGTGGACCAGCGACATGTTCTCGAGCATCGACGCCGCCGACCCGGCCCGGCGACTCCTCGTGTTCGGTCGCGCGCTGGGTCTGCGGTATCGACAGAAACTCGACCACCTGCTGGTCAGGGGCGCCCGGCCAGTGGCGTCGGCCACGGCGGTGGCGGCGCCCGGCCACGCCCACCTGCCCGGATCGGATCATGTGCCGGTGGCGGTGGAGCTGCTGGTGTGAGTCGATGCTACCGGCTCGGGTATCATCATGACTCGACGAAACGGAGTTCCAGGCGATGATCACGATTCTCAATCAAACATCCAGGTTTCTCAGAATCCCGCTGTCTCGGGGCAAGGTGCTGCGACTGGGTCCGCGCAAGGAAGGTCAGATCTCCACCCAGGACGCCGAGCTCGACTCGGTGAAGCGGCTCGTTTCGGACGACGCCATCAAGATCATGGGCGAGGGCCCGCAGTCGGGGTCGTCGTCGGCGGCCAACCCGTCGATGCGCGCCAACGTGCAGGGGCATCATCAACGGGTATCCGGCGGACGCCGCGGCGATCGCTAGGTTTTCCTGGCGAGGCGCGCGTCTGGACGGCGTTGCTTCTTCGGTCACAGCCCGCCTGGACTGCGTTGCTTCCTCAGGGCCTGGGCGCGCACGCGCGCGCCCCGCGGACGCGGAGTGGGGCGATGGGGCCCCGCGTAGCGTTCGCGTGGGGTTCGGGGCGTAGCCCCGACTGGACAAAGCCCCTTGCCAGCCGAACGCCTCGCCAGGAAAACGGTGGGGAGGCCGCCCCGTCTGGACGAAGCTCTTTGTCAGCCGGGCGCCGCGCTCCGGAATCCGAACCTGTCGTCTTTCTGCAGCCTTTGGGGCCTGCCCGTCCGAGCTCACGCGGTGGCGGGTATAATCAGGCGGTTTTCTTGATACGGAGGTTTGGAGCAATGGCGCAATTCCCGACACGCCTCGCCTTTGGGCTCGGTCTTCTGGCGATCGCCGCATCGCCGTCCGCAGCGCATGCGCAGCAAGACGGCCAGTGGCAGACCTACGGCACCGAGAACGGTGAGTGGCGCAGCTATGCCGGCAACATCGCCGGGCAGAAATACTCGCCGCTCGAGCAGATCGACGCCTCGAACTTCGAGGATCTCGAGATCGCTTGGAGCTGGGAGTCGGCCGACAAGATGGTGAGCCGGACCATGCCGGACGGCAGCGAGTGGTGGGCGCCGCTCGACACCATCGTCGAGTCGCTGGTCGAAGACACCCCCAACCTCTATCGCACCGGTCACCTGCCGCGTGCTGGTGGCATGGCCGCCACGCCGCTCATGGTCGGGGGCGTCCTCTTCTTCAATACCGCGCTGTCGCAGGGGGTGGCGGTCGACGCCACGACGGGTGAGACACTCTGGGTGTTCAACCCCAAGAGCTACGAGGAGGGTACCACTCCGATGAGCGGCACCTTCCGCCAGCGCGGGGTCGCCTACTGGACCGACGGGGAGGGGGACGAGCGGATCTTCTGGGGCACCGGCGCGGGTCACCTTGTGTGCGTGAATGCCAAGACCGGACAGCCCTGCGCCGACTTCGGACCGGACGGCAGCGGCATGGTCGATGCCATGGTCGGGCTGCCTCGTGCCAACCGGGAGGAGCGCGACTACCTGAACGCGCTGCTCTACGGCATTCACTCACCGCCCATCGTCGTCCGCGACAAGGTCATCCACGGCTCGCAGGTGGCCGACCGCCGTATCACCAAGGAAGCGGTGCCGGGATGGGTGCGGGCGTGGGATGTGAAGACGGGCGAGCACTCGTGGGACTTCCATACGGTGCCCAATAGCGCCGACGAGTTCGGGGCCGACACCTGGCTGAACGACTCGTGGCGCTACTCGGGGAACGCGAACGTCTGGTCGATGCTGAGCGGCGACAACGAGCTGGGTCACGTCTATCTGCCAACCGGGACCGCCACAAACGACTACTACGGTGCCGACCGCCCCGGAGACAACCTCTACTCGGAGACGATCATCGCGGTCGATGTGGAGACCGGGGCACGGGTCTGGCACTTCCAGGCGGTGCACCACGGGTTGTGGGACTACGACTTCCCGACTCATTCGAATCTGGTGGACCTCACGGTCGATGGGCGCGACATCAAGGCGCTGGTCCAGGTGAGCAAGCAGGGCTTCGTCTATGCGTTCGACCGGGTGACTGGCGACCCGATCTGGCCGATCGAGGAGCGGCCGGTGCCGACCGACACCAACATGCCGGGCGAGTGGGTCTCGCCGACACAACCGTTTCCAACCAAGCCGGCCCCGTTCGAGTATCAGGGTGTCACGATCGACGACTTGGTGGACTTCACCCCGGAGATTCGTGAGATGGCGATCGAGGCGGTCAAGCCCTTCCGGCTTGGGCCGCTGTTCACGCCGACCTCACGACCAGTCGAAGGCGGCTGGCAGGGCACCCTGATGCGGCCACCGGACGGGGGCGCCGCAACCTGGGCCGGCGCCGCCATCGACCCGGAGACCGGCATGCTCTACGTACCGTCGCGCAACAACGCGGTCGTCATCAGCTTGTACGAGCCGGACCCGACCTTGGGCGCCACGGTGGCCTACACGCACGGCGCGCCGGAGGCGGACCGGCTGGCTGGGCGCGGGCTCGGGCCGTCCCGGAGCGGGGCGCTGATGCCGCAGGGGCTGCCGCTGCTCAAGCCGCCCTACTCGCGGATGACGGCGATCGACATGAACACGGGCGAGCACGAGTGGATGGTGCCGCTCGGCAATGGCGACCGGTATCGGAACCACCCGCTGCTGCGCGACTTGAACCTGCCGCCGCTTGGGGGCGACGGTGTGGGGGGACCGGTGTTGACGAAGACACTGCTGGTTTCCGCCCTGTCGGCCGGGAGTAGCAACGGCGGCCCCCGGCTGGTCGCGCGGTCCAAAGAAACCGGCGAAGAGCTCGGGTCGGTGGACTTGCCGACCGGCGCCATCGGCACCCCGATGACCTACATGGTGGACGGGCGCCAATATTTTGCCGTGGCCATTGGCGGACGGCCGCCGCAGATGGTCGCGTTCGCCTTGCCAGAGTGAGCGGAGTTCCCGAAGGAGTCAGGAGTCAGGAGGCAGGAGGAGCCGGAGGGCTTCGCCGTCGTCTGACTCGATGATCCAGGATGGAGGAGGCAGCATGCCGCGCGCCGAACTGACGGGAGTCGCCATGGTCGGGGCATGTGTGCTGCTTGCTGCCTGCGCGTCTGAGGGACCGGCGCCGTCGGCCGAACCGGTCGTCGCGCCGGTCGCTCCTTCGAGAGAGGTGACAGTGGCCACCACCGTGGCGTTCACTGAGGGGCCCACGGTCGCCGAGGACGGCACGGTCTATTTCACCGATCTGGGCAACAACCGCATCATGCGGCTGACCACCGATGGGCAGCTCTCGACCTTTCGCCAGCCCAGCTATCGCGCCAACGGGCTGATCTTCGACACCGAGTGGCGCTTACTCGCCTGCGAGAGCGGGGACGGAGACACCGTTCTGCCGCGCGTCACCCGTACCGACATGGAGACGGGCGAGATCGAGGTCATCGCCGACGCGATCGAGGGAAAGCAGCTGCACTCGCCGAACGATCTGAGCTTCGACGGGCAGGGGCGCATCTACTTCACCGACCGGCCCGGCCCGAATCCGCGGCCGGAGCAGACCGGCGTGCACGGGGTCTATCGCATCGACCCGGATGGCACGGTCGCACGCATTCTGACCGAGCCCGAGGTAATGCGACCCAACGGGATCGTCATCTCGCCCGACGACCGGACGCTGTATGTCATCGAGACCGAGCAGAGCGAGGGTGGACCGCGCCTGATTCGCGCCTACGATCTCAGCGCCGAGGGGACCGTCAGCAACATGCGGGTGTTCCACGACTTCTATCCCGGCCGGAGCGGCGACGGGATGACGATCGACGGCGAGGGCAACCTCTATGTCGCCGCCGGGCTGAACCGGCGTCGCGGGACGAGCGAGACCCTCGACACCGTCGCCGGGATCCACGTCTTCTCGCCCGCGGGCGAACTGCTCGAGCACATCCCGATTCCGGAAGACACCATCACGAATGCCGCGTTCGGCGGCGCGGACCTGCGGACGCTCTATGTCACCGCCGGCAAGACGCTCTACAGTTTTAGGACCGATGTCTCTGGGACCAGACGATGAAGCGTCTCAGGTCTGCGCCAATCAGTCGATGAGCACAGGGCGGCTCCAGATCTGGCGGTGGGAGGCGATCAACCGGCACGAAGGCCAGCTGTATCTGCGGCGGCTTCGCGTCGTGTCTTGTCGGTGGTTCGGGATATACATCCACTGGTTCCACGCCAGCGACGACGACTGCCTGCACGACCATCCGTGGGCGTTTCTCACGTTCATCCTGCAGGGGGGTACTGGGAGCACACGCGGGGTCCGAATGACGGCATCGTGCGGCGGTGGCATTCGCCTTTCGCCATTCGCGGTCGACCGGCGCATTGGCTGCACCGGGTCGAAATCGATTCGGCCCGCAAGCCGGTGACCACCGTCCTGCGCGGTCCGCGCGTCCGCCCCTGGGGGTTCCAGACCCGCGCCGGGTGGATCCCGTGGCCCGAATACAAAGACAAGAAGGCCACCTCGTCGCAGCCCGTCGAGGGGTAGCTGCTGTGGTGCGTGCGCCGGACCCGCAGACTAGCAGCTTGCTGAGGGACAACAAAAGCAGTCTCCTGACGAGGCGTTCGTCTGGCAAGGCGAGACGAGGGAGCAGCCAGGCGGGTTGTGACTGAGGAGCAACGCCGTCCAGACGGGCGCATCGTCGGGAAACCTAGTGGCTCATCGCATATAGCACGACGTTGACCCCGAGCGAGTAGCCGTCGGGCGCGAATCGTTCGAAGAAGCGCGGGTCTTCGCCCTCCCGCTCCCAGGCGTCCTGAATGTCGGTGTTGTGGGTCATGGCGACCATGATCCGGTCGTCCTGGTCGGTAATCGCCCGGAAGTGCGCCGTGTCGCTGTCGTAGCCGCGTTCTGATGTCGACGACCCACCGGAGCGTCGCCAGAAGCCGATGTTGGCAATCTGGGGCACTTCCAGGACGGGGAACATCGCCCGGAACAACGGGTGGTTGAGCGGCAGGTCGATGATGGGATACTCCGACGGCGGTAACACCCGGCCGATCTCCGACGCCCACTGGTCCCAGGCTGGCGTGCCCCAGAAGTCGTCGACCCAAAGGAACCCACCCTTCACCAGATAGTCGCGCAGCCGTGCCACTTCCTCGCCATTGAGCCCCATGGTGCCGACGTCTGAGGTCATCACGAACGGACAGCTGAAGAGCTCGGGGTCGGTGATCTCCACTACCCAGTGGTTCGGGCGTCCCCCGTCGCCGAAGTCGACTTTTGTCGATGTCATCTCCGAGAGGCGGATCATGAAGTTGACGTCGGCGGCTGGATAGTCGGTCCGCCATCCCCGTCCGGCCGACTCGCGGCGGATGCTCGTGTACATCAGCCGGCAAAAGGTGAAGCCGTTGTCGCGCTGCCCCGCGGTGCGAAACCGTGGTGGCATCCGGTTTCGCCGGTAGCCGTTCCAGCGTACCTGTGCGAAACCGACCGACGCGAGCAGCACGGCTACTACCGTGCCAACCGCGAACCGCGTCGTCCAGCGAGGTATCACGCTCATGGTGCGTTGCCCGGCGTCACCGAGAGTATAGTGCGCAGGCGTTTGTCTGGCGACTGACGACGATCAGCTTCAAGTTGGCGAGTGGCAGGTATACTGCGATATCGGTTTCCCAGGGGACGAAGACACCGATGCAGGCTTACATCTCCGGCCACACCGGGTCACAGTTCAGTCACGGCCTGTGTCCCGAGTGCAAGCAGCTCCATTACAAGCGGCACGGGTGAGCCAATTGCCTATCGTGGCGCGAGATCCAGACACAGCTGGGCGGGTGGCCGGGTGCTGGGCGGTTGCGTCAACGCGCGTCGTGGGCGATCATGCACGAGTGAGACTTGTGGCAGGGATCCGAAAAAGGGGGAACAGATGACAGGTGGACGCTGGATGATGCCGCTGCTGGCGATGGTGCTCGTGTCGCTGGTGCCGGGTACGGCGGTGGCGCAAGCAACCGCACCTGATGGTTGGACGCCGCCAAGAACGGCTGCCGGCAAGCCGGACCTGCAGGGCATCTGGGCCAACAACCGGGCCACCCCGATGCAGCGGCCGGAGCAGTTTGGCGACAAGGCCTCGCTGACCGACGAGGAGCTGGCCGAGCTGACGAGCCAGATCGCCGCGTTCCGCAATTCTGAGCAGGCCGGCGACCTGCTGGGGGACCGGCTGATTCAACAGGCGCTGGGGAACTCCACGTTCCAAGACTTCGACGCCGAGACTGGCAACTACAACGCGTTCTGGCTCGTCGACCGGCAGCTCGACAACCGCACGTCACTCATCATCGACCCACCGAATGGGCGACGACCGTCGCAGACGGACGCGGCGCAGACTCGCGCTCGGGAGGCGGCCGCCACGCGCGGTGGGCCCTCCGATGGTCCCGAGTCTCGCGGGCTCGGAGACCGCTGTCTTCACTTCGCCTCACCCAGCATGGGGTCAGGCTACAACAGTTACTTCCAGCTCTTCCAGACGCCGGATCAAGTGACCATCATCCAGGAGATGGGGCACATCGTTCGCACGATTCCGCTCGACGGGCGACCGCATCTCGACGAGAAGGTCCCCCAGTGGATCGGCAATGCGCGCGGGCGCTGGGAGGGCGATACGTTGGTGGTCGAAACACGGAACTACGACCCGAAGAGCCGCTACAGCGGGGGATCTGAAGATCTGGTGCTCGTCGAGCGCTTCACGCGGGTCGCACCCGACGTTCTGCGGCAGGAAATTACCCTGACCGATCCCGATATCTGGACTAGTCCCTGGACCGTCGAGCTGCTGCTCGACCAGAGCCAGGAGGCGATATTCGAGTACGCCTGCCACGAGGGGAACTACGCGATGCCGGGGATCCTCGGTGGGGCGCGCGCCGAGGAGCGGTCCGCCGTCGCCAAATAGCACGGTCCTCGTATCGGTTCGGCTCCACGTTGTCGGAGGAGAGGCATATGTGTCTGAGAGGGATTACCGTGGGTTGTTGCGTCATTGCGATGCTGACATGCACGTTCACCGTCGCTACGGGTCAGGCGCAGTCGGCCAGGTCGGACGTGTCGGCTACCCCCAGGACGCCGTGGGGCCACCCGGATCTGCAGGGTCTCTGGAACAACTCCACCACGACCACCCTCGAACACCTGACCGATGAAGAGCGGGCACAAGGCCGGGCCGCGCAGCGGCCGGTCATCGAGGCAACCCGTGGCACCGGTGCCGCCTATCCGGAAGTGCGGGGCCCGCTCGATCGACCGTCGCTGATCGTCGACCCGTCTGACGGGCGGATCTCGATGACCCCACAGGCGATCGAGCGCCTGATCGAACGCGAGAATGCCCGCGCCGGACGCGGAGAGTCCGATTCGTGGCTCGACCGGAACAGTTGGGAACGGTGCATCTCGCGCACGTTGCCGGTCGCGATGATTCCGAACCTTTACAACGCGAACTACCAGATCTTCCAGACGCCGGACCACGTCGTGCTGGTGATGGAGATGATTCACGAGGCACGGATCATTCCGCTCGACGGGGGACCACACGCGTCCGACCGGATTCGGCAGTGGCTCGGCGACTCGCGTGGACACTGGGAGGGCGACACCCTGGTGGTCGAGACGGTCCACTTCAACGACAAGCTGGATGGCGGCGACTATCAGCCGTCGCACATCATCCAGACCGGCCACCGGGGTGGCGGCGCTACCCTGCGGCTGGTCGAGCGCTTCACGCTGCTCGACGCAGACACCATCGATTACCGGTTCACGGTGGAGGACCCGCAGACCTACGCGCGGCCCTACACGGCGGCCATCCCGATGGACCGGTCGGCCAGCGATGTGACCTTGTTCGAGTACGCCTGTCATGAGGGGAACTACGGCATGGTAAATCTGCTGCATGCCGGGCGCGCCGACGAGCAGCAGGCGCTCGAGCTGGCGCGGCTGGTCTCGGAACAGCGAAAAAACGCCGGTCACCCTGGTGTGCGCGAACCGGCAGTGCCGTTCGTGCCGGTGCCGGGCAGCCCCTAGCAGTCGTGGGGCAAGGCTTCAGCCTTGCCTCGCAGGCCTGAAGGCCTGCGCCACAGAATCAACACGGAGGTATCGGATGAGAAGAGGCACGCCTGTCGTTGTCTACGCGCTGTGTGCCATGGCGCTGGCCTCGGCTACGCCGGCCTTCGGGCAGTGGGTGCCGAAGACGGCCGAGGCGGATGTGTCGGAGGTGCCACGCACGCCGTGGGGACCGCCGGATTTCCAGGGGTTGTGGAACAACTCGACGACCACACCGCTCGAGCGGCTGACCTCGGAAGAGCAGGCTCAGAGTCGACGTGCGCAGCGGGCGGTCATCGAGGCCACTGGCGGTACCGGCGCGGGCTGGTTGGAGCAGGGCGGACGACTCGCACGCGAGTCGCTGATCGTCGACCCGCCGGATGGCCGCATGCGGATGACCGAGCAGGGAGTGCAGCGCCTGATTGACCGGGAGAACGCCCGGGCCGGACGCGGCGAGGGCGATTCCTGGCTCGACCGGAACACCTGGGAACGGTGTATCTCGCGGACCCTGCCGACCGCAATGATACCGACCCTCTACAATGCCAACTACCAGATTTTTCAGACACCGGACCACTTCGTGATCATGATGGAGATGATCCACGAAGCGCGGATTGTGCCGCTCGACGGGCGACCGCACGCCTCGGACGACATCCGCCAGTGGCTTGGCGATGCGCGCGGTTATTGGGAGGGCGACACCCTGATCGTCGAGACGATGCACTTCAACGATCAACTCGACGGCGGCGACTATCAGCCGTCGCACGTCACGCCGACCGGACAGCGCGGGTCGGGCGAGACCCTTCGGGTGGTCGAGCGTTTCACGCTCAGTGGCGGCAACACCATCGATTACCGGATTTCCGTGGAAGACCCAAAGACATTCGCGCAGCCCTATACGGCCGCAATTCCGATGCACCGCTCCGCCAGCGACGTCACCCTCTTCGAGTACGCCTGTCACGAGGGCAACCACGCCATGGTGAACCTGCTCCACGCCGGACGCGCCGACGAGCAGTTGGCGCTCGATGCCGCTGCGCTCGTCTCGCGGCAGCGGATCGAGGCGGGGCACCCCGGTGTGCGTGAGCCGGCCGTGCCGTTTGCGCCGGTGCCTTAACGCCTGATGTGGACGTCTGATCCGCCGGAGGCGTTCACGCCGCCTTGTCCGAGGCCTGGTGGTCTACCAGGAAGTTGCTGGTAATCGTCTTGCCGAACCACCCCTGCTTCAGGCTCACAGTGACCTCGAGATCCTCTGAATCGGGCGACACGCGGTCGGCGTTGAGCGTCAGATCGTAGCGTTTCTGGTCGCGGCCCGTGACCTGCTTCATGAACGGTCGTTCGACGGCCCGCCGCAGCACCCTGTGGGGCAGAGCGCGGAGCTCGGCTGTTGCTTCATCGAGGACATCCTGGCGCAAGTGCACGCGCCATACGAACTGTTGGGACATGGTTCAGTCTCCCCGTGTGCCGGCTGACGAGCGTGGTCTTCAAAAGATCGACAACTTAGTTCAACAACAGACCATTTATGACAAAGAAAGATAAATAGCAACTGTATATACAGATAGTGACGAGCACTTGCGAAACTAGTTGGGATCGGACACGACCGAAACGTCAGTCGAAGTTGGGCCTACCTCGGTATAATGAGTCGTTTTCAGGCCACCCGGCCTCTCTGGTCAGGGTACCCGCCACGGGGCGCTGTGTGTGGCGCCGCCAGGCGCAGGCATCCAATGAGGTTCGAGATGCCCTATCGATTTCTCGCCAATCCGGGTCTCGTTGTGGCGGTCCTTGCGCTGGTCGTCCTGGCGTCGCCACTCGCCAGTGCCCAGACCCAGACCGCGGCATCGGATGCAGCGGGACCCCTCCTGACGCCCTGGGGCGATCCGGACCTGCAGGGTATCTGGAACAATTTCACCATCACGCCGCTGGAGCGTCCGGCGAATCTCGCCGACCAGGAGTTTCTGAGCGCGGAAGAGGCGGCCGCCCTCGAGCAGCGTGCGGCGGAGGGAATCAAACGAGAGAACGCGCCCAGCGAGGTGCGCACCGAGCCGCTTCCAGTCGGCGGGAACGTCGGGGCCTATAACAGCTACTGGACGGAACAGGGCACGAGGGTGGTGCCGACCAGGCGCACGTCGCTGATCGTGGATCCGCGCAACGGTCGATTGCCGAATCTGACCCCGGAGGCGCTCGCTCGGATCACGTCGCCGGAGTACCGGCGTCTCGCCGATGCGAAGGACGGGCGGGTCCCCGCCAACGGGCCGGAGGAAATGGGGCTGAGCGAACGGTGCCTCTGGTATCGCGGCATCCCGTCGTTCCCGACCGGCTACAACAACAACTATCAAATCTTCCAGAACCGTGAGTTCGTCATCATCCTTCAGGAACACATTCATGATGTGCGCGTCATTCCACTGGACGGACGGCCTCATCTGGCGCCGCATGTTCGGCAGTGGGCCGGGAGCTCCCGTGGCCGTTGGGACGGGGACACGCTGGTGGTCGAGACCACCAACCTGCGGCAACCGTTCATCAGGCGGTGGAACCGTCCGGAGCACTCGCTGTCCCGTGGGGATATGAGCGATGCCGTGCATGTGGTTGAGCGGTTCACCCGCACTGAACGCGACACGCTCGACTACGAGTTCACGGTCACCGATCTGAAGACGTGGACGCGACCCTGGAGCGGCTCGCTCCCGATGGCGCGAACCGACGGGCCCATCTACGAGTTCGCCTGTCACGAGGGGAACTACGGTCTGGCCAACATGCTGGCCGGGTCTCGCGCCGACGAGCGCGCCGTCGGGAACGGCCGGTAGCGCAGCCTCCAACGCAGTCGCGATTAGGGCCGAGGCCGAAGAGATGTCAAATGCAGGCTCACTCGATGCCGTCGAGCGCTTCCAGCGCGTCGCGCGCGGACGACACGCGCAGCTCGGGCCGCTTCGCGAGACAACGCAGAATCAGCGCCCACAGACGGTGGGGCGCCTCGGTGGTGGGCACAGGCGGCTCGTCGCGCAAGATAGCCGACGTCAGATCGAAACCAGATTCACCGGCAAACGGCGGGCGCCCTGTGGTCATCTCGTAGAGGACGACCCCCAGCGACCACACGTCGGCCTCGACACCAGCTGGTTAGCCACGCAGCGCCTCGGGCGCCATGTAGGCCAGCGTTCCCGCAACGGTGCCGGGCTCGTCGAGGAAGGACCCTGAGAGCCTGGCCGTCTCTGCCTCCGGCTGCACGTACCGACGGGCCACACAGAAACCGAGGATCTTGACCACCTCGTTTTCAGTGACCACGATATTCGCGGCCTTCAGATCACGGTGGAGGAATCCTCGACCGTGGGCATGCGCGAGCCCGGCGGCAATCTGTCGTCCGTAGGCCACGACCCGCGCCGACGGGAAGGCGCCATCGGCCAGTAGTCTGTCGAGCGGTTGTGACCTGACCCCCTGAGACCGTGCCAGCCCGAGCGGTAGAAGTCGGGCGTCACGACCAGGAGGCAGGATGCCAAGGAAGCGGTTCAGCACCGAGCAAATCATCACGAAGCTGCGGCAAGCCGAGGTGGAGTTGAGCGGCG
>MPMB02088382.1_pt1 | contig 21272 bp, 19 predicted proteins | sample 1617371 | NCBI WGS metagenome assembly MPMB02 (sample SAMN05944808, study PRJNA350692) | marine metagenome | biome: marine; feature: ODZ; material: water; isolation source: 300 m water sample filtered on 0.2 um supor filter | place: Pacific Ocean | collected 2012-04-08 | depth 300m m
CAGGGCTATCAGGGCATAGGAATCCATTCCTGCCATCAACCGCTGGGGCATGACCACCATTAGACCAGGCTCATGCACCACGAAGTAGCACAAGGCGGACAACCCTAGCGAATAGGCGATGGGGACGCCCAGGAACAGGAACACCAAAAGGCTTAGAAGCAGGATTGTCATGCCGAACGATCCTGATCCCGTCGATGAGAACTCACCTGTGGTTGTGAGGAATCACCGGTTTTTGTTTCCTCCAAATCCACGATTGCGGTTGTGATGCAGTACAAGACGGCAAGCCCGCAACCAAGCGGTATGCTGATCTGAACCACCGCACGCATCGCACCAAGGGTTGGCATGAGATTGTCCCCAGTTCGGGAAATCCAAGGAATACTAAACCAAGCGATGGCCAGGTTGATAAGCCCTACAAGAGCCAGTTGCAGTTTGGCCAAGTGCTTGGCCAAGCGCTGCGGCAGTTTTTCTATCAGGATATTGATGGCAATGTGACCACGCTGCCCCACGGCTATTGCCGATCCAATCGCAGTTGTGTAAACAAAGAGGATGGTGATGATTTCATTGGCCCCGGAGATCGAGGATCCCAACAGATACCTCAATCCAACCAGGACAACCACAAGGGCAAAAAAAGAAAGGAAACAAAGACAAACCAGCACCTCGAGAAAACAGGTCAACCTGCTGTGAAATATCTTCATGGTTCAATGGATTTGCCTGCCGCCACTTCTCGGGCCTTCTGTATTTCATTCAGAGTCAGAATCCCTTTTTCCTCAAAATACTGATACACCGGTTTTACGGCATCCCGGAAAGCCGCCAGATCACCACCTCTCACATGGTTCACTTCGAGTTTGTTTGAAATTTTTTCAATATACTCCGCCTCTTTCTCCCGGTTTATCCGGTCACTAAACTCCATCGTTTCCCGACTCACATCATCAAAAACAATCTTCAAATCACGAGGCAGGGATTCATACCACCCAAGGTTCACTATCAAGGGATCCGGCCCTGTGGCATAGTTGGTGATAGTCAAATATTTGGAAACCTCGTGAATCTTGAAATCCCAAATATTGGAAGGTGCATTATCCTGCCCATCCACCACACCGGTTTGCAAAGCTTGATAAACCTCCACATAAGGCAACTCCTGGGGGTTTGCACCGAAAGCCTTTGACGTTTGAACGTAAACCTCCTGGCTTGGAACGCGCATCTTGAGTCCCTTGAGATCATCGGGATGCCTGATCGGTTTCTTGTTGTTTGTATGGGCCCTAAACCCCTGGGATATTCCGGTGGCAGGCACATGAAACCCCCATTCCCTCGCCCCTTCATTTATTTTTCGCGTGAAATCGCTTTTTACCAATCGTTGTGCCTGATCCCAGTCATCGACAAGGAATGGCAGTGTAAACAGCATGAATTTCGGGTTGGCATCGGCAAAAAAACCGCCTCTTGTTCCCTGCAAAACCCCCGTTTGCACAAAGTCCATCAACTCGCGCTCGTTGCCAAGCACTCCTCCAAAAAACAACTCCACCTTGATTCGGCCATTGGAACGCTCCTCCAACTGCTCCTTGAAAAATTTTATCATCGACTGACTGCGAAGCGCAGCCTCCGGCTGTTCATTTGAATAACGAAAAACAAACTCAACTGAGTCTTGCTTGACACAAGAAACGGCAAGCAACGCCAAAGAAAAAAACAGAATTTCTTTATGGGGCAGAAGGAATAACGCGGCTCGCCAGGTGTTAAACATCGGCCTCACCAGTCGAAGAGTTCCTTGAACTTGGGCAATGACGCCCGGTAACCATCCTCAAATGAACCATCCTCGGGCCGGTAAACACTCTCAAGTGATATAAAACCACCATGGCCGTTTCTCTTCATCTCATCCGCCAAAGGGCGAAGATATGGAGCCATATCCCCACTGCCCAGTTCACAGAAATCAACATGGGCCCGGGGCATATTGACCCGTGCATCCTTGACATGAAGATGGCCAATATAGTCACTCTTGAGAGCCTCCCAACCATCTGGATATGTCGGCTCGTTTGCATACAGACTATTGGCAGGATCCCATAAAATTCTTAGGTGCTCGCTACCTATCTCGTCAATTAATTTTCGCCCAAGCCAGGCTGAAGGCACCATGGCGTTGTTACCCGTTTCCAGCACCAGTTTAATGTTCTTTTCCTCAGCCAATGCAACAGGTGCCTCCAGTAATTTCAGTAACTTATCCCACGCGCCTGTGCTGGTAACCCAATGATCCGCCCCACTTGAGCCAAACAGAATCATCTCACGCCTAAAACTCATAATGCGCACCAGCGTTGTATCCAATTCTTGGGCCATGTCTATGCAGCGACGCAAACCATTCATGTGGCGGTTGTAATTCGCATCCCCAACCTCCGTGGCACCTACCAGCATGCCGGCAAAGTTGTGTCGCGAAATACAGGAGACTCTTATGTTGTGCGCCTCGATGAGTGTTTGGACTTTAGCCATTTCCGCATCATTTAAATCCCCCACTTCCTTCTCCCAAAGGTATTGCAACTCGGCATATTCAAGGCCGGTTTCATTCATTACAGTCAAGGCGTGTTCAAACTCCCTGCTAATCCCATCAGTTATGACTCCTAATTTAGGCATTGTTTAATTGAGTTTCTGATTGCAAATCACCATCGGACTTCAGTATCGGCAATCTGTTCCAGCAACCGGACAATCGACCAGTTATCCTCATCCGGAAACAGCGAAATACCTGATTGAAACAACTCATATGCGGCGGCCGTGGTGAACATGGCAACACCATTTTGCTTGGCTAAATCCATGCTGATGCCCAAATCCTTGTACATGGTCGCAATCTGGCTTCCCGTTCCCTTAAACGCTCTGTCCATGATGAGTTTCGAACAGTTCTTGAGAAGAGGACTACCAACGCCGCTAGCACCGAAGACTTCATGCATCACTTCGCCACGCACGCCCGCTTTAGCCCCCAGCACAAGCGACTCGAAGATTGCCGTAAAAGTCGAGCCAATCAACGCCTGCAAGGCCGCCTTGACCGTCTGGCCCATGCCAATTTCCTCACCCACATGAAAAATCCTTTCCCCCACTCCTTTTAGGACATCCTGGCAATTATCAAACGTTTCTTGGTCCGATGCAGCCATTATGGTCAGGGTCCCGTTTTCGGCCCCGGACTTCCCGCCACTTACCGGTGTATCGATCATTTTAAGCCCACCATTAAGGACCGGCACAGCCACTTCTAGCGCATCCGAAGGGGCGATCGTCGATGACAGGATGATTACCGAGCCCGGGCGCATTGATTTTAGGAGCCCATTATCCCCAAGGATTATTTCTGCAACCTGCTTACCTGTCATGACCATCACAAAAACAACATCCGAGTTTTGGCCCAGTTCACCAACCGACCCCGCCCCCAATCCTCCTTCATCTTTAAGGAGATCGAGTCGTTCCGGACGCAGATCAAACCCTGTTACATCGAAGCCCGCCTTCAGTAGATTACACGCCATGGGCAACCCCATGTCGCCAAGTCCAATAAATCCGATTCTTTTCACGGGGCGGTTTTCTGGCATTAAAGCGAGGGGAACACAATGTAAGATTCCAGCAAACAGCCGATACGTTGAGTCATACAACTGAAAAAGGCCTCCGTTGAAAACAAACTAGTCGGCGTTGGCTTTCCGGATTCTTTCCTGCCAGAATTTGCGGGCTCGCTCGTGGTGGCGGAGCAACTCCGCCTGCTGCGATTGGTCAGTGACGTTGGCCTTTACCCGATCGATTCGTTCGTTCACCCAATTGAGGAAAAACCGGGATGAGGCTTTGCTGATCCACAGCTTCGCTTGGCCAAGCTCAACGTAAAACGGTGCCGTCGAGGCAAAGCGAAAGGTCTTTTCATTTTCGGCGATGCCGCGAACCAAAAACCAGCCGCTTTCATTGAATGTCAGCGTCGATGAAAGGGTTTGGTCACGATCGCCGTTGCACGGTATCGTTCGTGCCACAATGCCATTTTGAATCACCTCCAGGTTGGCCAAGCGATCGTGCGTGGTCAGTTGCACATCCAGTTCCAGGCCAAGCGGTTTTCCGGCTTCCACGGTGAAAACGAAGCCGGGCAGCCTGCCATTGGCGCGCACCCGCAGTAGGGGACCGTTGGTCACAAAACAATTCCCCCTGGCCAAGCCGCCCCACCAGGCCGATTCATTGAACGCGCTGTCAAGATGCACGTACACACGGTTGTAGCCCAGCGGATTGCCCAGCACTCCTGATGCACTGCCGGCCGAGGGGGGAATGCGAATGCCGGTGTTCAAAATGTGGTAGTAGATTTCCTGCGTCCAAAAGCCGTTGCCGAGCGGTGGCGGCAACCGCCGGGTGTCACGCGCCCTGCCCCATGCCTCGGTCGGGAGCATTCGACTGCGCCACATGTGATTGTTCGCCACGCCGATCGACTGCATCCTGCCGCTGGCCAGCCACACCGGTACGTCCCACCAGAACGGCTTCTCGATGTCGGCCCACACGCCGGGGTGTTGCTTCCGGGCTTGCTCGACATACACCATCGGCGACGGCACTTCGCGGGTGGATTTCGTGATATCAATGGGACGCGACATCCGGTGAAACAGAAGCGCGCCCCCTTCCCGCTCGTCCTCCCCGGCCTGCGGATGCTTGCTCGGTTCCCAATGGTTACGGCGATTCCACCAGGTAATGACCGGCGCAAAGTCCAGATCTTCTGCCTTCATCAAAAGGTCGACCTGTGACAGCGGCCGGTGGATGTGCAGATCCCCCGAATACCAGCCTTCGCTGCGAAGATTGACAATGCGTTTCAGAAACAGGCGCACCAACTTCGGCAACTCATCGCTGACGGCGACTTCCCCCTTCAACCGTTCGTATTCCGGGCCGCGCTCGATCTCGTAGCGGTAGCGGCCAGCCGGCAACTCCAGCTCGACCGTCCCCGGGCACACGAAGTGATCGTGCCAAAACGGCAGGTCGTCAGCCTTTTGCGGCTTTTCGTCCTGGTCAAACAGGTGAATCCTGCACGGCAACAAGCGATTCTCATCGTCTTGAATCTGAAAAGTCAGCCTGGCCGCATCGGCATCGATCAAACCCATCACAAGGAGCCATGCAGGCATTCCCAAGCGTCTCATTTGTTTCCAAGTCATTGCCCTGATGAGTGAAGAAGGAAACTGCCAAGCCCGCTCCCCACGTCAAGTGTTCTTCAAAGTTTCGGCTTCTCCCGGCAGACGATTGTCTGTACCCTCCCACTCTGCCTAAACCACACTTTATGAACCATAACAGGACTTTATTTAGCAGTGTCGCGCTTGCCCTCGGCCTGCTCGCCGCTTGGCCAAGCACAGCGGAGGCTGATCATCATGGGGCCAAGCCTAACATCCTATTCATCCTCGCCGACGATCTAGGGTACGGCGATGTCGGCTGTTACAACCCCGAAGCCAAGGCACCCACCCCGAACATTGATCGCTTGGCAAAGGAGGGGATGCGCTTCACCGACGCCCACAGTCCCTCCACCGTCTGCACGCCGACGCGCTACAGCCTGCTCACCGGCCGGATGGCATTTCGCAACGGTATGAAGGGTGTCTTCACCGGTGCCGGAGGGCCGTGCCTCATCGAGGACGACCGGCTCACAATAGCCGGCATGCTTCGGGGACAGGGATACGCGACCGCCATGTTTGGCAAGTGGCACGTTGGTCTGACGTTTTACGACAAGGAAGGAAAGCCAATTACCAAGAACGGACTCGAGGCGGTGGAGCGGATCGATTACTCGCAGCCGATTACCGGCGGGCCGATTGACCGCGGGTTTGATCATTTTTTCGGCACCGCCTGCTGTCCCACAACCGACTGGCTTTATGCCTACATCGATGGCGAAAAAATCCCCATGCCACCGACGCACATTGTCGATCGCAAACCGCTGCCCAAGCACCCCTATTCCCGGGACAATCGCCCCGGCATGATCGCTCCCGGCTTCGACCTCGAGGAGGTGGACATGGTCTTCCTGCAAAAGAGTCTCGAGTTTCTGGAGGAGCACAAGAAGAAATCGCCCGACAAGCCATTCTTCCTGTTTCACTCTGCGCAGGCGGTGCATTTGCCCTCCTTCGCCGGGCGCGCGTTCAAGGGCAAAACCAAGGCCGGGCCGCACGGCGACTTCATCTTCGAGTTGGACTATATCATCGGCCTGTTGATGTCGAAACTCGACCAGCTTGGCTACGGCGGAAACACGCTAGTGTTTTTCAGCAGCGACAACGGGCCGGAGGTGCCGACGGTCATCGACATGCGCAAAATCCACCAGCACGATGGCGCGCGGCCGTGGCGCGGCGTCAAACGCGACCAATGGGAGGGCGGGCACCGGGTGCCGTTCATCGCGCGCTGGCCGAAGCAGATTAAAGCCGGGAGTACCTCTGCGCAGACCATCTGCCTCACCGACGTGATGGCCACCTGCGCGGCGCTGACCGGCGCAGCCATTCCGCGAAACGCCGCCGAGGACAGCTACAACATTTTGCCGGTGCTGCTTGGTCAAGCGGGCGACAAGCCGGTCCGCGAATACACGCTGCACCAGACGATCAGCCTGGCCCTGGCCATTCGCCACGGCAACTGGAAGTACCTCGACCACAAGGGCTCCGGCGGAAATAACTATGGCCGCGAAGGCGAATGGGGAATGAAGCAATTCGCCCTGCCGGAACGCGCACCGGGCGCGGCGGGCCAACTTTACGACCTGGCCAAGGATCCCGGCGAAACGACCAACCTGTATAATGAGCACCCCGAGATCGTGAAGGCGCTCAAGGCGAAGTTGGACGAATACAAGACAAGCGGACGGAGTGCCCCATAGCAGTCAACGTCCGCTTGGTTGGAATTTATCGATCAGAGCTTCGGCACTGAACCATCGCCCGTCGGCGTGCCTTCAAGCAACCAGGCCAAGTTGAACTTGGCCATGGTAGAACCGCCTTTCGGTCCGCCCTCAAAGTGGAGATAAACCCAACCCTCGGTATCCGTGCCCGGGCGGCCGGAGGTCATCGAGGAGTACGCACTTGGCCCGTCAAACACCAGGCGCTTCACCGGCCAGGTTTTGCCGGCGTCGAAACTAGCCCAAACCGTGATCTTCTCGCGTCTGGCATTGGGGGTGTCGAGATTGCTGAAGATTAAAATGTCGCGGCCCTTGACCGCCAGACGGGTCAACCCGCCCATGCAGCCATAAGAACGGTGCTGATGGCCGTCAGGCAACGCCTCGATGATGTGCCAATCACCCCAAGTCCGACCGCCATCCCTGCTGTACGCGCCACGGCGGCGGGTGTTGTTCGGGCGCTTGTCCCAGTGGATGCGTGAGTTGTAGTAGATCGTGCCGTCGGAAAGCTCGGCAACGGTTGCCTCACCGGTTCCGTTTTCCGGGAACGGCTCACTCGTGTGCCATGTCTTGCCGCCGTCATCGCTGTAAACGGCGTTGGTGAAGTGGTTCGGCCACTCCTCCCGACGATTGCCCGCGGCGTAATGGCGCGACGGACGAACCAGCCGTCCGGCATGCTTGCCATGGCGCAGCGTAATGCCGTGCTCGTTCATGTGCATTGACGGCATGCGGCCGCTGCTGTCAGGGTGGATCACGGTTTTCGATTCCTCCCAACTCTTGCCACTGTCCTTGCTGCGATAAACATCAAAGGGCGCCGGAGGATGCCGCTCCTCAACAAACGCAATGATGTCGCCGCTGTTCTCATCGACCGTTACACCCCCGCCCTGGAAACCGGGATTGGCAATGGTAATCTGCGGGCCCCAGGTTTTGCCGCCATCCTCGCTGCGCCGGGCAAACACGCCGTCCGATCCCCAGGTCGCAACCAACGTGCCATCCATCGCGACGACAATGTTCGGGAACCGTTGATTCTTGAAAACCTGCTGAAGCTCGACTGAAGGCTCGCCAAGAAACGGCTGAAGTTTTCCTTCGTTGGAGCCGCGGTGGAACGGTAAACTGCTGCAGCCAATCACGAAAACGGCCATTGCAGTCGCTACTACGCTGGTATGGCAAATAGACTTTCTCATGCGAAGACCGAGAGACTCGGTCAAAGGACCTTCAAACGCGATAAAAAAACAAGCCGTATTCGAATTTTAACCACCGCCCATGCGCTTGGCCAAGCGGCCGTCAGTTGGCCTGCTCGGCGGCGATCCAGTCGTTGATGCGCTGATCGAGAATGCCCAGAGGCAAGGCTCCGTTCCATAGGATTTCGTCATGAAAGGAACGAATATCAAACTTGTCGCCGAGCTTGGCCGTAGCCCGGGCGCGGAGCTCCTTCAGTTTAAGTTCACCCAGCTTGTAGGCCAGCGCCTGGCCGGGCCAGACGATATAGCGGTCGATCTCGACAGTGATATCGTGCTCGGTTTTGCCGGCGTTGGCCTTGAAGAAATCGATCGCCTGCTGGCGTGACCAGCCCTTGGCATGGATGCCTGTATCGACCACCAGCCGGATCGCTCGCCACATTTCATAGGTCAACTGGCCGAACTTGGAATACGGATCGGTGTAAAAGCCCATCTCCTGACCGAGGCTCTCGGAGTACAACCCCCAGCCCTCGACGTAGCCGGTGTAGCGGCCGTACTTGCGGAACTCCGGCAGGCCGACAATCTCATCGGCAACGGCCAACTGAAGATGGTGCCCCGGCACGGCCTCGTGCAGCGCCAGTGCCTCCATCTCCCACTTGGGTCGAGACTTCAGGTCGTAGGTGTTGGCAAAGAAAAAGCCGGCCCGACCAGCATCGTTCGATCCGGGCTGATAGTAGGCCGTGGTGACGGACTTCTCAATGTACGACGGCACCGGTATCACCCCGTACGGCTGGCGGGGCAGCTTGCGGAACAGCTTGGTCAACTCGGGGTCGGCCCGCTTGCAGATGTCACGATAACCAGCCAGCAACTCGTCGGCTGTGTCGTAGTAAAACCGCGGATCTGTCCGGAGAAATCCGAAGAAGGCATGCAGGTCGTCCTCGAAACCGACCTGTTTGCGGATCGACTCCATCTCGGCGTGGATGCGCTTCACCTCGCGCAGGCCGATGTTGTGAATCTCGTCCGGGCTTAGTGTCGTGGTGGTGTAATGCCTGATTTGGTGCTCGTACCATGCCCTGCCGTTGGACAGCGCGCTGCGGCCGACTGTCGTGCGGCAATTCGGCACGTACTCATCACGCAGGAACACATGCAGCCGCTTCAATGCCGGACGCACCGCATCAGCGTAAACCGCCTTGGCCGCCTCGGTCAGGCGTACCTGCTCCACAGCTGGGATGGTGCCGGGAAACTTTTTGAACTTGGCAAGCATCGGGGTGGTCATCGAGCCGATATGCACCTGTCCGGCAACCTGGTCGGGCACCGATCGCAGCGGCACTTTTGGCGGCACGATTCCCCGGGACAACCCCTCCTGCAGCAATGCGATGGTTTGATCGACCAACGTGGAAATGCCTCCCAATCGCGCCAAGATGTTCTCATAATCCTTGGTTCTGGCGGCCGGCATCATGGCTATCATCGATGGCACGTCGCGTGGTAAGCCGTCCATTTGGTTGATGGCGAGAAACTCGGCCGGAAACTGCTGACGCTCGACCGCCATCTCGGCGTTGCGGCGGAACAGGTCGTAGTTCAACTGATTGCCTTCGCTCAGCTTGGCCTGGTCGAACGATAGGATCGCTTGGAGCGTCCGCCGCGCATTCTCCTTCTCCTCGGCTATGGCATCTATCGACAAGTCGCTCCAGCGATGGTTCTGCCCGGGATAACCGCGCCATGTGGCGGCTTCCGGCGAGGCGACCATCCGGTATTCCCAGTTCGCCTCGAACAAATACTTAAGACGACGATTCTCGTCCGCCTGTCCCTTGCCGGTGATGATCTCGCTGCATAGCTTGCGGTAGCGGTCGCTGTTGTCGTCCGCTTGGCCAAGGGGGATCGCAGCTGTGAGCAGAACGGTGAGCGTGGTGGCACGAATCATTGCGGCACGGTTGTACCACTTGGCCAAGCGCGGGAAAACCCATTTGACATCGGCAAAGCTTGGCCAATCACACCGAAAAAAACTGGTAATTTGCCGGGCGGCACGGCATTTTCCCGCAGGCAATGAGCTTGATCGAGCGACAGATCGATGTGACCTACCGACATCAAGTACGGTTCACTCAACACGTGTTTTCGCCAGGCAACCTCATTCTCCGCAATACTCTCGCCGATAAGAAAGACGCTCAAACTCATAGGGCGCTTGTGGTGATGGACGAAGCGTTGTGCCGTGCTCAACCCGGCTTGGTCAAACAGGTCAGTACTTATTTCGACCGGCATGGTGACCGCTTGAAACTCGTCTGCGACCCCATGCTGTTCGAGGGAGGTGAGCGGACGAAGAACTCGTACTTTCACGTCTCGGAAATTCATTCCAAAATCGAGATACACCACATTGACCGGCACAGCTACGTCATCGCAGTCGGCGGCGGCGCGCTGCTGGATATGGTTGGGCTTGCCTCGTCCACAGCGCATCGCGGTGTGCGCCACGTGCGTATTCCCTCCACCACACTCAGCCAGGCCGATTCCGGCGTCGGCGTTAAAAACGGAATCAATGCCTTTGGTAAAAAGAATTTCATCGGTGCCTTTGCCCCGCCGTTCGCGGTGATCAACGACTTCGACCTCCTCTCCTCACTCAGCGACCGGGACAAGCGCAACGGCTACGTCGAGGCAGTGAAGGTGGCGCTCATCCGCGACCGAGGATTCTTCGAGTGGATCGAGTCCCAAGCCGGGGCGCTGGCGACGTTCGCCCCCGAGCCGATGCGGCGGCTCATTCATCGCTGCGCCGAGTTGCACATCGAGCACATTGCCGCATCGGGCGACCCGTTCGAGTTCGGCTCGGCGCGCCCGCTCGACTTCGGGCACTGGGCGGCCCACAAGCTGGAACAGCTATCCGAGTACCGAATTCGCCACGGCGAGGCGGTGGCCGTCGGGATCGCACTGGATGTCCTATATGCTCGCCGCATGGGCTATCTCCCACCCGAGGAGACAGACCTGATCCTGATTCTGCTCGAGCGGCTTGGATTCGAGTTGTTCGCCAACGAACTGATGCACGAGGACGAGTCTGGCACGCTGCAGGTAATCAATGGCCTGGAGGAATTCCGGGAGCACCTCGGGGGCGACTTGACGATCACGCTGCTCCGTGAGCATGGCCAGGGTTTCGAGGTGCATGAGATGAACCTCCCGATCGTCGTCGAGTCGATCTACGAGCTGCGCGACCGGCAGGCAGGCCGCGAACAATCGGTCATCGCCGCCCGGGCCTGACCTCTCTTCGCCGTGAAACGCACCGCCGTGCTCAACGTCGTCGGATTGACGCAGCGGCACATTGGCCCGAACACCCCGGCAATCGCCAACTTTCTCTCGCTTGGCCAGGCGGCGACCATCGAACCGGCCTTTCCCGCCGTGACCTGCACGGCACAGTCCAACTACCTCACCGGCAAACGGCCAAGTGACCACGGCATCGTCGGCAACGGCTGGTACAACCAAGAGTTGGCCGAGGTCACGTTCTGGAAACAGCCGAACCAGACTGTGCAAGCGTCCAAGCTGTGGGACGACCTGCGCCTGGCCGACGGCGACTTCACCTGTGCGACGATGTTTTGGTGGTTCAACATGTACACTGATGTCGAGTGGTCAGCTACGCCGCGCCCGATCTATCCGGCCGACGGCAGCAAGCATTTTGACATTTACACCTGGCCGTACGAGTTGCGCTCGGCGCTTCAGGCGGAACTGGGCGAATTCCCCTTCCCCGCGTTCTGGGGGCCGGCAGCCGGCCAGCACTCGCCGGCTGGCAAGCCGGAAGCAGTCAGCGAATGGATCGCCAACGCGACCAAATGGATCGAGCAACAACTGCAACCGACGCTGAACCTCGTTTACCTGCCGCATCTCGACTACAATCTGCAGCGCCTTGGCCCGGGGCATCCGGAGATCGCCAGTGACCTGCAGCGCATCGACCGCATTGTCGGCGGATTGATCGAATTTTATGAGACCCGCGGCGTGCAAGTGGTACTGCTTTCGGAGTACGGCATCACGCCAGTTGAGCAACCGGTGCACCTGAACCGATTATTCCGCGAGCGAGGCTGGCTCTCAATCAAGGAGGAATTGGGCCTCGAACGACTCGACTGTGGCAACAGCCGGGCGTTCGCCGTCGCCGACCATCAAGCGGCTCACATTTATCTCAATGACAAGTCGCTCGAAAACGAAGTTCGCGGCTTGCTCGAGCGCACCGATGGCGTGGCGGCGGTCTGGGGCCAGACGGAGAAACGAACCAACGGCATCGACCATGAGCGGGCCGGCGATCTCGTCGCCACGGCAGCCGAGAACGCCTGGTTCACCTACTACTACTGGCTGAAGGATTCAGCGGCACCGGACTTTGCCCGGTGCGTCGATATCCACCGCAAGCCGGGGTACGACCCGGTGGAGTTGTTCAAGGATCCGGCGCGCGGCTCGACGCTCCGGGTAATGGTCAAACTGCTGAAAAAGAAACTCGGCTTCCGGATGCTGATGGATGTCATCCCGCTGGATGCCTCGCTGGTCAGGGGTTCGCACGGCTGCCGGCCAAGTGACCCGGAGGACTGGCCGATCCTGATTTCAAAATCCGCCGATATCCATTCCAGCACTCCGCTTGATTCAACCGAAGTTTACGGTGTGCTTCGTTCGCACATCTTGGACAGTTGAGTTTGCGCTTGGCCAAGCGCAACGGAAATCAGGTCTCGAATGAGTTGCCACAACCGCATGACTGCTTGGCATTTGGGTTCCTGATCTTGAAGCCGGCGTCATTGAGACCATCGTGATAATCCACAACCGCGCCACGCAGGTAGTCGGCACTGAAGTTGTCAACAAGCACGGTCTCGCCGAAAAACACCAACGCGTGGTCGTCGTCCCGTTTTTCGTCAAACACCATGCAGTACTGAAGGCCATTGCACCCACCCTCCTCGACAAACACACGCAGCGTTTTATCGGTGTTTTCCGGTTCCTTCGATCGGACGATACCGACCTGCCGGGCGGCATCCTCGGTCACGGTCAGTAATGGTTCGGTTTGCGTTGCCTCATTCATGTTCAGCCCGGCAAGGATACTACTGCCGGTTCCCGCAAACGTCAACTTGGCCAAGCGGATTATTCTGATTTCTTGATATTTATGGCTGGCCAAGCCAACTTGCTGCGAGAGACAAAGCTATGAGCGAAACCAAACAACCCATCAAGACATTCACTGCCGACTCGCTGCCGGTCCGGATATATGCTTCCGAGGCAGACATGGCTACCGACGTGGCGCACACCGTCCACGATTATCTCGTGAACACACTCTCCACCAAGGGTGAAGCCGCCGCGATCCTGGCCACTGGCAATTCGCAGATTCAGTTCCTGAAAATGCTGGTCGAATTGGGCGGCATAGACTGGAGCAACATGACGCTGTTCCATATGGACGAGTATCTCGGTGTTGACAAAAATCATTCGGCCTGTTTCCGACGCTATATGCGTGAGCGCGTGGAGAGCCAGGTGAATCCGAAGGTATTTCACTATCTTGGCGGTGACGCGCCGGAGCCGATCGCTGAATGCGAACGCTACGAAGCCCTGCTCAAGGCACAACCGATCGACCTGTGCTGCATGGGTGTCGGAGAAAATGGGCACATAGCATTCAACGATCCGCCGGTGGCCAATTTTGAAGATGAGCGCCTGGTGAAGATCGTGGAACTGGATGTCGCCTGCCGAATGCAACAGGTTAACGAAGGGCATTTCCCCGACCTTGAGGCGGTACCGAAATACGCACTGACGCTGACAGTGCCGGCACTGTGCTCGGCGAAAAAAGTGGTGTGCGTGGCTCCAGAGGCGCGCAAGGCAGAGGCGGTCAAGGCAATGCTGGAAGGCCCGGTGAGTACAGACTGTCCAGCATCCTTTCTGCGAACACAGAGCCAAGCCGGACTGTATGTGGATTCCGACTCCACCCACTTGCTGGATAATTTTTGAGCGGAAGGATCACCCGCCGGGAGGAACCGGTGGAAGTGGCGGACCTGGTGGGATGCCCGGGGGCCTTGGAGGCCCATCCGTAACTGCATTCGCCGGCGGAGCATCATCCAGTTCCTGTTGAAACGGCAAAGGGGGCATGGGGACGCCCTTGCTTTCTGCCAGATCCTTTTGGTGGATCATTTCCAAGGCTTGGACATGCGGATCCCCTCCTGTCATGGGCGGTGGTGTTGGGTAGGTACGCGCACGACTGGGAACAGCACGAGTTTGCCTCGATGCACTCGTGGGGACCGGTGCCCCGGAACGGCTGGATGCCCCCCTGGATGAACTGCTGCCGGATCGGGAACTGGTCGATCCTGAACTCCTGCCTGAGGTCGGCCGCGAACCGCTGGACGAGCGTGAGGAGGACTTCGATGAGGTGGATGACCTGGATTTGGACGACTGCGACGGGGCCTTGGCCACGGCGGTTTTGTAAGTGTGCTCGTCGTTCTTGAGACTCAATTCGATCGGACTCCCGTCCTTGATCAAACTGACGGTGCTCGACTTGGCATCGATGGCGGTAATCTCAATCGACCCCTGCTTGTCACCCACGGGTATCTGCAAATACTTCGTCTCGGGCGGCTTGGCACTGGAATCAATCAGCGCGAGGCACGCTTTCTCCACCCCCATCAACCGATAAATCCCGGTGAACTTGAGATCGAGGTTTTTGGGAGGCTCAGGCGGAGGGGCCTTTGAGGGCGGAGGGGCGTCGGTCAGGTCAAATGCATTGCGCTTGATGATCATCAAGTACGGGTTCGAGCCGCTCGTCGAAACCTTCGCGGCAAACAATCCACCGTACAACAGGCCTAGCATCCCCAGCAACGGGATCATCCTGTGGATCGTACCTGCCCTTTTTATCAGCGTCACGGTCGGATCAAACACCATGGGGCGCAAATGGTTGCGCCCGACCGGCTGATTAATAGGCCGCCTGGGCACCCTTGACGGTGCGTTTCCGCATCCACGGCATCATGGAGCGCAGACGGGTTCCCACTTTCTCGATATTGTGCTTCTCGCCGGCCTTGAGCAGCTTGTTGTACTGCTTGTAGCCACCCTTGTATTCGCGCACCCATGCCTTGGCAAATTTGCCGTTTTGAATGTTCGCAAGCGCCTCTTTCATGCGCTTCTTCACGCTGGCGTCGATAATCTTCGGCCCCATCTTCACGTCCCCCCACTTGGCCGTCTCCGAAATCGAGAAACGCATGCCGCTGATGCCGGCCTCGTTGATCAGGTCCACGATCAGCTTCAATTCGTGCAGGCACTCGAAGTAGGCCATCTCCGGCTGGTAACCGGCCTCGACCAGCACCTCGTAGCCGGCCTGGATCAGCGCGGTCGTTCCGCCGCAAAGCACGGTCTGCTCCCCGAACAGATCTGTCTCGGTTTCCTCCTTGAAGGTGGTCTGGATAACCCCGGCGCGCGTGCCGCCGATGCCCTTGGCCCAGGCGAGCGCGATCTTCTTGGCCTGACGGTCGGCGTTCTGGTAGATGGCGATGAGACTGGGCACCCCCTTCCCTTCGACGTATTGGCGACGGACAATGTGGCCCGGCCCCTTGGGAGCCACGAGGATCACGTTGATCTCCTTCGGTGGAACAACCGTCTTGAAGTGAACGGCGAAGCCGTGGGAGAAGAGCAGCGTCTTGCCCTTGCCCAGGTTCGGCGCGATGTCGGCTCTGTACACGTCGGGCTGGCGCGTGTCCGGCACGGCAACGAAGATGACGTCCGCCCGCTTCACAGCCTCGGCGTTGGAGTACACCTTGAACCCCTTGCTTCTGGCCACCCTAGCCGATTTGCTCCCCTTGTAGAGTCCGACGATAACCTTCACGCCGCTTTCCTTGAGGTTGAGTGCGTGAGCGTGGCCCTGCGACCCGAAGCCGATCACGGCCATGGTCTTGCCCTTGAGGACATTCAGGTCTGCGTCTTTGTCGTGATATACTTTTGCTGCCATGGTTTTAGATAAATATCATTTGCGGGCAAGAGCCACCTTGCCGGTTCGGGTCAGTTCCTGCACGCCGAAGTTCCCCATCAGCCCAAGAAATTTCTCCACCTTGCTCTCGCTGCCGGTGATCTCGATGGTGACGCTCTCCGGCTGCACGTCCACGATCTTGGCGCGGAAAATATCGGTCACCTGCATCACCTCGGCGCGGGACCGGGAGTCCACGCCCACCCGCACCAGCACCAGCTCACGACCCACGTACTCGCCGTCACGGAAGTCCTGCACCTCGATCGAGTCGACCAGCTTGTTCAACTGCTGGACGATCTGGTCCAGCGTCGCGTCGTCGCCGCGGGTGACGATCGTCATGCGAGACATGCTTGGGTCATGCGTGGGCGCTACGTTGAGGGAGTCGATATTGAACCCCCTGCCACTGAACAGTCCTGCGATGCGTGTCAGCACGCCGAACTTGTTCTGGACCAGCACTGAAATGGTGTGTCGCATGGTTGCGTGATCGCTTGGCCAAGCGCTTGGCCAAGGACAAGCCCGGCACGGGCCAAGCGCAGGAAGCCCGGAAAACCGGGCGGGGAAGCTAGGCCAAGGGGAAAACCGGGTCAATTCGTTTTTCCGAAATCGACCCCGACATCAGGTGCTGGCCTCCCAGTGGACGGGTGAAAGCCGCTTGGCATAGGCGCCCTGCACGCGGCGAAGGGTCGTCCGCGTTTGCGACTGGATTTCCGCCTCGGCCTTCAGCGCCCCCATCCGGCGGAGCAACTGCTCGTTGCTCTCGCGGTTCATCGCCATGATCTCGGAGACCGCCTGCTTGACCGGCTCGTCGGCGGCGTGGCGTGACATCTCGCCATCGGGGATCGGCTCAAGTTCCTCGATCTGTTGCCGGATCAGCTTCTTTTCATCCTGAACCTGCTCCACCCTTGAGTACTCGCCCTCGGCGACCGCCTGGTGTTCCACGCGGGAAAGCTGCTTCAGTGAGTCAAGTAACCCCAGTAATTGCCGCTGTTGGTTCATGGCGCATCACCTAGCCGGAAAGGTCCAGCGTGCCGACCTCGCCAGAAGGCTCGGGCTGCTGTTCGGCGGCCACGCCCTTGATTTCTCGTTGCACCATCTCGTCCCAGGCGTTCCGGATGACCGTCACCCGATCGTAGATTTCGTCGATGGGCGCCTGTGTTTTCTCCATGTTGGCCTCCTGCAGCCGGCGGTCAAAATAATCGTAAAGCCCGCTCATGGTCTCCCCGAACTCGGTGGCATTTTCCACGTCAAGACAGGAGCGCAACTCACGGATGATGGCCTGGGCTTTCTGCAGATTCTCGTTGATGGTCTGGTGGTACTCAACGGGATCCTGGATGCTGAATCCGCCCCGGGCGTTGTTCAGGAAACGGAGGATGCCGTCATAAAGCATGAGCACCAAATCCGCCGGGGAGGAGGTGTTGACCGAGGTGCTCTTGTAGGCGCTCGCCTTGGCGTAGGGATTCGCCGGCTCAGTGCTCCTGGGTTTGGCGTAGGGATTCATAAAACCAAGCGGGGGCCCCGGGAATCAGCGGTGCTCCACCCGGCCGCTGGCAAGGCGCTTGGCGACGTAGTCGATTGCCTTGTCAGGATCGTAGCCGCCGGCTGCCTCCTGCCGAAGGATTGCCGCCTTGCGGGCCGCAAACTCCGACTCGACCTGCTTTTGTGCGTCCTCGGCCTTGTGGGCTCCAAGGTCCAGTTTATCCTTGGCCACCAAGCCCTTGGCCTTGGCCTGCGTTGCCCCGGCCACCGATCGGCTTGCGTCGGTCGACTGAGTCTGGGAGGGATGGTTTATTCTGTCTATGGTTGACATGTTAATGATGCGTTTGTTCCGTTATCGCCTGGTAAACAACCTCTTAAAAAATCCCCCCTGAGCCCTTAACTTTCGCCGGTCCCCGTCAATGGCGGCGAAGGTGCCGCCGGGAGACAGGCGACTCATCGTGGCGACAACCGCTTCGGCCGTGTATCGCCCAAAACGGCGCGGGGAATTGAGCAGCCCGAGTTCCATGTCCAGTTCAGGGTCGGACAAGCCGTTCTTTATGGCATTCCGCCTGGCTGAGTTGATCACTGACTTTTGCCCTGCATTAAACACGTCGTCGATTTCCCAAACAACGCTGCCATTGTTGCTTTCCGGACTCAAATGCACAAGCCCCATTCTCCAGCCAATGTTCAACGGGGGATAAGGCTGATAAACCGTCAGGTGACTGAACAAAACGCCCTGGCAATCGTATTCGTGTGTTATCTGCTCGATGAAATCGACGGGCAACTCGTCGATCATTCGCCAGGCGGGCCGCCCGGTCAACTGCTCCATCGTGGACACCGGCACGAAGACGACCTCAAACAATCCTGACTTGGCGATCTCGGCCTGCATAAATTTCTGGAGTATCTGCCGCCCGGACTGGTGCTCGACCGTGTTCATCGCGGAAGTCAACGGCAACAGGGCCACACGCCGCATTTCGACCGGCATGACCCCGTTGGCCAGGTTGTAGTTGGCCGGCTTGTGGAACGGGCCTATGACGGTTCCCGGATTCTTGATGGAGGCCGTCTTGCATCCGGTCAAACCCGCAGCCAGTGTCAGCATCAGTGCCGCTTGGCCAATCGCCTGGCTGACGACCGTGACTCCCCGTGCCTGTTTCAATTTCATTCTCATCACTGTGCGCCCTACTCTCCGAATCGTTTCATCAAAAACTGCATCTCCTGGTTGCTCTTGGATTGCGCCTGTTCCATCTCGACAAAGCTGCGGGTCAACTTCTCCTTGGTGAATTGAACCCGCTTCTCGAGCTCAACAATGCTCTTGTTAATGCGGTCGATCTCCTTGGTGTAATTATCCCGGTGGTCCACAAGAGCGCCTTCCGTCCCGTAGACATCCCCCAGCAGCAACGCCGTGTAGTCTTCCATCCCCTCGGCCATGCCCTCCTCCGCCTGGTAATCCGCCGTGGCGCCGGCCACACCCGCCTGCGTCTCCTCGGTGGCAAAGAACTTCTCGAGATCCCCCATCTTCTCCCGAAGGATGGTGTCGAGGGTGTTCTCGTCTGTCAGCGATATCTGATTGTCATACCCGTTGCCACTGAATCCCAGATCGCTCAACCGGTCGAAATTGCTGCCTGTCCCGGTGATTTCCCCCATCGTTTTCTGCCGGAGATCCGCCGCAATCTCGCTGACCAGCCGGTCATTGGAGAGCGTTCCGGCGGTCACTTTCCCGTCGGAATCGGTTGTCACCGTGGTATGCATTCCGATCAGCGACTGAATCTTGCTGATTTGGCCGACAAAACCCTTGACCGCCAGTTTGACCTTGTCGATATCGGCGGACACAGTCACCGAAAGGGCCGGAGGCGCTGCCCCGAGAATGTACTGATCCCCCGTCCCGTCCCCGGTGATGTCCACCAGATTGGTTCCCGCCGCTGCATCCGTTGAGGAAGTGTGAAGGGAAATGCGTGAACCGGACAACGCGCGGACGTAATAGTCCGTCTTCGATGAGACCCCGCCCATGAGGGTTGCCGGCGTGTACAATCGAACAATGTCCCCGGTGGCCAAGCCGTGGGAATCCGTCGTGGTGATAACATTATTGGAGGCATCGATGGTGTCCACCCGAACCCCCGAGCCGGTGACATCCCCCGTGACGGACAATCCGGAAACACCGGAACTATCCTCCGTTATCGTGTTGGAATGACTCGTCAGGATATCCCCTCCATTGAGCGAGTAAAGAATGTCATTTCCACGACTGAGATTGCCCTGGTCCCCTTCCTCCGTGTTCGTGATGGCGCTGTCCCAATACCCGGTCAGGGACGTACTCGAAGCCGTGGCGGCGGCCGTCAAGGTCAGCTTACCTCCGTTCGCAAAGTGAAAAATCTGCCCAGAAAGAAACGCCTCAGTCCGGCTCACGGTCGCCTCACCGTTGGCAATATCGTAGGATAGTGAGCCAGTCAATGTCGTCGCGCTAGAAGCTGGATTTGCAGTAAGGGTGAGAATACCACCATTGGCGAACCGTATGCTATCCCCTGCGGCAAAATCATAAGAATTTCCGCCAACGGTGATGTTCTGAACGAGATATCCCACCTCGTCATCGGCCAACGCCCCGCCCGACAAAGTACCAGTGAGTGTTGTGTCATCCTGCGACGCGTTGGCCGACAAGGTGAATGTGGCTCCGTTGCCAAAGCGAATCACATTCCCACTGCTTAGGCCTGCGCCTAGTGAATCCACCGTCAGTTCGGTTGCCCCATTGGAATAACCTGACGAGTAGTCGATCTGCACCGACTTGGCCGTTGCCGCGCTATTAGCAGTCAAGCTTACTGCCGAGGAGATGTTGAACGTATCCGCCTTATATCCGGTTTCATCGTTGGTAATCGTGGCACCTGTCAATGTGCCGTTGAGTGTTGTATCATTCACTTCTGCACCGGCGCCACTCAGTGTGAAAACACCACCGTTCTCAAAGTAAATCACGCTACCTCCATCAAGATCCGAACTGATGGCATCCACCGTGATGCTGGTCGCCCCGGTGGCATACCCGGCTGAGTTGTTGACACTGACCGAAGGGCTGGCGGATTGGGCGCCATTGGCCGTTATCGGCTCGGAAACCAGCTTGGTCGCCTCCAGAAAATTACCCTGCACATCCTCGAGGCTAATCCCGATGTCGCCCGTGGTGTTATTGGTTAGCAAAAACCGGTCGTTCACTCCGTCGTAACCGGCCACTACCCCGCCACCAGACTGGGTGATGCCTGCCAGGATCGCCCCCACCGAGTCGCTGCTGGACCAGGTGACCGTCTCGCCGTTGACCCGAAAGCTACCCGAGCTGCCAACAAGCGTGGTGTTGAAGTTGGCGTCCGACAGGGTGGACGCCTGGCTGATGCCACCCAGCTTGAAGCTACTGGTCACCGAACCGGTACCGTTGTTGTTCAGCCTGGACGCCACCAGGAAATTGCTTGAGTCGTTGGAACTGCCCAGCAACAGGGTCTTGCCCGAACTGGAACTGAGCGTGATTTTGTCCGTTGATGAATTGTAGGAGATCGCCAAGTCCGAGTCGGCCGTCGTCACCTTGGTGAAAATTGTCGCCAATGTGTCAGTGGTTTCCACCGTGATGACCTCGTCATTGATGGTAAACGTCCCGATGCTGATCCCCACGCCAAAACCGTTGCTGGCGACAACGGCGCTTGTATCCACCGACTCACCCGCATCCGCCCCTCCTTTCTGGACTCCCGTGGTGGCTTTCTGGAAAAGCTCAAAATTGTAACTTCCCAGCGCTGCCCCGGCAGACACCGAGGAGGAACCTATTGTGCTATCCGACACGGACGACTTTCGGGATTGATAAAGATCGCTGTCCTTGAGTGTCTTCGACTTGGTCTGGAGCGAACTCAATTCATCCTTCACC
>MPMB02017333.1_pt1 | contig 21193 bp, 23 predicted proteins | sample 1617371 | NCBI WGS metagenome assembly MPMB02 (sample SAMN05944808, study PRJNA350692) | marine metagenome | biome: marine; feature: ODZ; material: water; isolation source: 300 m water sample filtered on 0.2 um supor filter | place: Pacific Ocean | collected 2012-04-08 | depth 300m m
GCCAACCATTTGGCATGGGCCAAAGTGCCAACCATTTGGCATGGGCCAAAGTGCCAACCATTTGGCATGGGCCAAAGTGCCAACCATTCGGCATGAGCCAAAAAGCCTTGCCATTTGCAATCAAGCGGAAAGGCGGAAATTAGTATGCTGTCACCGAATTTCTCTGCAGGCGGACTTTTCGGCCATGGTCAAACTGACGCGAATCTATACCGGTGGGGGGGACGGCGGCGAGACCTCCCTGGCCAACGGCGAGAGGGTCCCAAAGCATGACTTGCGGATCGCCGCTGTCGGCACCGTCGATGAAGCCAACTCCTTCATCGGCTGCGCGCGGCGCCATGCCGAGGGCAAGGCAGCGGCGATGCTGGCGCGGATTCAGAACGATCTGTTCGACTTGGGCGCCGAACTCAGCAGGGCAGATGCCGGCATGACCGCCGATCGCGACAGGGGCCTTACCGGCATCTACGTCAAACGCCTGGAGGATGAGATCGATGCCTTGAACGCCGACCTGAAACCGCTGGACTCCTTTATCCTGCCGGGCGGCTCGGCGGCGGCGGCCGAACTCCACCTGGCGAGAACGGTGGTCCGCCGGGCCGAGCGCCTGATCGCCAAGCTGGACCGGCGCCAGCCCGTCAACCCGCAAGTTCTTCGCTACATCAACCGGCTTTCCGACCACCTTTTCGTCCTTGCCCGCCACCTCAATGACGGCGGTGAAGCCGATGAGCTCTGGCGTCCCGGCGCCAACCGTTAGCATTTTTTAAAATGACGGCACCGGCGGGCGGCGGCGGCCGGGCTTTTTTATCCGCCTCTTCCGGCTAATATGTTATTTGTATTGGCGTGCAAACGGGCATTGGAAAAGAAGCGTAGCGTTACTTTCCCGATAAATTCTGGACGTTGGCCCGCTCATACGGTTGAATGGGCCTTTAAGGGCAATTCACTTTCCAGGTCAATCATGGGTCTCTCATGAAAGTCCTTGTCGCCGTCAAGCGGGTTATCGACTACAACGTCAAGATTCGCGTCAAATCCGATAACTCGGGCGTCGAGACAACGAACGTCAAAATGTCCATGAACCCCTTCGACGAAATTGCCGTCGAGGAAGCCATCCGCCTCAAGGAAGCCGGCGGCGTGGATGAGACGGTCGCCGTCTCGATCGGTCCGGCCCGATGCGAAGAAACCATCCGTACCGCCCTTGCCATGGGTGTCGACCGCGGCATCCGTATAGAGACGGATGCCGGAATTGAGCCTCTGGCGGTGGCCAAAATGCTCAAAGAGGTGGTCGGCAAGGAAGCACCGGATCTGGTGTTGATGGGCAAGCAGGCCATCGACGACGACTGCAATCAGACCGGCCAGATGCTGGCGGCGCTTCTCGGCTGGGCGCAGGGGTGTTTTGTTTCGAAACTCGACATCGAAGGCGATCGCGTCAAAGTCACCCGCGAAGTCGATGGCGGGCTGGAAACGGACGTTCTCAAGATGCCGGCGGTAGTGACCGTCGATCTCCGTCTCAACGTGCCGCGCTACGCGACGCTGCCCAATATCATGAAAGCCAAGAAAAAAACCATCGAGACCATGTGGCCCGAAGATTTGGGCGTCGACATCGCTTCCCGGCTAACCATCCGGAGCGTGACCGAGCCGCCGCGGCGCGATGCCGGCAGCATTGTCGGCGGCGTTTCCGAACTGGTCGACAAACTCAGGAACGAAGCCAAGGTGATTTGATGACAGTGCTGGTCCTGGCCGAGCACGACAATGCCTCGCTCAAGCCCTCGACCCTGAGCACGGTCACGGCGGCGGCGAAACTGGGCATGGTCACCGTTTTGGTTGCCGGCGAAGGCTGCCGTTCCGTTGCCGAGGCCGCCGCCAAAGTCGCCAGCGTCGGCAAGGTGCTGTTGGCCGAGGCGGCCGAATACGCGCACGGTCTGGCCGAGAATCTGGCCCCATTGCTGACCGGGCTGGCCGCCGATTACAGTCATATGCTGGCTCCCGCCACCACCTTCGGCAAGAATGTCATGCCGAGAGTGGCGGCGGTTCTGGATGTCGCGCAAATCTCCGACATCGGCGGTATCGAGGCGGCGGACACCTTCATCCGCCCCATTTATGCCGGCAACGCCCTGGAGACGGTGCAATCGGGGGATTCGATCAAGGTCATCACCGTCCGCTGCACCGCCTTCGCCGCCGCCGGGGAAACCGCCGCCATCGCCGCCATCGAAGAGATTCCGGCAACGGGAGACACCGGCCTGTCCACTTTCGTTGGTCTGGAGCAGACCAAATCCGAGCGCCCCGAGCTGACCAGCGCCCGGGTCGTCATTTCCGGCGGCCGCGGGCTGGCGAAGGCCGAAAACTTTGCCCTTTTGGAAACGATCGCCGACCAACTGGGGGCGGCGATCGGCGCCTCGCGGGCTGCCGTCGACGCCGGTTTCGTCCCCAACGACTACCAAGTCGGCCAAACCGGCAAGGTGGTGGCGCCTGACCTTTACATCGCCGTCGGCATCTCGGGCGCCATCCAGCATTTGGCGGGCATGAAGGACAGCAGGGTCATCGTCGCCATCAATAAAGATGAAGAAGCGCCGATTTTCCAGGTCGCCGATTACGGCCTCGTGGCGGATTTGTTCGACGTCTTGCCCGAGCTGTCGAAAGAATTGGAAAAATAGTTCCGGCCATCGGCCGCGCGGCAATAGCGCAAGGAAAGGAAATGGCAAAAGGAATCAAGAGAATCGGCGTTATCGGCGCTGGTCAAATGGGTGGCGGCATCGCCCATGTCTGTGCCCTTGCCGGTTATAACGTCTACCTTGTCGATGTCGGCAAGGAGCAACTGGCCAAGGCGAAGGCGACGATCGAAAACAACCTCGGCCGTCAAGTGCGAAAAAAAACCATTCAGGCGAAGGATAAAAGCACCGCCTTGAAGCGCATCAAGACCGGCCTCAAATACGACGGCTTCAAAAACTGCGACCTGGTCATCGAAGCCGCCACCGAGGACGAGCAAGTCAAGAAAAATATTTACAAACAGCTGTGTCCGCTGTTGAAGCCGAGCGCTATCCTGGCTTCCAACACCTCTTCCATCTCGATTACCCGGATGGCCGCCTATACCGACCGGCCAGAGCAATACGTCGGCATGCATTTCATGAACCCGGCGCCATTGATGGAACTGGTGGAGTTGATCCGCGGCATCGCCACCGAAGAGACAACCTATCAGTGCTGTCGCGAGTTTGTCGAAAAATTGGGCAAGAAGCCGGTCAATGCCGAGGACTTTCCGGCTTTCATCGTCAACCGAATCCTGCTGCCGATGGTTAACGAAGCAATCTATACCCTTTACGAAGGCGTCGGTTCGGTGGAGGCTATCGACATCGCCATGAAGCTGGGAACCCACCATCCCATGGGGCCCTTGGAGCTTGCCGACTTCATCGGTCTCGATGTTTGCCTGGCCATCATGAATGTGCTGCATGAAGGTTTGGCGGACAGCAAGTACCGTCCTTGCCCGCTGCTGGTGAAATACGTCGAGGCCGGCTGGCTTGGCCGCAAAACGGGGCGGGGCTTCTACGATTATTCCGGCGACAAGCCGGTGCCGACCCGCTGACTAATCCGGCAAGCGCCCGGCAAAAGGAAAACGGGGATTGAACCCCGTTTTTTTTGGTTCATCCGGGGCGGCGTTCGCTTCGATACCCCGCGCCGCCCCGGATGAACCTTTATATGATAATTCCGAGATGCCCTGGTGTCGGGCTTGACGCCGGGAAGGTTTTGTATACCTGTTTTTCGGATGTTGGCGTAAAGAAACGATTGGCTCCATGAACAGCAAGGAGCTCTCTCGGGCGGTCGACGCCATTGTCGGAGCCACCCATTCCAATCCCTTTTCCTTCCTCGGCATGCATGCCGAGGAAGAAGGAAGGGGAGTGGTGGTCCGCGCCTTCATCCCCGGCGCCGACGGCGTCGAGCTTGGCCCAGACGACGAAGACATCGGCGATCGGCGAATGGGTGATCCACATCTTGGTGCCGGTGAGTTCATAACCGCCGTTGACCTTGACGGCGCGGCTTTTCATGCCGCCCGGATCGGAGCCGTGGTCCGGCTCGGTCAGGCCGAAGCAGCCGATCCATTCTCCGGTCGCCAATTTCGGCAGGTATTTCCGTTTCTGGCTGTCGCCGCCGTAGGCGAAGATGGGATGCATGACCAGCGACGACTGCACGCTCATCGCCGAACGGTAGCTGGAATCCACCCGCTCGATCTCGCGCGCCGCCAGCCCGTAAGACACATGGTTGACGCCGGCGCCGCCGAATTCCCCGGGCAAGGTGGAACCCAAAAGCCCCAGTTCGCCCATCTCGGTCATGATTTCGCGGTCGAAAGTCTCGTCCCTGTTGGCTTTCAGGATGCGCGGCATCAGTTTGGCTTGCGCGTAATCCCTGGCCGTATTGCGGACCAGGCGTTCTTCTTCGTTCAACTGGTCATCTAGAAAGAACGGATCATCCCACTGAAAAGGCGGCTTGGCTGACATCTCGCCATCTTCCTCCCGCCGGCCCGTGGCGGTCAAGGCGGGTGGTCCGAGCTTCAGGGAAATTATCTTGGTTAGCTTGGTTTGACATCAATCGCGTATCCTGCTCTGCGGACCGTGCGGATAATATCCTGTGCTCCATCGGCGTTAAGAGCCTGTCGCAGGCGGCGGATGTGTACGTCCACTGTCCGGTTTTCCACGTAAACGTCTTTCCCCCAGACCTTGTCCAGAAGCTGTTCGCGGGAAAACACCCGGCACGGGCGCTCCATCAAAACGCCGAGCAGGCGGAATTCCGTCGGCCCCAGGTGAACGGGCCGACCTTGACGCGTCACCTTGTGCGTGGCGAAGTCCATGACGATGCCCGCGTATTCCAGCCTTTCCTCGGCAAGGACGGGGCTGGCGCGGCGCAAAACGGCGCGCACGCGGGCGACCATTTCGTTGGGCGAATACGGTTTGACCACGTAATCGTCGGCGCCCGCATCAAGGCCGCGAATGCGGTCTCCCTCCTCGCCGCGGGCGGTCAACATGATGATGGGCAGGGTTTTGGTCTCGCTCCGTTGCCGCAGGCGGCGGCAGACCTCGATGCCGGAAACCTCCGGCAGCATCCAGTCGAGAATGATGAGAGCGGGGGACTCTTCGTCCACCAGCAAAAGCGCCTCTTGACCGTCGACGGCAACGGCTACGCGGAAACCCTTCTTCTCAAGGTTGTAGCGCAGGAGCTCGACCTGGGCCGGCTCGTCCTCGACAATCAGGATCAGAGGGGTCATCAGTGGCTGTCCGGGAGGTTCTGTTTCTCGTGGTGAGATGTCTCGATCTGTTCGCCTTACCCGGCCCGGCCCTTTTTCCGGCGCTTCCCGTCAGCCGATGCGCCCGGTGACATAGGCCCGATCCCGTTCGTTCCGAGGCCTTTAGAATATCCGCTCGGTATCGCCGTCTTCCACCAGTTCGCCAAGGTGAATAAAGGCGGCATTCCGCGAAACCGGCGCCGCCCGCCGCATGGAATGAATGACGATAACCGTGATGTAATTCTCTTTCAACTCCTTGATCGATCCCTCGATCCCGCTCCACGGAACATGATCTCGCTCAGCTCTTCCCGGTTTATCGGGCGGCCCGCCAGGAAAGCAAGCCAGACCCACCCGAAGCTTTCACAAAAATGTCACGAAACCTACATAAGAACGCAACCGAAAAGCATCAATATCCAGATGTTCGATGGGTAGCTCCCGCCAAGGGAAAGGTCTTGGACCATGAAAGCCAAAATCGTTTTTGCCGCCGCCGTCATCGCCGGCTTGAGCTTCGGGTCGACTGCGGCGGAAGCCCGGACGCTCATCCAGAACAAGGGTTCCGACACTCTCGTGAACGTGGCTCAGGCCTGGGCGGAGGCCTATCGAAATGTCGACTCTGGCGTCGCCGTCGCCGTCACCGGCGGCGGCTCGGGTACGGGCATCGCCTCCGTGATCAATGGAACCGTCGATATCGCGAACGCCAGCCGCGCCATGAAGAAGAAGGAGGTCGATCTGGCCAAGTCGAAAGGGCAGGACCCCGTGCGCCATGTCGTCGGCTACGACGCCCTGGCGGTCTTCATGCACATGGCGAACCCGGCCAAAACCCTTTCGATTTCGCAGCTTGCCGAAATATATGGCGAGCAAGGGGAAGTCGAGAAATGGACGGATATTGGCCTCGAAGTCCCAGGGTGCAAGGGCCAGGAGATCGTTATCGTGAGCCGGCAGAACAGCTCCGGCACCTATGCCTATTTCCGCCGGGCGGTGCTCGGCAAAAAGCGTGACTACAAGCTCGGCACCCTCGACATGCACGGCTCCAAGGACGTCGTGGACTTGGTCGAGAAGACGCCTTGCGCCATCGGTTACAGTGGTTTCGCCTATGCCACGGACTACGTGAAGATTGCCTGCGTCGAGAAAGGCGAAAGCGGAAACTGCGTTTCTCCTTCGGTCCAAAACGCTTCCGACAACTCATATCCGATTGCCCGTCCTCTGTTCATGTACACCAACGGGAGGCCCAAGGGGGAGATCAAGAAGTACATCGACTGGATTCTCGGCGACGCGGGCCAGTGCATCATCCAGGAGAAGGGATACGCCCCCGTTCGCGAGGTGAAATGCGAATAGGGAGGGGGGCACGGGCCGGCTCCGCCGGCGGCCGTCCCGCATTCCCCTGAAAACGGTCGATGGGAGTGGGACGCGGGCAATGGCGAACGATGAGGTGGCTTCGCGGGCCGCCGTCTCGCCGAGGACTCGCCCCGGCCGGAGGGCCGACGCGGCCAGGCACGTCGACAAGGACCGCCTGACCCTGGACTGGTACCAGGACAAGATCGTTCAGGTGGTGGTGTTCCTGGGGGGCATATCGGCGATCGTTTTCATCATCGGGATTTTTTTGTTCATTACCCGCGAAGGGTTTTCCTTCGTGGTGGAAAAGCTCGAGATAACGGAATTCTTCACGTCGATTCGCTGGCAGCCAACATCCGAACACAGGCCTACCTACAACATTTTGGCGATGATCGCGGGCACGGCGAGCGTCACCGGGCTGGCGATGGTGGTCGCCATCCCATTCTCGCTGGGCGCCGCCATCTACATCTCGGAGTTCGCCAGGGGCAAGACCAGAGAGGCCTTGAAGGTCCTTGTGGAGCTCCTTGCCGCGATCCCCTCGGTCGTCTGGGGGTTCATCGGGCTCAGCCTCATGAACCCCCTCATCATCGAGTTGTTCGACGTGCCGGTCGGATTGAACGTCCTCAATGCCGGGATCATTCTCGGCCTTATGGCGGCACCGATCATGACGTCGATCGCCGAGGACGCTCTCAAGGCGGTCCCCGACGGTTATCGCGAGGCGGCGGAGGCGATGGGCGCGACGCGTTGGCAGGTCGTCGTGAAGGTCGTGCTGCCGGCGGCGAGGAACGGGCTGCTGGCCGCCGTCCTGCTCGGCGTCGGCCGTGGGTTCGGCGAGACGATGGCCGTTTTGATGGCCACGGGACACTCCATCAACATCCCCGACAGCATTTTCGATTCGGTTCGTGCCTTGACCGCGACGATCGCCGCCGAGTTGGGCGAGACGGCGGTCGGATCCGACCACTATCAGGCCCTTTTCACGATCGGAATCTTCCTGTTCGTCGTGACTTTCACGATCAACCTCCTGGCCGATCTTGTGGTCAGAGGCGTGCGCAAGGGCTAGAGCATGTCTATGTTGATAAGAATCGGCGCCAGCCCGCTCCCCCGCCCGGCCACCCACAGCGTACAATGGCATTGCCAATCATTTGGCATGGGCCAAAATGGGTTGGCCGGGCGGGGGAGCGGGCTGGCGCCGACCAATCTTGAAATGCTCTAGGCAATGTTCCAAGCGACGAAACGCGACGTCCGCAACAAGAACGTAGAGTTCCTGTGGAGACTCCTTTTCCTGACCATGACGGTTCTGCTGGTCCTGCCGGTTCTGATCATCCTGGCGACCTTGATCGTCAAGGGAGGGCCGGCGATTTCGTTGGGCTTCTTGTTCCTCGAACCGACCAACGGGATGACCGAGGGAGGCATCTTCCCAGCGCTTGTCGGAACCCTGTGGCTGGTCGCGGTGGCGCTGCTGATTTCCGTGCCGTTGGGCGTCGCGGCGGCGCTTTACCTGAGCGAGTACGCGCCCGACAACTGGCTGACCCGCGTCATCAACCTGGCGATCATCAACCTGGCCGGCGTTCCGTCGATCGTTCACGCCCTCTTCGGCGTGGGGGCCTTCGTTCTGTTCTTCGGATTCGGCACGAGCATCCTGGCGGCCAGCCTGACGTTGGCGGTCATGACACTGCCCGTGGTCATCGTTACCACCCGGGAATCATTGCTGGCGGTGCCACGCGCCTTTCGCGAGGCCTGTTGGAGCATGGGCGCGACCCGTTGGCAAACGATTCGAAGGGTCGTTCTTCCCAACGCCGTCAGCGGCATCCTGACCGGCGTCATCCTCGAGGTGTCGCGGACCGCCGGCGAAACGGCTCCCATCATGCTTACCGGGGCGGTCTTTTTCCTGCCGTTCCTGCCACAAGGCATCTTCGATCAAACCATGGCGCTTTCGCTGCACCTGTTTGTCATCTCGACGCAGGTCCCGAACGTGCCCGAGCACCTGCCTTACGGAGTCGCCTTGGTTCTCATTGCCATGGTGCTCATGCTGAACGCGGCTTCGATCGGGTTTCGCGTCTATCTGCGGGGGCGGAAGAAATGGTAGGCGCCGCTCAACCGCGGGTCGCCATGGAAGCGAACCCCGCAAAGCTGGAGGTTCGCGGTCTCTCGGTCTTCTACGGTAAGACCGCCGCCCTTCGGGAGGTGAACTTGAGGATCAGGGAAAACGAGATCTTCGGCATCATCGGACCCTCGAATGCCGGCAAGACCTCCTTTCTCAAGGCCATCAACCGCATGGACGATTTCACCGCCGGCATGAAGGTCGAGGGGCAAGTCCTTTTCGACGGAAAGGACGTTCGCCAATGGCGGAACGTCTATGCGTTGCGGCGGCGTATCGGTGTGGTTTTTCCGCTTCCGGTCGGGCTGCCGCTCAGCATCTACGAGAACGTGGCTTTTGCCCCGAAGTTATCCGGCATCAAGCGGAAATCCGAGCTGGACGGCATCGTCGAGTGGTGCCTGGCCCGGGCGGCGCTTTGGGACGAGGTCAAGGACAGGCTGCATTCTCTTGGAAGCCTTCTGTCCGGCGGGCAGCAGCAAAGGCTTACCATCGCGCGGGCACTGTCGCAGGATCCCGAGGTCTTGATGCTCGACGAGTTTTCGATCGCCGTCGATCCGGTGACGACCATGCGCATCGAGGACGTTCTCAAGGAACTGCGGCGGGAGATGACGATCATTCTGGTGACCAATCTGGTCCAACAGGCCCGACGGCTTGCCGACCGGACCGCTTTCTTCCTCGATGGCTCCTGCGTGGAAGTCGGAGAAACCAAGGACCTGTTTTCCGGAAACGCCAGATCCACTCGGACGGCGGACTTCATTTCGGGCCGGTTTGGGTGATGGGTTTGCACTTTGGGACAAATGATCCGCAATGCCCGCGAAGGAACAGAGGCGACCTCGGACCGCCACGAAAACGCCATTCGCACCAGGAACCTGAACCTTTGGTATGGAGATTTCCAGGCACTCCTCGATGTTGACCTTCAAATCAAGAAGGGCGTCGTCACGGCGGTGATCGGCCCATCGGGGTGCGGAAAATCGACCCTGTTGAGAAGCGTAAACCGCATCAACGAGCGTCTGGGATACGTGCGGATTACCGGCGGCATCGAGGTGCTGGGGCACGACGTATACGAGGATGGCGTTAGCCTGCCGCGGTTGCGCAAGGAGGTCGGCATGGTTTTCCAGAGGCCCAACCCACTGCCGATCTCCATTCGGGACAACGTCTTGTTCAGCCTGGATCTCCACGGGACGCGCGACCAAGGACCGGGCAAGGGCGTGAAGGAGGAGATCGTCGAGCGTTGCCTTCGCCGGGTGCTGCTCTGGGATTCGGTCAAGGACCGCCTTCAAGCGAAGGCGACCAAGCTGTCCTTGGCGGAACAGCAAAAACTTTGTATCGCAAGGCTTCTACCCGTCAAGCCGTCGATATTGCTGATGGACGAGCCCTGTTCGGCGCTGGACCCGAAAGGCACCGCGGCCGTCGAGGAATTAATCTGGGAACTACGGGGTGTCTACACGATCCTGATCGTGACCCACAACATGGCGCAAGCGCGCCGCGTCAGCGAAGAGTGCGTGTTCATGCTGATGGGCCGGATCGTCGAGCATAGCCTTACCGAGGACATGTTCGCCGCGCCAAAGGAAAAACAGACCGCTGATTATATCGAGGGCCGTTACGGGTAGCCGACACCGTAGTGGTCTTCCAATATTTACCGAAGAGGCTTATCCCATTGCTTCCGGTGGGGTCAACATCTTGTGCTCCAGGAACGCCGGGGATAAGCCTCTCTCATTTTAATGCTTAAAGCCACTCAGAGTCGGAACTCTTCTTCATCTCCGCAAAGTAAGTCTCTGGGGTCGGACGCCTTTAATTCGGCTATTTTAGCTTTCTAAATATTATCTATACCAACAAATAGCAAGATGAAGCCCACAAGAAAAACAATTAATGCTATCTGCCTGTTTTCAATTTTCAAATCCTTCATTGGGTAAACTATGCTTGCGAGACCAATTAAAGATAAGAACGTCCCAAGTAGTGCTGCAATATACCACATTTCGTAACCCTTCCCTCTTTACTCCCGGATACTAGACCTACCGCGAAAATCCGTATTTGAAGGTCCGTCGCGTCGGATGCATCGGCCCCTATCGGATTTTCTCAGTATCCCATTTTCAGATTGATGATTCCAGCGATGATGTTGAATTTGAGGCCGTATCCGCGGGCGGAGAATGACGTTCTCCACCTTCACACCGATGCGTGAAAGGGTGCGGTTGTATTCCTTTTCGTCTTTAACTGGGCGGTTTTTTTTGCCGCTTGTAAGGTAATTCCGTTTGCTGGTGTTGTTTTTGTAAGGCTATATTTGTGTTGAATGTAGGAATAGTATTATCATTCCTCCAACAGTATGATTTCTTGGGGGTTTGTTATGAAGCCGGCGGAATTCCAGAAATGGGTGGCTCGGGCTGACGGTCTGACCCCATTTCAGCGCCGGCGCGCCCTGGATGCGCTTGCCGCCAGGCCCGGATCGGGCTAGCCACGGCGTCATCGAGGAGCGGATTACCGACGAAAGGCGCTGTCCCCGCCGCAATATGCCGGGAGCGGCCCGTCATGGCATGGCCGGCGGGCTTCAGCGTTACCGGTGCAACCATTGCCGCGCTGTCACGGGAGATGTGACCGACCAGACGGTCCTCGTGGGTTGTCGCGATCAGCTCCTCGCGCAGGCGGCTCGGCGGCGCGTTCTCGGCAATGCCGAATGAAAATCTTGGGCACCCTCATCCAGATGGATCGGTGAAAGCCCGCGTCTCGCCATCGTCATTCCCCTAAATTCAAAACTTACGCTTTTCGGGACGCTCGCAACGTCCCGTCGCCCTTCGGTCTTTGTTTTCTCTTACCCAGATTCGCGGTAAAGGGATAGGGCGACAGCCAAAAAGCGCTATCAATCGTTGCGGCGCGGACCGATGGGAATGCGGAAAAACTCGATCCCCTCCTCTTCGAGATCAAGGGTTTCCTGCTCGCTCGCCTCACCGTAAATGCCCCGCTTTTCGGTCTCGCCATAATAAATGCTGCGCGCCTCCTCGGCGAAGTTATCGCCAACGTACTCGTAGTTTTTTTCGACCTTCTTGCGCAGTCTGTTCACCGCATTGAGAATCCGTTCGGCGACTTCCGTGGCCCGCAGCTCGGCTGGTTCAATTTGTTTGTCATTCTTGCTCTTGGCCAGGTTGGGCGCCATCGGGGCCTTGCCGATCTGGTCGTCGCCGCAAAACGGACAGGAGATGCCGCCGACAGCGCTTTGCCGATCGTAAGTGGCGCCATCGAGAAACCAGGCATCGAACCGGTGGCCGTTGGTGCATTTCAACCGATACTGAATCATGATATCAAAGACTCTGTTGCCGACGGATTGGCCTTTTATACTATTAATTTCCCAATTTTTGCCAAGCTTATACGTCAATCGGTTAAAAAATGGAAAACGCCGGCGACATGCCCCTTCAGCCTAGTCACCTGAGAGTTACCGTGCCGTCCCTTTGGGTCCGGCGTTTTTCACCGTTGATTCCGAAAGGGGGAACGGTGCTCGACTTGGCTTGCGGCGGCGGCCGGCATGTCCGCTACCTTTTGAATCTGGGCTACAAAGTGGTGGCCCTGGACCGCGACGTTACCCGTGTCGCCGACCTTGCGGACAAGCCGGGAATAGAAGTGATCGAGGCCGACCTGGAGGGCGACGGCGCATGGCCGATCGAAGGCCGGACCTTCGACGCCGTCGTCATCGTCAATTATCTTTATCGGCCTCTCTTCCGGCATCTTTTCGAGGCCGTCGGGAAAAATGGCCTGTTCATTTACGAAACGTTCGCCCGCGGCAACGAAAAATTCTCCCGGCCGCGCAATCCCGACTACCTGCTGCGTAGCGGCGAGTTGCTAGAAATAACCCGCCGGCGGCTGCAGGTGATCGCTTACGAACACGGCCTCGTCGATAGGGGCCCCACAACCGGCGTCATGCAACGCATATGCGCCGTCAACGACCTGCGGGCCAGCGAACGCGAGGATGGCGAACCGGAGCCCCACGGCGTCCGGCCAACGTGACTCCGCGCGCTCGGCCTTAAACGAACTTCCGGTGGTGAGAGAGGGCGGGGATTTTGCGGCGCGCCTCGACCACCTTTGACGGGTCGATATCGGCGGTAATAAAGCCGGCCTTTTCGCCGCCGTCGGCCAGCACCTCGCCCCAGGGACCGACAATCAGCGAATGGCCGAAGGTCTGGCGGCCGCCGGCATGATCCCCGCACTGCGCCGGAGCGAAGACGTAGCAACCGTTTTCGATGGCCCGGGCGCGCTGTAACACGTGCCAATGCGCCGCCCCGGTGATGCGGGTAAAGGCCGAGGGGATGGAAAAAAAACTTGCCCCGCCGCGAGCCAGGGATCGGTACAAATGGGGAAAGCGCAGGTCATAGCAAATGGTCATGCCCAGCCGGCCCCAAGGCAAGTCGGCGAGGACGGCCTTATCGCCCGGTTCATAGGAAGCGGATTCACGATGCGTTTCGGCGCCGCCGAGATCGACGTCGAACATATGAATCTTGTCGTATCGGGCGACAACGGCGCCATCGGCGTCGAGCAGGAACGAACGATTGGCCATCTTGTCCCCGGACCGCTTGATCACCAGGGAACCCAACAGCAGCCAGACGCCGATTTGCCGCGCCAATTCCCGAAACGTCTCGAGGCCGATGTCCTGGTCCTCGGGCCTGACTTTTTCCTTCAGACGCGCCTTGTCGGATTCCATGACGTTGACGTTCTCGGGCAGGGCGATCAACTCGGCGCCGGCCTTGCCGGCGGCGCGCGCCAGTTCACAGGCGGCCGCCAGATTCGGCTCTACCTCCCGTCCCGAATTGGTTTGCACGCAAGCAACCTTGAAGGTCGCGGTCATCGGTCAAGCAATGCCGAGAAGACGGTCGAGTTCATCTTCCGCTTCCAGCTCGTAAAGCTCGTTGCAACAAGATCATTAGGGAAACGCCCATATCATAATCCAATATTCATATAAGGCATATATGGCGCCGGCGCGTCACGCCTAACGGATGACCCGCGCCAAGGTGAGCACGTCGACCGCTCCGGCGCCACTCGTCAAGAGCGCGCGGGCGCAAGCCGAGACGGTGGCGCCCGTCGTCAGGACATCGTCAATGAGCAAAACCCGTTTGCCCTTGATTTCGCGAACCAGGGAAGAACGCAAGGCGAAGGCGCCGCGCACGTTGCGGCGGCGTTGCGCCGGGCCGAGCCTGCCCTGGGAAGGGGTGCGGCGGCGGCGAATCAGGAGGTCGAGCGCCACCGGCGGGCCGCCGTGACGCCGCAGCGCCTGAGCCAGCAATGCCGCCTGATTGAAACGCCTGGTGAACAGCCGTGTCCAATGCAGGGGCACGGGGGCCACCAGATCGGCGTCGGCGATCAGATCGCTACCCGCCCGCATCAGCCAGCCGCCGAGCGCCGGAGCGGCGTCGGTGCGGTCGCCGTGTTTGAAGGCAAGGATCAACCGCCGGCTGAGCGCACCATAGGCCATTACCGCCCGGGCCCGCTGATAAACCGGGCGTTGACGGCAGCAGGCGCCGCATAAAACCCCCTCGCCGGGATCGTATTCGAAGGGCAGGCCGCAGGCGTCGCAATAGGGCGGGCCCAGAAAAACCACTCCATCCCAGCAAGTCGGGCACAACAGGCCGGGCCCCGCGACAACGGCGCCGCAGCTCAGGCACTGGAGCGGCAAAAGGGCATCCAGCATCAACTTGGCGAGACCGCCCAAGGAGCGGTCACCGCCAGTTTTCGCCACCGCGCCGTTTATCGAATGCTTGGCCTGTGCCATATACCTACCATGTCCGATTCGCCGAACGTCTTCAACCGCCGCGTCGTACGCCTGCACCGGGACCGGGCGGCGGCCGGGCTGAAAAATCACGACTACCTTTTTGCCGAGGTCGGCGAACGCCTGGCCGACCGCCTCGATGACATCAAGCGGCGCTTCCCCCTGGCCTTGGACCTGGGCTGTCACGGCGGCGAACTGGCCCGGCTGGTGGCAGGGCGGGGCGGCATCGAGACCCTGGTTCAATGCGACCTCTCCCCTCGAATGGCGCGGCGGGCGGGGAGCCATTGCCTCGCCGCCGACGAGGAATTCCTGCCGTTTCCCGCCGCCTGCTTCGACCTGGTTCTGAGCAGCCTCAGCCTGCACTGGGTCAACGATCTGCCGGGCGCGCTCGCCCAGATCCGCCTGACACTCAAACCCGACGGACTGTTCCTGGCCGCCATGCTTGGCGGCGACACCTGCAAGGAACTGCGCATCGCCTTGGCGGCGGCCGAAATCGCCGAGGAAGGGGGCTTGAGCCCGCGCCTCTCTCCGTTCGCCGATGCCGGGGACTTGGGCGCCTTGCTGCAACGGGCCGGCTTCGCCCTCCCGGTGGTCGATCAGGAGGCCATTAAAGTGTCCTATGGCGATCCCTGGAAACTGATGGCCGACCTGCGCGGCATGGGCGAAAGCAACGCCGTCGCCGAACGGCGCCGGGGTTTCACCCGCCGCGCCACCCTGATGGCCGCGGCCAGCCGCTACCGGGAGCTGTTCGGCGACGCCGAGGGACGCGTTCCGGCGACCTTCCAGGTGATCTACATGACGGCTTGGGCGCCCGACCCGTCGCAACCGCGGCCCCTCGAACCCGGCAGCGCCAAGACCAGCCTCGCCGAGGCCCTGGGAGCGGCGGAAATTCCGAGCGAAGAAAAAACGAAACCAGCTTGAACCGCTAAGGCGCGGAAGGGCCGCTTCGCCAGATGAGGCGATTTTGATGGGCAGCGGGCTGGCGCCGACCAACCTTGAAACTCTAGCGTCAACCGTTGGATTCACGCCGCCTTGAACGACTCGACCTTGATTTTGTCCGCCCGCCGCATGGCCCGCCATAGCTCATATTGCATTTGTTGCGCCAGCCAGCTTTCCGGGCTGCCGCCAAAGGCTTTGGCCAGGCGGATCGCCATTTCCGGCGAAATTCCGGAATGACCGTTAAGCAGTTCCGATAGCGCCTTGCGGGTCACGCCGAGACCGGTCGCCGCCTTGGTCACGCTGAGGCCCAATGGTTCCAAGCAAAGCCCCCGGATCACTTCACCGGGATGAGGTGGCTTGTGCATCCGCATGACAGCCGTCTCCTAATGATAGTCGGTGTAATCGACATCCGTGGCGTCCGCCCCTTCAAACCGGAAGGTCACGCGCCAGTTGCCGGATACCGACACGGCGTGGTGAAACTTGTGCTTACCCTTGAGGGCGTGTAGGCCAAGTCCCGGTAAGTTCATATCCTTAGGCGATTGGCTCGCATGAAGCCGGGCCAAGATAAGCCGGAGCCGTTTGACATGTTGCGGCCGAACGTCACGCCCCGACCCCGCCTCGAACAAGACTTTCAATCCCTTGTGCCGGAAGCCGGTAATCACGCTCAAACTGTAACCCATTACGTGACGAGTATCAAGTGCCCCTGCTCACACGGGCATAACCTTGCCAGCGGGCAAATGTGGCGACTTCAACGGATCGGAAACAAAGATGATATCCGGTTGAATGGCACGTTGCCGGCAAACCCGTATCCCGATACCTTCCGCCGATGAAATTTCCCGCTCCCCTGATTCCAGGAACGTTGATCAAGCGTTACAAGCGCTTTCTGGCCGATGTGGAACTGAGCGGCGGTGAAATAGTCACCGCCCACTGCCCCAATACCGGCTCCATGCTGAGCGTCAGCGCGCCGGGCTCGGCGGTCTGGCTGTCGCCGGCCCGCACCCCGGGCCGCAAGCTTGCCTACACCTGGGAGCTGATTCAAGTGGGCGATACCCTGGTCGGCATCAACACCAGCATGAGCAACGCGTTGGTGGAAGAGGCCATCGGCAACGGAACCATCGCCGAATTGGCCGCCTACCCGGTCATCAGGCGGGAGGTCAGGTACGGAAAAAATTCACGTATCGATCTGTTGCTGGAAAGCGAAGGCCTCCCCACATGTTTTATCGAGGTCAAGAACGTCACCATGAAACGGAACCCGAAGGCGAGTTCCGCCGTCGAATTTCCCGACGCGGTGACAACGCGAGGCGCCAAGCATCTGGCCGAGCTGACCGATATGGTCAGCCAAGGCGCCCGCGCGATGATGGTCTATTTGGTGCAGCGCCGGGACGGCGGGCAATTTTCCATTGCCGCCGATATCGATCCGGCCTATGCCATGGCGCTTGGCGCGGCGATGGCCGCCGGTGTCGAGGTTTTGTGTTATCGATGCCGTGTCGCGGCGGAAAGGATCGACGTGACGGCGCCTCTGGGAATGGAGCTATGAGAGCCTGTTTGGGAGGTGATATTTTACCTCTAGGTGTCATAATCGATTCATGAACGACATCAGTAACGATATCAGTTCGACTTTCCTGCCCGCCGAGACGCGGCATATCGAAATTCACGGCGCCGAAGGCTTCGAGGGCATGCGCAAAGCCGGACGGCTGGCCGCGGAAACCCTGGATTTCATCGTTCCCTACGTGAAACCGGACGTATCGACAGGGACACTGGACCGCTTGATCCACGACTATATCGTCGCCAATGACGCCATCCCCGCGCCGCTTAATTACCGCGGCTTCCCGAAAGCCATTTGCACATCCGTCAACCATGTCGTCTGCCACGGCATTCCCGGCAAGAGAACGCTCGCCAAGGGCGACATCGTCAACATCGACGTGACGGTGATTCTCAACGGCTGGCACGGCGATTCCAGCCGCATGTTCTTCACCGGCCCGGTCGGCATCAAGGCGCGACGCCTCGTTGACATCACCTTCGAAGCCTTGTGGCGCGGCATCGAAGTGGTCAGACCCGGCGCCACCACCGGCGACATCGGCCACGCCATTCAGGAATTCGCCGAATCCCATCACTATTCGGTGGTCAGGGACTTCTGCGGCCATGGTTTGGGCCGCGTTTTCCACACCGCCCCCAACGTCATGCATTTTGGCCGGCCCGGCCAAGGGACGACCCTCAAGGAAGGCATGTTCTTTACCATCGAACCGATGATCAACTCCGGACGGCACGAGGTGAGAGTTCTCAAGGACGGTTGGACGGCGGTGACCAAGGATCGCTCGCTTTCCGCCCAATTCGAACATTCCATTGGCGTCACCGCCGATGGCTGCGAGCTGTTCACCCTTTCGCCCGCCGGTCTGCATAACCCCCCCTACGGCCTTTGACCTCGTGAACGACAAACCCCATTACGCCGGCCATCGCCAACGGTTGCGGCAGCGCTTCTTGAAATCGGGATCCGACGCCCTGCCCGATTACGAGTTGTTGGAGGTGCTGCTGTTCATGGCCAACACGCGCCGCGACGTGAAACCCTTGGCCAAGAACCTGCTGGCCCGCTTCGGCTCTCTCGCCGAGGTCATCAGCGCCGATCCGCCGGCTCTGCGGGAGATCAAGGGGATTGGCGATACCGCCATCATCGCCTTAAAGGTTGTCCAGGCGGTGGCGCTCAGGCTTGCCCGCGCCGAAGTGATGAAGAAACCGGTGCTGTCGTCTTGGCAGGCGCTGATGGATTATTGCCGTGCCAGCATGGCCTATGAAACCACCGAGCGGTTCCGCATTCTCTACCTCAACCGGAAGAATGTCCTGATCGCCGACGAGGTGCAGCAGAAAGGCACCGTCGATCACACGCCGGTCTATCCCCGCGAAGTGGTCAAACGCGCCCTTGAACTGGCCGCCACCGCCATGATCATGGTCCACAACCACCCTTCCGGCGATCCAACCCCGTCGCAAGCCGACATCGACATGACCAAGGAAATAAAGGAAGCCAGCGAAAAACTGGGCATCGTGCTGCACGACCACCTCATCGTCAGCAAGGGCGGCATCAATTCATTCAAGGAAATGGGCCTGCTTTAGAGCGCATCCAAGATTGAATGGAATCATTTAATCTTGGATGCGCTCTGATTGTGGCGAAAGCCGCAATCCGCCGCGACAGCGGGCGCGAGCCTGCGTGGCGTTTGAACGCGGATTGATCGCATGAGTGTGATCAATCCTGAAATGCTTTAGCGGCCGCGGCGAGGATTCTCAAAGCCGGAAAACGCCGGTAGCCGGCCCGATGGTTTCCCAGCCCTGGACCAAGAGCCGTTTTCGAGCGGCGTTGGCGATCACCGACAGCTTCGTGGTGGCGTTGAGGATGGGCGGCGCCAGCCAAGTGAAATCGTCGGCGGCGGTGGCGCGCAACCGCTCCATCATCCGCCAGCGGCCGACACTGTCCTCGCCGCGCGGGTGGCCCGGCACTTTCAGGCTTTGCCAATGGTTGGCGGCGCTGCCCGGCCCATCACCGACGGCGGCGCGGTTTTCAAGGCGCTCGATGACACAGCTTTCCTCGGCGGCCAGACCGCCGAGGATGAAAAACGCCGGCAGGCAAAGGGGCGTTTCCCGCAGCATCGACCTGGCTTCGGCGTAGGTCGAGCATTGATCGAAAACCAGGCGCAGAAGATGCGCCGGGGGGAGGCCTTCGTTCCTCCAAACGTGGACGCGGAATATCGCCCAATCGAACCGGCATGAGCCGCTGAAGCGCCGTATGGGGGGCTGGTTGAGGGCGGCGCTGAAACGTCCCGGCGCCATCGCCGTGGCGATGCCGACGAAGCCGGGCCAGGTGATGTTGTAATAAGGTCCGGCTTGGCCCTCCTGGCAACCGACGACGACGTTCATGCCCAACCCGTCGAGCGGCCAATCCAGGGTCCGCAACAGGCGGTTGCCTGGTCCCGACGGATCGGCCCCAACGGCCGACGTGCAAGTCCACTCGTAGGACAGGTTGAGCAGGTGGGCGCCCGGCCGGCCGGCGCGCGCCGCCACCGCCTCGATTTCATGACGGTAGGGATTGGCCGTTTTGTCGAGCCAGCGCCGCGAAACCACGTCGCCCAAGCGCAATACGACCTCGCCGTAATGCCGGCGGCTCATCTCGATGATCTCGCCGAACCGCCGCGGGGCGGCGTCGAGCAACGCCAAGGGACCCCCCTTGCCGATCTCGAGCAAGGGAATGGCGGGCAGTTCGGACGGCGCCTTCAACTGACGGTCTCCTTTATTCATTTTCGGGAAAATCATATCACGGCTTTCAAAACCGGCCGACTTGAGTAATATCCTTGTCGCTCTGTCCCCTCTACGCGCGCAAGAGATTTCAATGATTCCACGCTACAGCCGTCCCCAAATGGCCGCCATCTGGGAAGCCGACAACAGGTTCCGCATTTGGTTCGAGATCGAGGCCCATGCCTGCGACGCCCAGGCCGAACTCGGGGTAATTCCGAAAGCGGCCGCCGAGGCCGTCCGCGAGCGCGGCAAGTTCGAGGCGGCGCGGATCGACGAAATCGAAAAGCAAACCAAGCACGACGTCATCGCTTTTTTGACCAACCTGGCGGAACACGTTGGCCCGGAGGCCCGTTTCGTCCACCAGGGCATGACCTCCTCGGACGTCTTGGACACCTGCCTGGCGGTGCAGTTGGCGCAAGCCTCCGACATTTTGCTCGACGATATCGACGGCCTTCTGGCGGCGCTCAAGCGCCGCGCCTTTGAGTTCCGCGACACCCCTTGCATGGGCCGCAGCCACGGCATCCACGCCGAGCCTACCACCTTCGGCCTGAAGTTGGCCGGCTTTTACGCCGAATGGCGGCGCAACCGGCGACGCCTCGAGATCGCCGCCGCCGAGATCGCCACCTGCGCCATTTCCGGCGCCGTCGGCAACTTCGCCAATATCGACCCCTACGTCGAGGAATATGTCGCCGGGAAAATGGGCCTCGCCGCCGAGCCCGTATCGACCCAGGTGATTCCCCGCGACCGCCACGCCGCCTTCTTCGCGGCGCTTGCCGTCATCGCCGGTTCCGTCGAGCGCCTGGCCTCCGAAATCCGCCATCTGCAACGCACCGAGGTCGGCGAGGCCGAGGAATATTTCGCCGCCGGCCAGAAAGGCTCCTCGGCCATGCCCCACAAGCGCAACCCGATCTTGAGCGAGAACCTGACCGGGCTGGCGCGCATCGTGCGGGCGGCGGTGATCCCGGCGTTGGAGAACATCGCCCTGTGGCACGAGCGCGACATCTCGCACTCGTCGGTGGAACGGGTGATCGCCCCCGACGCCACCATCGCCCTCGACTTCACGCTGGCGCGGCTGACCGGTGTCGTCGAGCAACTCGTTGTCCATCCCGAGGCGATGCGGAAAAACCTGGACCGCCTTGGCGGTGCCGTCTTTTCGCAGCGGGTGCTGCTGGCGCTGACCCAGGCCGGGATGAGCCGCGAGGCGGCCTACGCCGCCGTCCAGCGGAACGCCATGCGGGCAAGCGGCGGCGATTTCCTCGCCCACCTGAAGGGCGACACCGAGGTGACGGGATGCCTGGACGAAAAGGCCTTGTCAGAACTTTTCGACCTCGAATACCACAGCCGCCACGTCGGCACCATCTTCGAGCGCGTCTTCGGCGAGAGATGAAGGAGGCGCCAACATCGGCCTAGTACACCCCGGCGGGATTCCTGACCCCATACGATCGCTTTTCCCGCTCTCCCGGTAGGAGCGGACGCGCCGGCGATGCGGGTACATCGTCAAGCGTTCTCGACGCCCCGGGAGAGCGGGAAAAGCGACCCGGAGGGC
>MPMB02065959.1_pt1 | contig 21181 bp, 18 predicted proteins | sample 1617371 | NCBI WGS metagenome assembly MPMB02 (sample SAMN05944808, study PRJNA350692) | marine metagenome | biome: marine; feature: ODZ; material: water; isolation source: 300 m water sample filtered on 0.2 um supor filter | place: Pacific Ocean | collected 2012-04-08 | depth 300m m
TGAAATTCAGCAGAAACACTATCAATCGGAAATGGTTCTGTGTAAAGATCGTACTCAACACTATCATCAATAACAGTAAACCGGATACTGTCTGGATCCCAATATATGCGATACGTGAGAAACCTGTCGTTTAGATTATCATAATTATAGTAAGGTCTGCAGTAATCATCATCCGGGTCCCATGAAATACTGGCGGCACCAGATGGATTTTCCGGGGTTAAGGCCTCATCGGCATAAAATATAGCATTGGCTCCGACCACTTGATTCACAGTTGAATTGTCAGAATCATTACCGCCATTGTGCTCATCATGTAAATCCCTGAAATCTTGGCGAGACCCCATTTCCATTATATCAATCTCTCCACTTCGAGGCCAAACGAGATTTGATGTTCCAAACAGCCATACTGCAGGCCATCCTCCAAGATTAAGGTCTGGCACTCTTACTCTGGTCTCAATCACACCATACTTAATAGCTATTTTTGATTTTGTAGTCATCCTTCCCGATGTATAGTTTAACGGATTCCCCCATTGGTCAACTATATCTGGACCTGATTCTTCCAGGGCTGTAATGTGCAGGGCATTATTCCCCGGTTCACCAGGGACTTCAGCTATCTCAACATTTTCTTCCTGGTAGAATTGCAATTCACCATTGCCCCAGCCCCAGGAACCATTCCCGGTGAGAATCATCCAGTTACCCAGACTGTCAAAATTCTCTTCCCAGATTACGTCTCCTATCTGGCCATGAATAGAGCCAATAGAAAGAATTAAGAATATTACTATATTATTTTTCATTTTTTTCCTTTTATATCAATGATTATTGCAACAGCACCATCTTCTTCTTGATTTTTCGATATCTGTCAGCTGATCTTATTTAAGGTCGGATAACCAAATTAAGGAAGCAGCACCAAGGACCCCGGCTTGTCCATGCGGTAAACCCGATTGTAGCAGGTTAATCTTCCCTTTCAAGTTTTCCATTAAGTAGCTTTCAAATGCTTTTCGGGTCGGATTAAATAAGCGATCCCCGGCCAGGCTAAACCCGCCATAAAAAATAAATGCTTCGGGGTTCATTATGGTCGCTGCTTGTGCCAATCCGTATGCAAGTTTATCTGCCGTGAATTCGTAAACCGAGATTGCGGATTCTACGCCATCGTCAACGGCACGGTTGATCATTTTTCCATCAACATTATCAAGATCAAGAGATGATAAAAAGTCATCACCAGGGTTGACCTGTAGTAGTTCGATCACAGTTTCTTTTATCCCCTTTGCTGAAGCATACATTTCCAGGCATCCCATCAATCCGCATGGACAGTTTCGCCCATTTTGGTCTATGGATAGATGTCCTATTTCACCCGCTAGACTGTCATGACCATATAATATTTTACCTCCGGAAAAAATGCCGCTGCCAAGGCCAGTGCCCAATGTTATCAGGATAAAATCATTCATATCCTTTGCGATGCCAAAATATTTTTCTCCCAATGCAGCAGCATTGGCATCATTAGTCAGGCAAACATCACAATTGAACTTTTTACTTAAAAGCGATACAATATCCACATGTCCCCAGCTCAAATTGGGAGGATCCTCGATAACACCTGTATAATGATTACCATTGGGCGCACCGACACCAATTCCCGCTAGCTCACTAACAGAGTGATCTTCAAAATAAGTATCTACTTTTACCTTTAAACGACTTATAAGGCTATCTGCAGGCTCATGTCCAAGGGTCGGGATCTGTTCGCTGATTAATATATTCCCAGATTTTTCTACAAGTCCGTAAACAGTGTTCGTTCCACCAATATCAATTCCTAATACGACCTTATTCACAATTTTTCCTTAATTATTTTTATGGTATACGTTGTATTACTCAATTCAGACTGACACATTTACATTCATACCAGCAATTTAATCATTGAAAAAGACAATAATAGCCACAGCTGATAAAATCAAAATAATGGACAGGACACGGTACATGTTCATGCCTCCGGAAGGCTGGTAGGAAGCAGATCTTTCTTCTTCAGCGCTGTATTTTTTACGGTTATAGGCCATGAGCCGGATACTTAACATGAGCAGGCCGAAGACCAGCAGGAGCGCGCCGATCATAGTGAGGGTGCTCATATGCCGTATTTAATGCCCCTGGCGCAGTTTGCCATCAGCAGCGAATTTAACAACAGCACCTTTTTTAAATTTTTTCCCCTCGATCACATACTGCTGGGACAACTCGCAATAACTCAATTGGCCGTTATCATGGAACGTTGTGCCACCGTTTTTGCCATGCAGCCCGGCAAAGACCGCTGTAAGGAACCGAAATTTTGCACAGGGTATGCCCTGGATAATTTCATCCGCCGCCAGCCAGGCAGTTTTTAATTGGCCATTGGGGTGAAACGAGGTCTGGAAAGCGTGGCCGCCGCCGCGGCATAAGTATCCCTGGATTACCATGTCCTCCGGCAGGAAGACCCAGTCCATATCCCCATTTGTGTTAAAATGAACACCCGTGCCCCGCGGAAAGTTCTGTCCAGAGATTGTTTCCGCTGCTGACAGACGGCAAAATTCGATATTTCCATTTTCATAATATTCGGCGTCAGCACAATTGAGGTCCTGGGCCCTGGCTCCAGGGTTGGCCACAAGTAATGGAACAATAAATACAAGCCTGAACCACCTTGCGGCAGATATATACAGATGCGGGGTATAATTATTCAAGTATGTTCCTTAAAAACCCATTTTCAGCAGCCAGCAGGCTCTCTGCCTGCTGCAGTGAACACTCCTTTTTCACCATAATCACTGCATTTTTTACCGACTTATCCGCTGCCAGCAGGGCTTTTTCAGCTTCATCGTATGCTAGGCCGGTCAATTGCTGAATAATGCGGGTGCCACGGTCTAAAAGTTTTTCATTCACTGCCATTAAGTCTACCATAAGGTTGCCGTAGACCTTGCCCAGTTGAATCATGGTGGCGGTGGAGATCATATTCAATACCAGCTTTGTGGCCGTGCCGGCCTTCATGCGCGTGGAACCGGTAATGACTTCCGGGCCAGTTTCAACCTTAATGACCACATCCGCATCCGCTTCATAGTAGGGAACGGGGGTGCACAGGATATAACAGGTACCGCAGCCTTGTTCCCTACCATAATCGATGGCCCGCTGGACGTAGGCCGCCGCGCCGCTGGTACTGATGCCGATAACCACATCGCCTTTTTCCAGTCCCCATGCCTGCAGGTCCTTGTTAGCGTTTTCCGGCTGATCCTCGGCCCCTTCTATGGATTTTCGTAAGGCATCATCCCCACCGGCGATGATACCGTTAAACCAGTTTGGCGGCGTTGAAAATGTCGGCGGCATTTCCGAGGCGTCCAGAACGCCCAGGCGGCCGGACGTGCCGGCACCGATATAGAACACGCAATGGCCATTGCGGATGGCGGCTGTGGTTAATTCCACAGCCTTTGAAATGTCCGGAATGGCGGCAGCCACTTTTTCAGCAACAGCCTGGTCTTCCCTGTTGATTAATTCCAGGATCTCTGTGACAGTTTTGGAGTCAATGTCTTTCGTGGAAGGATTCTGCTGTTCAGTGAGCAGTTCGCCCCGTGATTTTTCTTTGCCCGCCATGGAGGAATTTAAACAATATTCATGTCATTTTGAACGGAGTGCGGGACGACAATAATTATAGTGTGGAAAAATAGCGGCGGGCCTCGGCCATAACCCTGGGCGCCAGGATCAGGGTCGAAATCATGGTGGGAAAAGCCATGACGGCATACATGCCGTCAATCAGGTTGATAACTATGCCTAATGAAACAGTAGCGCCAAAAACGGCTGCAATAATATAGAAATATTTGTAGGACCGCTTCCACTTTGTGCCAAAGAGGTAACCCGCGCACTTTGTTCCATAATAGGACTGGCTGAACATGGTGGTTACGCTGAAAATGAGAATACACACTAGTAAAATACCCTTACCCAAACTGCCGAGTTCATGAGTAAACGCTGTTGTGGTCATAGTTACACCATTCAAACCGGAAATTTCCCAGGCACCGGAAATCAAAATCACGAATGCCGTAATTGAACAAACTACGATCGTATCAATAAACGGACCTGTCATGGCCACCAGGCCCTCGCGTACCGGTTCCTTGGTCTTGGCTGCCCCATGGGCCATGGCCTCTGTGCCCAGTCCTGCCTCGTTGGAAAATGCGGCCCGGCGCACGCCTGTGCGAATCACCTGTCCGACTGCTCCACCCAATACTGCCTGCCCGGTAAAGGCATCATGAAAGATCAAGCCGAAAACACTCGGTATCTCTGCAAAGTTTTTTAAGATGACCAAGACTCCAGCAATTAAATATAATACCACCATAAATGGCACCAGCCGGCTGGCTACCAGCCCAATACGTTTGATTCCGCCAAAAATAACGCCGGCCACAACGCCGGCGATGATTACACCGACCACAACGTTGCCCAGGGCAGGAGTGGCAGAAAAAAGGCCGAGCGGCACGAATATTTCCTCGCGAATGGTTTGGGTGAGCTGGTTGGCCTGGAACATGGGCAGACAGCCGACCAGCCCGGCCACGCTAAAGATAATGGCCAGGGGCTTAAAGCGAGCGCCAAGGGCTGTTTCAATAACGTACATGGGTCCGCCCTGCACGCGGCCCTGATCATCCCGACCGCGGTATAGCACTGCTAATGTGCAGGTAAAAAATTTAGTGGACATGCCTAAAATAGCGCTGACCCACATCCAAAACAGCGCCCCCGGGCCGCCCATATGGATGGCGATGGCCACGCCGCTGATATTGCCCATCCCTACCGTGCTGGCCAGGGCGCTGGACAAGGCCTGAAAATGGCTTATATCGCCGGGATCATCTTCTTTATCATACTTACCCAGCAATATGTCAAAACCATGCTTGAAATAGAGAAACGGGGTAAAGCGGCAATAGATAGTAAAAAATAGCCCGCCAAAAACGAGGAGCACCAGCAGCAGAGGGCCCCACATAAAATTGGCAAAGTCTGCTATCAGGGAGTCGAGTCTATCCAGCAATGGCTTAGGCGCTGGCCGGGACGGTCTTACCGAAAAACTGCAAAAATGCAAAGGCCATTACACACCCTATCAAAATACTGACAAATACATTCACGCCGATTCCGGTCAGGAAATAGCCGGCTATTAACGCAATAGCGGCGCAAAGCAGCGCATAAGGCAGCTGGGTACGGACATGATCAATATGATCCGCGCCGGAAGCCGTGGATGAAAGCACCGTGGTATCCGCAATGGGTGACGAATGGTCACCAAACACAGACCCGGATAGCACGGCCGCGAAAGTGCTGATAAAGATCGGTGACTGCACCACAGCAGTTGGGTCCCCGCCCATGAGCTGGATGGCCATGGGCACTGTCACCGGCACCAGGATGGACATGGTGGCCCAAGAAGAGCCGGTGGCAAAGCTGATCAATGCTGCCGTGATAAAGGTAATGGGCGGTAGCAGTCCCGGTGTGAGAAAATTCTTCGTTACATCGACAATATACTCTGCAGTTTTGATCTCGGCACATATATCGCCAATGGTCCAGGCCAGGAGAAGGATGATGCAGGCCATGACCATGGAACGGGTACCTTCTATCCAGGCATCCATAGCTTCACGCAGATTGAGCAGTCCGCGGATCATGGAGATGCCAATGGCTACGAACCCGGACATGAATGAACCCCAAATAAGCGCAATGTTTGCATCTGATGCTGTAATAATATTGATGAATGAGCGCTTTTCACCTGGAGCCAAGCCTTGGATGCCAGTGACAAATAAGCCGCCGATGGTGATAACCAAAACCAGTACGATGGGGATCAATGCATTGCTCCAGTGCGATGTTTTACTGGCATCCAGTTTTGCGACCAGTGCCTTATCCATCATGGGCTGGGCGTCCTCTGCCAGGACTGCGCCAGTGGTCTGTGACCGTGTTTCTGCTTGCAGCATGGGACCAAACTCTTTTTTCATGATGACGGTCATAAACAGAAATATGATTGCCATAATACAGTAAAAGGAATAAGGGATACTTTGCAGAAAGGTCATATAGGTGCTCTGGGTGATCCCGTTATTCGCATAGGGCGCATCCAGCAGGCTCATTTGAAAGATGGACCAGGTACTCACCGCTGCCAGGCTGGCAACGGGTGCGGCTGTTGAATCCACAAGGTAGGACAGTTTTTCTCTCGACACCTTTACCTTATCCGTAAAGGGCCGCATCATATTCCCTACCAGTATAGAATTTGAATAATCATCAAAAAAGATGACCAGCCCCATCAAAGCTGTTAAAAGCTGCCCGCGGAAATTATTCTTGGCATATTTAGAGGCGGCATGGATTACGCCCTTCAGACTGCCGTTGGCTGACAAAACTCCGATCAATCCGCCAAAAGCCATGGTAAACATTAAAATGGCTGTATGGCTTTCACTGCCGGCCAGGGAATTGACCAGGTAATGATCCAATGAAGAAGCGAAACCGGACCACACTCCGCCGGTAATAAAACAGGCACCGATTAAAATACCAATATACAGCGACACATGTGCCTGTTTGGTGACCATGGCCAGGGTAATGGCCGTCAGCGGCGGCAGTAAACTTATCCACGAAGGTGTAAATGGTGCAGGGTCGCCTTTACTGCCGGCGAACAACACCGTTGCCGCGGTCAGCAGCATGAAAATTATAATTAATTTACGCTGCATAAGACACGGAAATTAGCGGTCATGTACAGGCTTTGCAACGTCTCATCTTTATTTACCACTTCCTTGTTTTCACCTTTTTATAGGGAGAAATTCCATACCTTAATCATGAAAAAACTGGACCTGTATCTATTACGGCAATTTATTTCCATCCTGGGCATGTCGTTGCTGGGATTCCTGTGCATATTTGTTATTGTTGATCTAATCGAGAATCTCGACCGCTATATCGATAATAAAATGCCCTGGAATATTGTGCTTCAGTATTATGGTTACTCCCTGCCTTTTTTCATCAATATTGCCTTACCCATGTCCATGATGATCGCCGCTGTTTTCAGCATCGGTATGATGGCCAAACGCAATGAATGGACAGCCATGAAATCCAGCGGTATCAGCCTGTATCGTTTTACCGCTCCCCTGCTCATTTTCAGCATACTGGTCAGTCTCGTATCCTTTGAATTCGATAATGAATACGTCAGCTGGGGCTTGTCCATGCGTGGGCAGATTGAAAAAGAATACATGAAGAAAAAACCGCGGCGGCGGAGCAAGAAAACCATTAAAGATATTTTTTTGCAGAAACAGGAATTTCAGCACATTGCTATCACCACGTATCATACCCATAGCAGGAAAGCGGAAGGAATCACCATGATCACCTTTGCTGACAGCCTGATTCAGCAGCGGCTGGACGCCAAAAATATGACCTGGATCGATTCTCTTGAATCCTGGGCGGTATACAAATATTCACTACGGAATTTTGATGAATACGGCATTGAAAACAGGGTCAGCATATCTACACAGGATACACTCTTGAACCTGCATTTTACGCCGGATGATATTACCAAGGGCAATAAACACCCTGAAGAACTGAACTACACTGAATTAAAGGAACGTATCGCCTATTTGCAAAACAACGGTGTGGACGCCACGCGCTGGAAAGTACAGCGGCATTTTAAAGTTGCCTTTGCCTTTACCAATCTGATTGTTGTTTTATTTGGTATTCCCCTGGTGGTCATAAAACCGAAAAGCGGATTGGCGTTCGGCGGCGGTATCTGTTTCCTGGTTCTCTTTTCCTATTATGCCTTTATCAAATTCGGGCAATCGCTCGGTATAAACGGAGTATTGGAACCCATGCTGTCCGCATGGCTGGGGAATATTATATTTGTTACGGGAGGACTATTACTGCTCTTCACTGTCCGGAAGTGACTCATCCTCTTCCGCTGCATCGCTCTCTGAGCTTTCTTCAGCACCCTCTTCTTCACTTCCCTCTGTACCTTCACCAGCTTCATCCGGGACAGGTGCCGGTCCGCCGTCTTCATCTTTCTTTTTAGATTCCCGGCCTTTAAAACTGGTAACCGTTATTTGCGTTGAAATGTTTATACCCTTCATGGAATGGATCCATATTCCGTTCCTGAAGGCAAAACCAAAATCAAATACAATAGGTCCCTTATGATAGCCAAGCCCAAGGCCTAATTCCTGGAAATCGCTGCCGCCCCAGGCATAACCCAAACGTAAGGGAATTGATTCAAATTTTGTCATTTCAATACCCATTGACCAGCGCCAGCCTTTATGGGAAAACATGGTATTGGTAAAGCCGGTCCAGAGGTCAGAACTGATCATTATGTCTTCCATTTGATAGGACATGCCTAACCGAAAAATGGCTGGATAGTCCATTTTGAATTCCGGCAGGTTGCCATTCTCATCGAGGGGAACATAAATGATCTGTTCCTCGGGATCATTATTGGTGAATAAATTAGAATTGGACAACGTGCTGGCATTCACTGAATCAATATTGTACACATAGCGCACACCCATGCTGTCGTTTAATGCCCTGCCGCCCCAGGTAAAATGGAAAATATCATCATCGTTACCGTAAATATTATCAGCACCATCCAAAATATCCTTGGTCATACTTTCCCTGTTCCAGGTAATTGAACCCACGGCATTTATCATAGAAACACCAAACCGCCAGCCATTAATATCCCTGGATACAAGGCCGATATCCATCCCGACTCCAGAACCGCCAATACCCTGCCTTAAATAATATACTCCCTGGCCATAAAGGGCATCATTGGTTGTTACCAAATTAGCATTACTGGAATCCGGATCTATGCCAAAATAGAATAGCCCCTGGAGATATTTCATGGTAATGCCAATTGATAAATGTTCATACGGTATGGCAAAAGTAAATGCAATTTCATTTACACCCATCACTTCATAATGCATGGTCATATCAATGTCGGGATTATCTGCATTACCTTCCAGCACCAATTGCAATAATCCATATGGAAAACGGTAATTCTGCAATATAAGAGTATTTGTTGTCAAGGCCATATTTCCCGAAGAAAAATTCATTGCCGGTAAAGGAATGTGCAAATCCTGGAAATAATTCAGGCCGCCCCCTTCTTCCAATTCCTGCATGAGAGCCGTTTTATTGTCATAGGTTGGATTGCCCGGTTTTTCGCCCATGGAATACAGGGTATCGCCGCTGATGGCATTTAAATTCGCCATGGACAAATAATTACCAACGATCCCAAAATCAATCCCAAAAACCTGGAGCATAAACGGTTTATCCTGCTGGTAGGCCAACATAGCAGGATTATATCCCACAGCAAAAATACCATCAGCGATGGTTGAGTAAGCTCCAGCCAAGGCAACTGAACGGGGATCCCGTTTGGATTGGCCAGAAGCAAATCCCAACAGCAGAATCAGTATAATTATTGTGCGGCGGTTAATCATTTATTGAAACCTTTGCCATTGAATACATTTTCAGTTTTTACTCCGGTCATTTTTGCTGCACGGCCACCGGTAACGGAAAAATACCAGCCGCTGATATCCTCTGTTTTATATTTTCCAGTTTGTTCATTATAAGAATCAGGGTCACGGATACGGATACGAATACTATCCGATTCAGTAGTCGGAGTCCAGGATAATGAATCTACATTTTCTTCATCACTGGCAATCGCTTCCCAATCATCATCGGAGGTATTATTGCCGATAGCAACATCCACATCTACAGTTGCAACAGTACCATACGTTTTCCATTTAATATAATATTCCTCACCGGATGTAAGGGTTTCCCCGCCATTGGGATATAACATAACGATTTCATCGGGTGCCGATGAAAACATTCCTGTACTACTTAGGCGGAATACTAAAAATGTGCGGATATCGATATAATCTTGTGTTGTCAGGTAAACAGACTCTCCATTCGTTCCGTTCAAATGAAATCGCGGCGCAGTATAATGATTTCCATAATCAGTCAGCAGGAATAAGTCGTTTGTATCAATGATACTGGAATAAGATATGACACCGGGAGTCGCCACTTGTCCGGGATGACCAACGGTGGACGTGTCACTGTAAAATGCAGCCGGCTCCGGTAAAATGACTTTCAAAAGGGTGTCGACATACGAGATAACTGTGTCTTTCCCCAAGGCATTGTATTTGACTAAATAAACAATACCATCCACGCATTCCGTAAAATCATTCATTACTGAAAAAATGTAAAGATCTTCAGCTGACGAGTCGGGATTCAAGCGCGCGCATTTATTGACAACATATAAACTGTCAGTTGCACTCCAGCCCGGTTCCTGGACTGCCAAGCTATCCCGAAATATACTCAACATTTCCCTGGTTGTATCCAGGGGGAACAAATTCTTATTGGATAATAATATGGATATTTCACCTGCAACGGGAATACTGTTGGTGACAGTGGAGGTCAACTCCGAATAAATCAGGGATGATCGAATTCGGTTGCGCACATCGTGGGCCATTTCTTCAATTGGTGTTTCCGTAACAGATATAAATGTCATGGGATCCATTTTCACCTCAAAAGGAGCCACCATGCGGTATGTACCGCCAATTCCAGCCCCAGCAACAATAGTTCCACGGCCATCAATTCTTGCAGCTGAGCGGACGATCATTCTTGCAGGATTGAATGAAAGTAGATCGACAATTGTGGATGTGCCTTCAGAGGGTGGTGTTGTTGTACTATCTGTCCATGCTGGGGCATCCGTGGTAGCATAACTCAAAACAGTTGTGCCAATTTTACTCATGCGGATGATTGTCCGCGTGCTGTCAGAATTGTAATCACTCGGTCTAGCAATGGTTGCCCGTACTTCAACTGTAGACGAATCGCCTAATGTATTGTAACCTACCATATCCACATCCAGCTTTACCGGCAGGTCGATCTGGTTGACCATATCAAACTCAAATTGGACACCTGTAAATGCCATGCCCGTAAAACCTGTGGGCATACCGGCAATATTTTGGTCTGACGGTGGGAAAGATTCTACAATATTGGCTATCAATGATTCGAAATGGAGTTCCTGGACTTCCACATTTATGGTCATGTTCCCCAATTCTGAACCATCCAGCGGAATAAATGCGGTTTGAGCCTGTAATCGAGCTGTCAAATCAATGGTTAATTCTGAAAGTGCACTATCCGCTCCTTCCGGGTTTAAAAATGTATAACCGTCAATCGCGAAGGTCTTACTGTACGTTGTATAATCCTCGAATAATACTGTATCCACTTTGACGGAATCTCCACCAGTGGATGGCGGTACAAAATTCCTGAAATTCATGATAAAATCCATATAAAATGGATACGTGCTCTTGAGGTTGGATATGGCTATTTCATTTATACCAAATCCCGTACCTGTTTTAAATATACCTGAATAAATTTCAACCGTGGACGGAAATGTAACAGGGTCGAGTTCAGTGGGCATGTCGTATTCAGCAATTTCCACAACTGCCTGATCCACACCAGCAATGCGTATCCTGATAGAAAAGTTTATTTGGATAGAGTCGCCGGCATTTACAGTTAATGTGTCGGTATTATTGGCGTGCGCCGCCACATCAAAATCAAATATCATGCGTATTGATTCTTTCAATTGCTGGTCACCGATTTTTGTTGTCCTAGCAAATACTTCATCTTTGACAACTGTACTTTGCTCATGGTAAGCTAATGTATCCGGGGATATGCTGGAACCTGTAAACATGGAAAAAGTCGCGCCAGTTACATTTGTCAGCATACCGTTATTCGTAATGGATGAGAAAAAATAGCTGCTGTCACTGCTGCCGTCCGCCTGGATCATTACACCGGAAACTTCCGTTATGAATTCAGGCAGTTCACTTTCATCGATCTCTGGTAAATCAATCTGCACAGTTGGAAACGTGGTATCGAAAGCAGCAACAATATCATTCCATGTTGAAGCAAGTATCTGCTGATCACTTGTCGGGGGAACAGTAAAAGGTATCCCGTTTATATCCAGTAATACACCGGAGTGAAAGGGAATGGTCGCATTAATGATCGTATCCACGACGACTGACATACTTGGTGAATTTGAAGGCGTACCCGCATATTCAATTTCAGCACCCACTGGTACTTCCAGGTATGTTGCACTTATGGCTGTGTTGGGTAATGTATCTTCAAAGACAAGCTGCATACCCAGGGAATCGGACATTGGAAAAATCTGTTTATTATCGACAATACCATCCAGTTTATATTTTTCCTGGATAAGGGGAAATTTCAGATCGATAAACCACGTGGGAGTCTTGAAATCAGATGGATTTTCAAAGTCACAGGCGCCTAAATACAGTAAGGACGCACCAATCCCAAAAATGGATAAAATTCTATGTAGACGGAAATTCGTCGACCTCGGATTGCGTACGCTCTTCATATAGGAAAGAGAAATTCATTCATTTTGAGCATTCTTACTATAAAAAAAATCCACATCATTTGATGTGGACTTTTTTATTAAATATTTTCCTGTAAATCGATCAATAACGGTATTCATCCTTCTTGTAAGGACCATTTTTACTTACTCCAATATAGTTAGCCTGATCATCTGACAGTTTAGTTAATGTCACTCCCAGTTTATCTAAGTGCAATCGTGCTACTTCTTCATCTAATATTTTTGGAAGAACGTACACACCGACTTCAGGTTTTTCTTCAGCCAATGCAATTTGAGCTAATACTTGATTAGTGAATGAATTGGACATCACAAAACTTGGGTGTCCGGTAGCGCATCCTAAATTCACCAAACGTCCTTCAGCTAAAATAAAAATCTGATGACCATCTTCAAACGTATATTTGTCCACCTGTGGTTTAATATTTTCTCTTTCTGTAGTTGGATCTTTATTTAATGCGTCCATCTGAATTTCATTATCAAAATGGCCAATATTACAAATAATTGCTTGATCTTTCATTTGCTTCATGTGGTCGAATGTGATGATATCCTTATTACCTGTTGCAGTCACATAAATATTGGCTTCAGGCAAGGCTTGCTCAACCGTTTTGACTTCATATCCTTCCATGGCAGCCTGTAAGGCGCAAATAGGATCAATTTCAGAAACAATTACACGAGCACCAAAGCCCTTCATAGATTGAGCGCATCCTTTGCCTACATCTCCATATCCACATACAATGACTACTTTACCGGCAATCATAACATCTGTGGCGCGCTTGATGCCATCAGCCAATGATTCTCGGCAGCCATAAATATTATCAAATTTTGATTTAGTCACCGAATCATTTACATTATAGGCAGGAAATAAAAGTGTGCCATCTTTTTCCATTTGTTCCAAGCGATGCACACCTGTGGTTGTTTCTTCTGAAACACCAATGATGTTTTTCGATATTTTATGCCAATGCTGATCATCTTTTTCCAGCACGTTGCGCAATAGCTTTTCAATGACAATTTCTTCTTCAACATTTGTATTGATAGGAGGAACTTCACCCGTTTCTGCGAAAATATTTTCAAGTTTAAATCCATTATGTATAAGTAAAGTTGCATCGCCGCCATCGTCTACGATTAAATCCGGGCCACTTCCGTCCGGAAATGTTAATGCCTGCATTGTGCACCACCAATATTCTTCCAACGATTCACCTTTCCAGGCAAAAACGGGAACACCGCTATCTGCAATGGCAGCAGCAGCGTGGTCCTGGGTAGAAAAAATATTGCACGATGCCCAGCGAATGTCTGCACCCAGTTCCCTTAATGTTTTAATCAAAATAGCTGTTTCGATTGTCATATGGAGAGAACCGGTCAACTTTAATCCTGCCAAAGGTTTTTCAGTACCATATTTTTCTTTGGCCGTCATTAATCCGGGCATTTCTTTTTCTGAAATAGAAATTGCTTTGCGTCCTGCTTCAGCCAGGGCAATATCAGCTACTTTATAGGGCAAATTTTCTACAATGGTATTACTCACAATATCTCCGCAGTTTAAATAAGATTGTGTAAATCATCCACCATATCTGTTTTTTCCCAAGTGAAATTTTCACCTTCACGGCCAAAGTGACCGTAAGCAGATGTTTGACGGTATCTTGGTTTTTTTAAATCTAAATGAGCAATGATTGCAGCAGGTTTCAACGGAAATAAATCCCTGGTAACTTTTGTTAATTCATCATCACCCAGTTTTCCAGTGCCAAATGTTTTGATAGAAAATGAGGTTGGTTCTGCTACCCCAATACTGTATGAAAATTGAATCTCACATTTTTCAGCCAGTTCAGCTGCAACGACATTCTTGGCAATATACCTTGCCATATAGGTAGCTGACCGATCTACTTTTGATGGATCTTTCCCTGAAAAAGCACCGCCGCCATGGGGCGCATAACCACCATAAGTATCTACAATTATTTTTCGTCCTGTCAGTCCTGTATCTGCTGCCGGCCCTCCGAATACAAAGCGGCCAGTGCCATTCACAATGAATTCACCGCTGTATTTTATACCAAATTCCTCCAGGACCGGTTTAATGATCTGCGCAGAAACTTCTGATTTTATAAATTCATGCTCTTTATCCTCGGATCCCTTTTCAGCAAGCATATCATCGTGCTGTGTGGCAATGACCGCTTTGGTTACACTCAGTGGACCGGTACTGTTGTATTCCACCGTCACCTGCGATTTGCCGTCTGGGCGGATCCAGGGCATGGTTCCATCCTTGCGCAATTTTGCCAGCCGTTCCGCCAATCGGTGGGATAAATGGATGGGTAAAGGCATAAGTTCGGGGGTTTCCGTACAGGCAAAACCAAACATCAAACCCTGGTCACCTGCACCTTGTTCTTCATGCAGGCCGGTACCTTCATCAACACCTTGGGAAATATCAGAGCTTTGCGCATGAATACTGGCAATAACTTTCACTTTTTCATTATCCATGCCTAAAGCTTCATCAACATAGCCAATATCTGTTAAAACATCTTTAACGATATGTTCCACTTCCAGAGAACCATTGGTTGTAACTTCTCCCGAAACAACAATCAAGCCAGTTGTAGCTAGTGTTTCACAGGCCACCCTGGAATGGGAGTCCTGTTCGAGTAAATTATCAAGGATCGCATCTGAAATGGCATCGCAGACCTTGTCTGGATGACCTTCGGTAACTGATTCCGATGTAAATAAATGTGTGTTCATAATTGGTTTATCTCTTTCAATTTGTATATATTTTTCAATTTTAGGGCGGGAATTTACCGTGCTTCGCCAACGTACTCCAATACTCTTGCGTTAATTCAAATTAGATTGTAATTATAAAAAAATGTTTAACAGGCAGCAATCAATGCGTGACCATTTTATCCTTTATTTTTCTTACCCGTGTCTGCATCTTATTCACAGCCCTGTCTATCGATTTAGTTACATTATCCGTTGTTTCCTTCACATTCAATTTATGTGACGGCATGGATAAATTTAACTCTGCAGTATATTTATTATTTTCATGGAGCAAAATAATCTGGCATTGTGTAATACGATCGAATACTTTATCTAACCTTTGAACTTCCTGCTCTGCGTAGGAACGCAAGTTTTCGGAAGCATGGAAATGGCGAGCTGTGAATTCAATGAGCATAAATATCCTCCTTTTGATAGCTGTTAATCTAATACAGGTCCTGCATTTTGTACCGCAGGATCAGCGATATTATACTGTGCAAAATTGCTGTGAAATTTTCCAACAAGCTGCCTTGCTGTTTGATGGTAATCTTCTTTGTTTTTCCAGGCTTCGGTCGGCAGCAGAATATCCGTTCCAATACCATCCAGTACTGTAGGGATTTGGACGCCAAAATAGTTATCTTCAATAAAATCCGACTGTTCGATACTGCCGTCAAGGATCATATGAATAATTTTACGGGTTACAGGCAGGCTGATGCGCTTGGCCCCGGAACTGGCATTGGCTCCGATCCAGCCCGTGTTCACCAGGTAACAGGGAACATTATATGTATTCATTTTTTCACGCAGCAGTTCTGCGTAGCGCAAGGGGTGCAGCGTTAAGAAAGGGCCGCCATAACAGGGAGAAAATGTTGCCGTTGGTTCCGTGACGCCCCGCTCTGTTCCGGCCACCTTGGCCGTATAGCCGCTGATAAAATGATACATGGCCTGTTCAGGCGTTAGTTTTGAAACAGGCGGTAAAATACCATAAGCATCACAGGTGAGAAAAATGATTGTTTTGGGATGGTCGCCCATGCTGTCTTTGCCCATGGCGCCCAGTGAATTATCAATAAAATGAATGGGGTAACAAATGCGCGTATTTTCAGTCTTGGAGCTATCGGTAAAGTCAATTTCCTTGGTTTCACTGTCATAGACAACATTTTCTGCAAGGGCACCATCACGAATGGCATTATAGATCTCCGGTTCGTGTTCGGGGTTGAGATCAATGGCTTTGGCATAACAGCCGCCCTCAAAATTGAAAATACCGTTATCCGACCAACCGTGTTCATCATCGCCAATCAGTGGCCGTTTGGAATCTGTGCTCAAAGTGGTTTTGCCCGTCCCAGAAAGGCCAAAGAACAAGGCGGTATTTTTACCATCGGGATCCACATTTGCGGAACAATGCATGGATAACACACCCTTTAAAGGCAGATAGTAGTGCATGATGGAAAAAATCCCTTTTTTCATTTCACCGCCGTATTCAGTTCCGCCGATAATGGCCACCCTTTTTTCCAGGTTAAAAATGATAAACGTTTCAGAATTCAGGCCGTGTTCTGCCCATTTTACATCAAATACACTGGAGGCATTAATAATGGTAAAATCGGGTTCAAAACTATCCAATTCACCTTCTTCCGGGCGAATGAACATATTATTGACAAAAATGGCCTGCCAGGCCTTGCGGGCAATGATACGCACGTTTAAACGGTAATCACTGTCCGCACCGCAGAAGCCGTCGAATACATAAGCGCCGTTGCCGTCTTCGTTGGTTTCGTAATGGTCTTTCACTTTCTCAAATAATTCATCAAATACAGCTTCGTCCACGTGGCGGTTCACCGGGCCGATCCAGAGGTTATCCTTGGAAAAATCTTCCTTTACAAAAAATTTATCGTTGGGGCTGCGGCCGGTATATTTCCCTGTATCCACCATGAGCACACCGCGCATGCCAATTTCACCTTCGCCGTTATTCACGGCGTCTGACACCAATTGATCAACAGGGAGATTCCGTTTTATGTTGCCAATATCGCCAATATTCAAATATTCCAGCATGAGTCCTTATTCCTTATTCACCGTGGGGGTGGGCTTGTTTATAAATTTCTTTCATTTTTTCCGGTTGTATATGTGTGTAGAGCTGCGTGGATGACAGGCTGCTGTGCCCAAGAAGATCCTTCAATGCGCGTATATCCGCCCCGCGTTCCAGCATATGAGTGGCAAATGAATGTCGTAATGTGTGCGGTCCTATAGATGAACCCTCGGCAACTAATTTAATATATTTTGTAACTCGACGTTGAATGGTTCGAATTGAAAGTCTTTTCCTTTTTGAATTTACAAAACATGGTTCGTTCGGGTCAGAGGTTTTTAAATTAATTCCCCTTTTTTTTGCATACCCTTCGATCATTTTTCCGGCTTTTTCTCCATAGGGAATAATTCTTTCTCTATTACCTTTACCCAATACTTTCACCAGGCCGCCTTCATGTACATTATTATTATAAACTGGCTTGAAATCACCCAGGTTCAAATTAACCAATTCGCTCAAGCGCATGCCAGTGCTGTAAAATAGTTCAAGGATGGCCCGGTCACGTATGCCGATCAAGGTGTCTTTCGGCGGGCAGTTCATCAATTCAGCAATGGCCTGTTCGCGGATAAATACTGGCAGTTTTTTAGGCGTCTTGGGTGTTTTGATTTCCGCGGCATGGTTTACTTCCAGAACACCATTAGTGTGTAAATATTTGCAAAAGGATTTAAGTGTAGCCAGCCGGCGGGCAACGGTCCTGCTGCCGAATCCCGTTTCAAATTCACTGCCCAGGAAATGGCGGATCGTTTGCCGATCGATATCAACTGGTGTCCAATCTGGATCATTGGTGTAGGAAACCATGAATTGATTAAAACGGTTTAGATCATTAGTATAGGATTTAACCGTATGCGTTGAATATCCCTTTTCCTTTTCAGCATAGGCTATGAAATCAACGATGTGGGTGTTGGCTTCAGCCATAGTGATTTTGCATATGCTTGATCATTGTCTGTATATCATCCGGAAGTTCAGCGGTAAAATGAACTTTTTCTCCAGTTCCGGGATGGTTAAAAGACAATTCTTTGGCGTGGAGTGCATGGCGGCCCATTTTCTTCAATAGCAATTTAATATCCTTTTGTACTTCAGGTAAAAATCCCTTTATTCGATTTAACCCACCATTGTATTTCTCATCGTTGACTATGGAATGCTGCTCATGCGCGGCATGGACACGAATCTGGTGAGTTCGCCCGGTTTTTGGCTGAAACTCAACCAGACTCATATACCGAAATTCATGCAGCACTATATAATCTGTAATCGCTTCCCGGCCGGAATTGTCTACGCGGTAAGTTGTAGGATCCTTGCGACTACGCTTTAAGGGAGCATCGATTGTGCCGGTGTCATTTTTCCACATGCCCCAAGTAATACCCATATATGTTTTTGCTACTGTACGGTCCTGGAACTGGCCGGCAATTTGCCTATGAGCCTGATTCGTTTTGGCGGCTACCATCACCCCGGATGTATCCTGGTCCAGGCGGTGGACAATCCCGGGCCGTAAAGAACCATTAATTGAGGACAGGTCACCGCAATAGTGTTTCAAGCCATGGGCCAGCGTTCCCGTGGAATTGCCCGTTCCGGGATGGACAACCAATCCTGCCTGTTTATTAATGACAATTATTTCATCATCCTCAAAGAGTATATCCAATGGTATAGGTTCAGGTATAATAGTATCCATTTTAGTTTCAACGTCCATAGGTCTGGTCATAATGGTATCACCTTCACGGAGTTTATAACTCGCCTTTTCAATGTTGCCATTGACGGTTACATTTGCGCTTTTGATCATCTGTTGAATAAACGTACGGGAAAATTCAGGAAATTGTTCAACTAAAAAGTGATCCAGGCGCGTGTTTTCAACACCTGCAAACACCCGTTTTTCTGTATTCAAGAAACGGTTTCTGTTTTGAGTTTAGGTTGGACGTAGAAAGAAAAATACAGGTACATGAACATACCAATCGTCACAGCCGAGTCGGCTACATTAAAAATATACCAATGGAAATCACCAATCATAAAATCAAAAAAATCAACAACTTCACCAAACAGCAGGCGGTCGATCAAATTACCAATTGCGCCGGCCAAAATCAGCGCCAGGGACAGGCGCATAAGGATATGATTGTTTTGTTCCTTCCACAAGTACATAAAAATAATAACGGTAAGGATTATTGATATAACCGAAAATACATAGACTCCCCCCGGGAAATTCAGGCCGAAAGCCATGCCGTCATTTGTAATGTATGTCAGGTGGAAAAAATTTTTAATGACCGGTACGGAATCGTACAGGTCGAGATAGCTGCGAGTAAGCACTTTCGTGATCTGGTCGACAACCACAACCACGGCGCTCACCAGCAAAATTTTCATTTTAAGTTCAGTTTATCCTTGGTTTTGCAACCAACACACTTCGTTGCGTTGGGAACTTCCAGCATACGTTCTTCCGGAATCAAGCCGCTGCAAATCTTGCAAACGCCGAATTCTTCCTTGTCAATCCGTTCCAGGGCCAGGGACAGGTTCTTATAATAATCACTCTCCCGGCTCATGAGCATGAAATTCTTTTCCTGCTCGAAGGAATCGGATCCGGCATCTGCCATGTGGACGCTGTAAACAGAATCCTGGGACAGTCCCGCCTTGGGGTTGCCTTTATCTAGGATACCGTCTTTAATATCGTCCATATCATGAGAAATTTCATCCATTCTCTCAAGGATCGTTTTACGGAATTTCTTCAGTTTTGTCTTTGAATATTTTTTAGCCATTATTTTACCTTTCTAGGTACGTGCTCGCTCTATACTTAATGTTAATGTTTGTTCATGAATATTGAATGTGGTTTCATATTCACCTTTATTCATTTTTGGGGTCATTTCGACCGTTAAAGTCTCATTGCAAAAGAACTCTTTAAAATCTTCCAGCGCATCGCCCAGGGGGCCGTCAATCAACCCGTTGATTTTGATACGATCCTCGACCGCGAAATTAGCATTTTTTCGCATGATTTGCACGTTGCGAATTAGATCCCTTACCATGCCTTCCCGGACCAAATCCGGGGTTAAATCAGTGCTTAATCCCACAGTAATTTTATTGTCAAATTCAGACGTATATCCGGCAGCGGAAATTGTATTGATTAAAAATGCATCTTTATATAATTCAATTGTTTCACCGCCAATATCGAGTTTTACCACACCATCATTATTTAATGCATTTACTGTATTGTTTACATCCATATCAGCGATGGCTGCACGGATAGCCTGCATTTGTTTGCCGTACTGTTCACCAAGTACTGGCAGATTTGGCTTCACTTCATACTGGATCAACTCTGTAGCGCTGTCCACGCGTTTCAATGCTTTCACGTTTAATTCATCCAAAATGACTTTGCTGTTTTCCTCGATAAAGCCGGCAATATCATCATCATCTACCGCAAAGCAAAGTTTAGCAAGCGGCTGGCGGATTTTAAGGTTTGCTTTATTGCGGGCGGAGCGGCTTTGTTCCACAACTTTACGCAGGGCATCAACCCGGTCCATGAGTTTTTCAGCGATGCATGTTTCATCCGCAACGGGGAATGGGCATAGGTGAATGCTTTCCGGCGCATCACCAATGGAGTTGCGCACCAGGTTCTGGTAAATCTCTTCCGTCACAAACGGCAGGCACGGCGCCAGTAAACGAATTGTCGTAAACAGAACTTCGTATAACGTCTGGTATGCGGTCATTTTGTCCGCGTCATCTTCCGCTTTCCAGAAGCGGCGCCGGTTGCGGCGGATGTACCAGTTGGACAGGTCATCCAAAAAGCGCTCGAAGACACGCATAAATTTATCCACGCGAAAGGCATCAAAGGATAGGGTGGCATCCTTGATTAAGGTATGCATTTTGGAAATGATCCACTTATCCAGGTTGGTCAAATCAGCATCGTTAAGCGATTTTCCTTTTGGAGAAAAGCCGTCCACCGCTGCGTAGGTGGCGTAGAAAGAATAGGAATTCCAAAGCTGGATGAGTTTTTTGCGTACATCATCGGCGCGGCCGTACCCAAACAATAGATTATGCTCAATATTCTGCGCGGCATACATCCA
>MPMB02050536.1_pt1 | contig 20828 bp, 17 predicted proteins | sample 1617371 | NCBI WGS metagenome assembly MPMB02 (sample SAMN05944808, study PRJNA350692) | marine metagenome | biome: marine; feature: ODZ; material: water; isolation source: 300 m water sample filtered on 0.2 um supor filter | place: Pacific Ocean | collected 2012-04-08 | depth 300m m
CTACAAGGAACTGCAGGGGGAAGAACGGAAGCGGGCCTCGATGATGCTGTTCTCCGGAGTGGCCGTTCTCTGCATCGTCCTGCCGTTGTTCCTCGGGAAGATCGTGAACGAGTTGCTGGCGAACGTCGGCCTGTTCCTGCTCCTGGCCCTCGGCCTCAACATCGTGGTCGGCCTGGCCGGCATCCTCGACCTGGGCTACGTGGCCTTCTTCGCCGTCGGTGGCTACACGACGGCCGTGCTCACCTCGGCGGAATCTCCGTTCTTCGCCCCGGAACTCCACTTCGGGTTCGCGCTGATCGTCGTGGTCATGATGGCCGGACTGACCGGGCTCGTCATCGGTGCACCCGTCATCCGGATGCGCGGCGACTACCTCGCCATCGTCACCCTCGGCTTCGGTGAGATCATCCGACTCCTGTTCATGTCGGACTGGCTCAAGCCCTACTTCGGGGGCGCCCAGGGCATCACGAACGTTCCACCCGTGGACCTCGGCTTCGCCGTCGTGACGGGAATCGACCCCAGGTCGGTGTTCTACCTGGTCCTGATCTTCTGCACCCTCGCCATCTACGTGTCATGGCGGCTCCAGGGATCGAGGCTCGGACGTGCCTGGATGGCCATCCGCGAAGACGAGCAGGTGGCCGAGGCGATGGGCATCAACACGGTCAACGCGAAGCTCATGGCCTTCGTGGTCGGAGCCATGATGGCGGCACTGAGCGGTGCGGTCCTGGCCGCCAAGGTCGGTTCGGTGTTCCCGAACAGCTTCATGATCCTCGTGTCGATCATCATCCTCGTCGTGGTGATCGTCGGCGGCATGGGAAACATCGCCGGTGTACTGGTCGGCTCGTTCGTCCTGATTGGCGTGCTGGGGGGCCCGAGGCAGCCTGGCCTGCTCCAGGAGTTCCAGTCCTACAAGTTGCTGATCTACGGCGCCCTGCTGGTGTTCATGATGCTCCAGCGTCCAGAGGGCCTGGTGCCGAGCGCCCGTCGCAGCCAGGAACTCCATCAGGAGGAGTTCCTCCAGGACGCCTGGCTCAAGGGCGAGGACCACGACACGGAGGAGGCAGCGGTGGCGGCTGCCGCTGGCGGTTCCGAGGAAACGGGCGAACAGGCATGAGCCACCTCCTCGAGATCCGCGACCTGAAGGTCACATTCGGTGGCCTCGATGCACTGTCCGGCCTGAACTTCCATGTCGACGAGGGGGAGATCGTCAGCGTGATCGGCCCCAACGGTGCCGGCAAGACGACGTTCTTCAACGCCATCTCCGGCCTCGTCGAGGCCACGGAGGGCGACATCCTGTTCGAGGACGAGTCGGTCCTCGGACTCGAACCACACCAGGTCACCGGCCTGGGAATCGCCCGCACCTTCCAGAACGTCCGCCTGTTCCCGAACATGACCATCCTCGAGAACGTGATGGTGAGCCAGCACTGCCGGACCCGCCAGCTGGTGTTCGGAGCGCTCATGCAGACCAGGGCGTTCAAGCAGGAGGAGCGTGAGATCCGGGAGCGTGCCGAAGCGGCCCTCGGCTTCTTCGGATCCCGTCTGGTGGGCTATCGGCTGGAACAGGCCGCCTTCATGCTGTCCTACGCCAACCGGCGGCGGCTGGAGATCGCCCGTGCGATGGCCACGCAACCCCGCCTGATCCTCCTCGACGAGCCGGTCGCCGGGATGAACCCGATGGAGACGGCCGAGTTGACCGGACTCATCGGTCGCCTGCGGTCCGAGTGGGGCTTCACGATCGTGATGATCGAGCACGACATGCGTGTCGTGCGGGACGTATCCGACCGTGTGGTCGTGCTCGACCACGGTGTGCCGATCGCCCATGGTTCCTATGACGAGGTATCCACCAACCCGGAGGTCATCGAGGCCTACCTGGGTCGACCCGTGGAGAGCAGAGCATGAGCGCCGAAGAACCCTCCAGCCCGACAGCGCTGCTCGAGTTTCGAAAGGTCAACACCCACTACGGCGCCGTACACATCCTCAAGGACGTCGACCTGGCCATCTATCCGGGTGAGCTCGTCTGCCTGCTGGGTGGCAACGCCAGCGGCAAGACGACGACTCTCAAGACCCTGCTCGGGATGGTCACCCCGACATCGGGCGAGGTCGTGCTCGACGGTGAGGTCGTCAACCACCGGTCCACCAGCTACCGGGTGGCCAACGGCGTGACGATGGTGCCCGAGAACCGGCGCCTCTTCAAGCGGCTCTCCGTCAAGGAGAACCTGGTGTTGGGCGCCTATCTGCGCAAGGACAAGGACGGCATCGAGGCCGACCTCGAGTACGTCTACGACCTGTTTCCCCGCGTCAAGGAACGGCTCAGCCAGAAGTCAGGCACCCTGTCTGGTGGCGAACAGCAGATGGTCGCCATCGGTCGGGCGCTGATGTCGCGGCCGAAGGTGCTGCTGATGGACGAGCCCTCGATGGGTCTGGCTCCGGCGCTGGTCCAGCAGAACTTCGAGTTGATCCAGAAGATCAACGACGAGGGCATGTCGATCTTCATGGTCGAGCAGAACGCCAACATGGCCCTGTCGATCGCCGATCGCGGCTGGGTGCTCCAGACCGGCATGGTGGTCCTGAACGACACCTCCGAGGCCCTGCTGGCCAACCCGGAGATGCGTGCCGCCTACCTGGGCGAGTCCTGATCCACCGTCGTCCGCCTGGCCCTCCGGTCGGCGTCAGATGATGCTGCGTTCCAGGAACGGCTCGCCGCGCACGATGCGGTCGTGGCCCAGGTTGGACAGGTCGAGGGTGCGGTACTCGCCGTAGGTGATCAACTCGCAGATGCCGCGGCCGACGCCGGGACTCTGCTGCAGTCCGTGCCCGCTGAAGCCGTTGGCGAAGTAGAAGTTGGGTACGGCCGTGGCGGGTCCGACGACGGCGTTCTGGTCGAGGGTGTTGTAGGCGTAGTGCCCCGCCCAGGTGTGGGTGACGGCGATCCGCTCGAACTGTGGAATGCGGTGGACGAGGCCGGGCCAGATGCGGTCCTCCCAGTCGTCGCGCCGTACCCGGAAGTCGTCGGGGTCGACTGTGCAGTCGTGGGCGGGGGGCATTCCGGCGATGTAGTTCGGCGGGTCGGTCCGGACGTGCAGGCCCGACGGGTCGATGGTGAGGGGGAGCAGGTCGCCTTTGAGTTGTTCCCGACAGTCGAAGACGAATACCGAGCGGACCCGGGGCTCGACGGGGAGTGGCAGGCCGGCCATCTCGGCGATCCAGCGGGCCCGCGGGCCTGCACAGTTGACGACCCGTTTGCAGCCGATGACGTCGCCTGAGGCGAGTTCGACGTCGGTGACCCGGTCTTCGTGCATGCGGAGTCCCACGACACGGTCGGTCAGGTACTCGATGCCGTTGTGGCGGGCCCTGCGGCAGAAGCCCTGGAGCAGGGAGTGGGCGTCGATGTTGCCCTCGTGGCGGAGCCCGAGGCTGGCACCGGCAAGGTCGTCGACGTTGAGGTAGGGGAAGCGGAGGAGGAGTTCGTCGGGCGTGAGGAGCACGACCTCGGCGCCGCAGGAGCGTTGCACCTCGTGGTTCTGGCGGAGTGTCGGCATGCCGGTTTCGGTGGCGAGGAACAGGTAGCCGGTGTCCCGGAAACGTAGGTCGGGCGATTCGCCGTTGACCTGTACGCGGTCGTGGAAGCCGGCGATGAACTCGGTGGCGAACTGCGAGAGGGCGATGTTGACCGGGTTCGAGAACTGGTGGCGGACGCTGGCCTCGGAGAGCGTGGTCGAGGCGTACTCGTAGGTCGGATCGGGTTCGACGACGAGCACCGTGCCGTCGTAGTCGGGGTTCTCGGACAACCAGTAGGCGACCGAACTCCCGTGGGCGGCACCACCGATGACGACAGTGTCGTAGTGCCCGGTGGCCGCTCCGGTCATGCGACGTAGCCCTGGTCGTGGTCCCGTTCCACGTCGGCAGGGTCACGTTCGTCGGGATCGCCGAAGCCGCCGCCTCCGGGGAGTTCGAGGACCAGGCGCCGACCGGCGGGCACCCGTTGCCTGCCCTTGGCGTTGAAGGGCGTGCCGTCGTCGAGGTGGACGCCGCCGGCCACTCCGTCCCCACCGCCCTGCCGGCCGCGGGCCGGGTTGGCGACCCGGTCGAACATGCAGCTGAAGTCGAAGTGGTAGCCCTCGGTGGGCCCGAGTTCGATGACCTGGCCGAGTCCCCCACGGTGGCGTCCGTCGCCGCCGGAGCCGGGCCGTAGTTCCTTGCGCCAGATGACGATGGGCCCGACCTGCTCAGTGGCCTCGACGGACATGGTCCGGACTCCGCTTGGGAAGGCGGTGGCGCTGAGCCCGTCGAGCGTGGGGCGGGCTCCCGTTCCACCACTGTTGAACATGAGGATCTCGACCGGGGGGAGGCCGCTGCCCGTCTCCGATGCACGGGCGCTCACGTGGAAGTTCCACAGTGCGCCGGATCCCTCGGCTGGGACGATGTCGGGGAGTGCCTCGGCAATGGCGCCGAGGCAGAGGTCGGTGACGAAGTGGCCGATGACGTGTCGGACCGACACGGGGTCGGGATGCCGGGCGTTGAGGATGCAGCCCTCGGGGGCACTGACGGTGAACGGCTCGAGTGAGGCGTGGTTGTTGGGCATTCCCGGGGCGAGGGCAACGAGCATGGCGTAGGTCAGGTAGGCCTGGGCGTAGACGAGCGGCACGTTGATGCCGAAGGGGCAGGTGGGCGAGGTGCCCGTGAAGTCGGCATGGACACCCTGGCCTGAGACGTGGAGCGTGACGACGAGCGTGACGGTTTCGTTGTAGCCGTCGACCTGCATGGAACTCGTGTAGGTGCCCGTCGGTAGTCGTTGCAGCGCATCGAGTGTGGCGGTTCGGGTGCGGTCGAAGACGAAGGCGGCGATTGCCTCGAGGTCGTCGATGCCGAACTCGTCGAGCATGGTGTCGAGCCGTCTCATGCCGGTCTCGTTGCAGGCGGCGAGCGAATAGAGGTCGCCGACGACCTGGTTCGATTCGCGGACGTTGTGGTGGACGATGTTCACGAGGTCCCGGTTGACCTCGCCGCGTTCGATGAACTTCATGATCGGGACCAGGAGCCCCTCCTCGTAGATGTCGCCGGCGTCGGGCCCGTAGCCGCTGCCGCCGACGTCGAGTACATGGGCCGTACAGGCGAAGAAGCCGATGGGGGTGCCGGCCCGGAAGGTGGGCGTGACGACGGTGAAGTCGTGGAGGTGGCCTGTGCCCTTCCATGGGTGGTTGGTGACGTAGGCGTCGCCCTCGAAGATGTTGTCCCTGCCGATGTCTGCGATGAAGTTGCCGACGGCGGCCGCCATGGTGTTGACGTGGCCGGGGGTGCCGGTCACCGCTTGGGCGATCATGTGGCCGTCGAGGTCGAAGACGCCGGCCGACAGGTCACCGGCCTCGCGAACGCTGGTGCTGAAGGCGGTGCGGACGAGGGTGAGGGCCTGCTCCTCCACGATGGAGATGAGGCGGTTCCACATCACCTGGTTCCGGAGGTCGCTCATGGATCGACGTCCAGTCTGGTGACGCGCAGGCAGCCGTCGGCCTGGAGGACGGCCTGCCGGTCGGTGGTCAGCCAGGTGGTCGTCTGGGGTTCGACGATGACAGCAGGGCCGATGACCCGATCGCCGGGCTCGAGGACGTCGCGCTCGACGACGGCCGCCTCGACGGTGCTGCCGGTCGTGGTGTCGTGGATGGGTCGGGACCGGATGCCTGCGACGTCCCGTCGGGCGGCGGTGTGCCCGATGCGTTCGACCACGGGTCGGGGAGTGGTGACCTTGACGGCCCAACCGACGGCTTCGATATCCAGGCCTTCGATGGGTCGGCCGAAGAACTCGCTATAGGCGGCCTCGAAGCGCTTCGTGAGGTGCAGGTGGCCGGAGCCGTCGAAGCGATCCTGGTCCAGGGCCACGGGGATCTCCCAGCCCTGGCCGGCGTAGCGCATGTAGGCCCAGCGCTCGACCTCGAGTTCGGTTCCGGCGGGCTCCCCGACCCGTTCGCCGAGTGCCTCGCGGACGAACGAACCCGCCTCGTCCTCGAGGTCGGAGAGGAGGCGGTTGGCCCGGTCATGGTTGAACCCGTGCATCGGGGCGTAGTGGCTGCGGACCGCCTCGTAGGCAAACGGGGCCCGGAGGAAGCCGATGGCCGAGCCGACGCCGGCGCCGGGCGGGATGAGGATGGCTTCGATGTCGAGCTTGTCGCAGAGTCGGCTGGCGTGGAGGGGTGCGCCGCCGCCGAAGGCGATCATGGTGAAGCGCGACACGTCCTTGCCGTTCTCGACGGCGTGGACCCTGGCGGCGTTGGCCATGTTCTCGTCGACGACCTCGGTGACGCCGATTGCTGCCTCCGTGGCGTCGACACCCAGGTGTGCGCCGACGCCGCTGAGTAGCGCCGTGGCGGCCGCCTCGGTCGACAACTCGATGCTCGATGCGCCGAACGTGTCGACGGAGAGGCGACCGAGGGCCAGGTTGGCGTCGGAGACGGTCGGGTCGGTGCCGCCCAACTGGTAGGCGGCCGGTCCCGGCTCGGAACCGGCACTCTGCGGGCCGACGCGGATCTGCCCGAGGGCGTCGACGCCGGCTATGGAACCGCCCCCGGCACCGATCTCGATCATCTCGATGACCGGGATGGCGATCGGCATGCCGCTGCCCTTCGTGAAGCGGTGGGTGCGGGCCACCTCGAAGGTCTTGGCGGTACGGGGCGTCTGATCCTCGATGAGGCAGATCTTGGCCGTCGTGCCGCCCATGTCGTAGGAGAGGACGTTGTCGAGCCCGTGGCGGTCGGCCAGGTGGGCGGCGAAGATGGCGCCCCCGGCCGGACCGGACTCGACGAGGCGCACCGGGAAGCTGGCAGCACTCTCGACACTGATGAGGCCGCCCCCGGAGTGAATCAGGTAGACGGGGCACGATGCACCGGCGGCGTGGAGTTGTTCCTCGAGGCGGTGGAGGTAGCCGGCCATGAGCGGTTGGAGGTAGGCGTTTGCGCAGACCGTGTTGAAGCGCTCGAACTCGCGCATCTGCGGCGCCACCTCGGACGAGATCGAGATGGATGCGCCGGGCAGGTGCCCGGCCAGGACCTCGCGGATCCGCCGCTCGTGGTCCCCGTTTCGGTAGGCGTGCATGAAGCCCACAGCGACCGCCTCGTAGGGGCCTTCGTCGGTGCCTTCGGCGAGGTGGCGGGCGAGCGCGAGGGCTTCGGCCTCGTCGAAGGAGCGGAGCACGGTGCCGTCGGCGGCGATGCGCTCGTCGAGGACGTGGCGGTCGCGGCGTTCGATGAGGGGTGTGGGTAGGACCAGGTTCAGGTCGTACTGCTCGAAGCGGCTCTCGGTGCGCATCTCGACGACGTCGCGGAAGCCAGCCGTGGTGACGAACGCGGTGCGTGCCCCCGTGCGGTTGATGAGGGCGTTGGTGGCGAGAGTCGTGCCGTGGATGAAGCTGGTGAGGCCGGCGAGGTCGGCGTGGGCCTCGTCGACCACCTGGCGGATCCCGTCGAGCACGCCGCGTTCCGGGGCGTCGTGCGTGGTGAGCACCTTGGTCGAGAACATTCCGTCGGAGTTCTCGAGGACGATGTCGGTGAACGTCCCGCCGATGTCGGCTCCGATGCGCATGACGAGGCTCTCGGTCGAGACCAGTTAGTCCAGCGAGTCCAGGGACGGGAAGTCGCCGGGCGGCATGATGTCGACTGTGGCGGAGCGCTGCTGGGCGAGCATGCCGCCGTCGACGGTCAGGGTGACGCCGGTGACGTATCGGGCGTCGTCCGAGGCGAGGAAGACGGCGGGGCCGGCCAGGTCGTCCGGGTCGCCGGGTCGTCCGAGGGGGATGTTCTCGCCGCGGAGTCGACGGGCCTCCTCGTCCATGCCCTCGCAGTCGATCGAGCCGGGGACGAGGGCGCAGACCCGGATGCCGTAGGGACCGAGGTCGAGGGCCATGGCACGGGTGAGGGCCTCGATGCCGCCCTTGGAGGCGTCGTAGGCGGCGAAGGCCCGGTGGGCGCGGGTGGCGCCGCCGGAGGACATGTGGAGGATCACGCCGACGCCGTTCCCGGCCATGATGCGGGCGGCCCGGTGCGAGGTGAGGAAGTGGCCGGTGAGGTTGACGTCGATGATCCGGCGCCACCATGCCTCGTCGGCCTCGAGGAAGTGGAGCATCGGCGAGACGAGACCGGCATTGTTGACGAGTACGTCGACGGTCCCGTGTGCCTCGAGGACGGCGTCGAACATGGCGTTGACCTGGCCGCTGTCGGAGACGTCGGCGACGGCCGCCATCGCCGTGCCACCCGAGGCGTTGATCCCGGCTGTGACCTCGTCGGCGCTTGTTGCATCGATGTCGTTGACGACGACGTTGGCGCCTACCCCGGCGAAGCGTTCGGCAATGGCCCGGCCGATACCGTGACCGGATCCGGTCACAATGACGGTTCGTCCCTGAAGGGAAGCGCTCATGGGAAGCCTCGACTTGTCTCGGTGGGGAGAGCCGACGGGATGCGCCGGGTCGCGCAGGTTATCCCCGGCAGGGCGAGGGTAGCCATCTGCGGTCAGGGGTGGCAGCGTGTTGCAATGAGCGAACACGAGCATCGAACACACACTGGACGGTGCGCCTGTGGGGGCGTCCGCTATCGCATCGACGGGCCGATCCGCGACGTCATGGACTGTCACTGTGAGCCCTGTCGACGCCTGACCGGACACCACATGGCTGCCTCCTCTGCGGCGGTCACCGACATCACGTTCGAAGCCGACGCCTCCCTGTCGTGGTATGCGGGGACCCCGACCACCGAGTACGGCTTCTGTTCGACCTGCGGGTCGACCCTGTTCTGGCGTGCCGAGGACAAGTCCGACCAGTTGTCGATCGCAGCGGGGAGCCTCGACGACCCCAGCGAATTGTCGACGGTGCTGGTCCTGTTCGGTGAGGAAGCGGCCGACTACCACCGGCTCGATCCCGATGTCGAAACGTTGCCCGGCGATCACTGAGCCTGCTGGGGCCGCGCCCTGCACCCATCGCCAGGGGAGGTTCTCGGCTCTGGCCGTGCGATGCTGGGCCGATGCGAACAGACAGCCACGAGGAGCGCATCGGCGTCTTCCTCGACTATGAGAACCTCGCCATCGGCGCCCGCGAGAGCCTGGGCCTGAAGCGCTTCGACTTCGGGCCGATCGCGCGTGCCATGGCCGAGCGGGGCCGGGTCGTCTACCGCCGTGCATATGCCGACTGGTCGGGCTTCGACGAGGACCGGCGGCACCTCGCCCGCCACCAGGTCGAGCTCATCGAGATTCCGCAGCGCATGGGTACCAGCCGCAAGAACGCCGCCGACATCAAGATGGTGGTCGATGCCCTGGAGTTGGCTTTCGAAAGGGCCTTCGTCACGACCATCGTGATCTGCACCGGTGACAGCGACTTCACGCCGCTGGTCCAGAAGCTGCGCGAGTTGGACCGTCGGGTGATCGGCATCGGGGTGCGCGATTCGACGTCGAAGCTGCTGCCGCCGGCGTGCGACGAGTTCCTCTTCTACGACAGCCTCGAGGGCGTCGAAGCGGTGCGGGACGCGTCGGGAAAGATGGGTGGCGACGCCGTCGACGGCGGAGACGACGATGGCGTATCGGTGCCGGCGGCGAGCCTCGACGAGTTGGTGATCTCGACACTCGCCGGCATGCAGGGGTCCGGCGAGGACGTGAGGGCCTCGACCTTGAAACGGGCCATCCAGCGCATCGACCCGACGTTCTCCGAGGCCGACCATGGTTTCCGGGGCTTCACGGAGTTGTTGCGCCACCTCGCCGACCGCCAGGTGGTCGAGGTGTCGGGCACCAAGCGTGATCCGGATGTCGACCTGGTAACCGGTGGCGGACCGTCGAAGGCGGCCTTCGACCTGCTGGTCGAGGTCGTGGGCGACGCCGGAAAGAAGGGCGCTGTCATGTCGGGGCTCAAGACCGAGTTGCGTCGTCGGAACCCCGACTTCAGCGAGCGGGCCATCGGCTACGGCGGGTTCCTGCAGTTCTGCAAGGCGGCGGCGGCGAGGGACCTCGTCGCCATGGCGTGGGACGACAAGCGTGGCGACTACCTCCTGTCGAGCACTACCTGAGGAAGATCCACCGTGACAGGGAAGAGCGAACTCCGACGCATGCCCGACCGGGCGGTGGACGACCCGGCCGAGCGGGATGCGGTGCTCGACGAGGGCATCATCGCCCACGTGGGGCTCGTGGCGGGTGAGGGCGCCGAGCCACATCCGGTGGTCATCCCGATGTTGTACGCGCGTCTCGGCCAACAACTGCTGCTGCATGGTTCGCCGGCGAGCCGACTGTTGCGCACGGCGAAGGGTGGGGTCATGGTGTGCGTGACCGTCACGTTGGTCGACGACCTGGTCCTCGCCCGGTCGGGCCTGCACCACTCGATGAACTACCGGTCGGTCGTGGTGTTCGGCACGGCGACCGAGGTCGCCGACCATGACCTGAAGGTCGAGGCGCTCGATCACCTGACCGAGCACGTCATACCTGGGCGCATGGAGACGATCCGGCCGCACACCGCCAAGGAGGTCCAGGCCACGACGGTGCTGTCCATGCCGTTGGACGAATGGTCGATGAAGGTCCGGAGCGGACCGCCGGTCGACGATGACGAGGATCTGGGCGAACCGGCCTGGGCGGGGCTCATTCCGCTGGGCGTGGCCGTCGGCACACCGATCCCGGACGAACACATGCCGGAGGGCGCCGAGGTCCCAGCCCATGTGGCCGGCTGGAGTCGGGGTACGTCGGGGTGACTTCGGCGGTCTACCTGATGCAGACCGTGCTCGGTGTTCTGCTCATCGGGGCGCTCAACGAGGCACGGGACGAGCGGGTCACGGCGTTCTGGATGATGCTCGCCACGTTCGCCATCTGGGCGGTGCAGTGGGCGTGGCGCAGCGCCACGTACCGGAGGGTGCAGAAGTTCCGGGCGTGAGTTCCCGGGTTCCTGGATTCAGCGGCCGGCGAAGAACCGGGTGAACGATTCGACCAGGGCATCGGCCTGGTCGTCGTCGATGCCGAGGTGGGTGACGAAGCGCATCGTGGGCTTCCAGAAGATGCCGAGCAGGCCCTCGGACTCGAGGTGGGCGACCAGGTCGTCGTGGTGTTCGGCTGGGGGCGTGACCCAGAGCATGTTGGTGCCCTGGGTGAGCGACATGGCGTCGATGGTCCGGAGGCCCTCGGCGATCCGTTCGGCGCGGGCGTGGTCCTCGCCCAGGCGCTCCACGTTGTGTTCGAGGGCGTGGAGGCCGGCGGCTGCGAGGTGGCCGACCTGGCGCATGCCGCCTCCGAGCATCTTGCGGGCACGGAATGCCCGTTCGATGGTGGACCGGTCGCCGGCCAGCACGGTGCCGGCGGGTGCCCCGAGGCCCTTGGAGAGGCACAGCGACACGGTGTCGACGTCGTCGAGGAAGGCGTCGATGCCGACATCGCAGGCGGCGGCGGCGTTGAACAGGCGGGCGCCGTCGAGGTGGACGGCGAGCCCGCAGTCGTGGCCGGTGGCGGCGAGCTTGGCGATCAGGTCGACGGGCTGGACGTTGCCGTTGACGGTGTTCTCGAGGCAGAGCAGGCGGGATTCGGGATGGTGCTGGTCGGGTTCGCGTACGGCGGCACGGACGGCGTCGGGGGTGAGCGAGCCGTTGGCGTCGACCTCGATGGCCCAGGGGGAGGCGCCGGCGAATGCGGAGGCACCGGATGCCTCGTTGAGGTAGATGTGGTAGTTGCTGCCGATGATGAACTCGTCGCCGCGCCGACAGTGGGCGAGGACGGCGGAGAGGTTGCTCTGGGTGCCCGAGGTGAGGAACAGGGCGGTTTCCTTGCCGGTGAGTTCGGCGACGTGGTCCTGGAGCCGGTTGACGGTGGGGTCCTCGCCGTAGACGTCGTCGCCGACGTCGGCGGTTGCCATGGCCTCGCGCATGGCGGGGGAGGCCACCGTGAGGGTGTCGCTGCGGAAGTCGCCGCGGATCGGGGTGCCGCTCATCGGGGGAACGCTAGCGGCGCGGTGTTGCGCCGACGAGATCAGGACTGTGTGCTGAACGGCAGCGACACGTGTCGGCGCACGTAGTTGCCGGTGGCGTATTCGCCGGCTGCGGCGTCGACGGTGAAGTCGGGGCAGCGGGTGAGCAGTTCCTCGAGGGTGATGCGGGCCTGGAGGCGGGCTGCGGAGGCGCCCAGGCAGTGGTGGGCGCCGTAGCCGAAGGTCAGGTGCCGGGCAATGTCGCGTCCGACGTCGAGGGCCTCGGCGGTGGGGCCGAACTCGCGCTCGTCCCGGTTGGCGGCGCCGTAGCCGAGGAGGACCTTGTCGCCGGCGGGGATGACGGTGCCTCCCACATCGACGTCCCGGGTGGCGGTGCGGGCCAGCCCCTGTACGGGTGATGTGAGCCGCAGGAACTCCTCGACCGCGCCGGGAAGCAGTCCAGGGTCCTCGAGGAGGCGCCGGCGTTCGTCGCGGTGCTCGGTGAGCAGGACCGCCGAGCCGCCCAGCAGGCCGGTGGCGGTGTCGTTGCCTCCTGTGACCATCGTGAAGGCGAAGCCGAGTACCCACAGGAGCGAGACGTCTTCCTCGCCCAGTTGGACGAGGTGGGAGACCATGTCGTCGCCGGGGTCGGAGCGTCGTCGCTCGATGAGTTCGGAGAAGTAGGCGAGCAGGTCGGCGATGCCCTCGGTGGCGCCGATGTTGCCCTGTGCGGCGGCGGCCACGATCTGTTCGGTCCAGCCGTCGAAGCGGGTTCGGTCCTCGGGTGGCACGCCGAGGTAGCGGGCGACCACGAAGGAGGGGAGCGGCTTGAAGAGCCCGGAGACGATGTCGCCGCTGCCGGCCATTCGGAGCCGTTCGAGGTGTTCAACCACGAAGGCCCGGATCTCGTCTTCGAGTTCGGTGACCTGGCGGGGCGTGAAGCCCGCGCTCACGAGGCGTCGCATGGTGGTGTGGTCCGGCGGGTCCATGAAGACGATCGGGGTGGCATCACCCATCTGGGTGCCGGGCGCATCGGGGTCCACGGTGAGGCCGTGGGCCGAGGAGAAGGCGTCCGTGTCGCGGACCGCCGTGAAGACGTCTTCGAAGCGGGAGAGGAACCAGAAGGACCCGGTTTGCCCGTTGGCCTCGACCCGGTGGACGGGGTCGTGGTCTCGTAGTGCCCGGTACATGGGGAACGGGTCGCGCCATGACCCACCGGAGCGCAGCTCGAAGGCGGGAGCGGTGGGGTGCGCGGTCATGACGCCTTGGGTAGCACGATGAAGGCGAATGCGACGTAGTGGAGGGTCGCTGCGGTGACTGTGAGGAGGTGGAAGACCTCGTGGAAGCCGAAGGTGTCCGGCCAGGGGTCGGGCCGGCGGAATGCGAACACGACGGCGCCGCTCGTGTAGAGGAGGCCACCGATGAGGAGGAGCACGAAGCCGGCCACGCCGAGGTGGTGCCAGGCGTCGGCGACGACGGGCAGGAGGCACCATCCGACAAGCAGGTAGGGGAGGGCGACGGCAGGCGTTGGTGCGTCCGGGAAGCGCAGGCGCACCCAGGTGCCGATGAGGGCGCCGCCCCAGGCCAGCGAAAGGACCAGCCGGGCCGCCCAGGACGAGAGGGCGAAGACGGCGACCGGCGTGTAGGTGGCAGCGATGGCGACGAAGATCGTTGCGTGGTCGAGGCGCCGCATGACCCGGTGGCCACGGGGCCCCCAGTCGATCCGGTGGTAGAGCGCCGAGACGCCGAAGAGGGCGACGATCGACAGGCAGTAGAGGGCGGTCACGAAGCGGGGTGCGAGGCCCGGGGCGCGGACCACCATGATCGGAGCGAGGGTCAGCGAGGCGGTGAAGGCGACACGGTGGGTGACCCCCCGGAACAGGGGCTTGGTGGTGGTGTCTGGTTCTTCGAGTGGCACGGGAGCACCCTACGGGGAGGCAGGTGTCGTCGCTGGTCCGTGCGTTGGCTACGGTCAGAAGGCATGGAGAGGGACCGACTGTTCGGACTCGTGGATGAGTACACGGCCTTTGGTGACCATCGCACGGGGTCCGACGCTGATCACGCCACCACCGGTTGGGTTGCCCAGGAACTGACCGACCGGGGGCTGACCGTCGAGGTGGACACCTACGAATTCGAACGCTGGCGGGCGCGTGGCCACGTCACCATCGACGATGAGCCGGTCGAGCACCTGGCGCTCCATGGCGAGTGGGAGGGCCCGGTGTCCGGGGGCCCGGTGCTCGTCACCGGCTACTCGGTGGGCTTCGGCGGCGAGCAGTCGTTCGAGGCCGTGGCCGGGGCGGCGCAGGCGTCGGGCTACACGTCTGCGGTCCTGGCGACCGAGCATCCCCACGGGTCGTTGGTGGGGGTCAACCGGGCACCGGGCGAGGAGACGGGCTTTCCGATCGTGCTGGTCCCGGGGCGCGAGGCCGATCGGCTGGACCAGACGGAGGGCAGTCGCATCAGGATCGACCTGACCGCCGAGACGTCGCCGGGGACCACCGCCAACGTGGTCGCCACCAACGGGGTCGAGGGCACGCCGTTGCTGCTCACGACGCCGATGACCGGTTGGTTCGGGTGCGCCGGTGAGCGGGGCACGGGGCTGGCCGTGCTCCTCGACCTGGTCGAGCGCCTTGACGACCGGCCCTTGATGGTGCTGTCCACTGCGGGCCACGAGTTGCAGTACGACGGTTTGAAGCGCTGGGTGGCCGATCGGTGCCTGGACGTCGCGGCGATCGTGCACGTAGGCGCCGATGTGGCGACCGAGGCGGCGGACGGCCTCGGCGCCAGAGCCCTTGCCGCGACCCGGGTGGCATTCTGTGCCGGTTCGCCGGAGGCGGACAGGGTCGACGCGGCGCTGGCGCCGGGCGGGTGGTCGTTCGTGCCGGAGCCGGATTCCTGGCTGGGCGAGGGCGAGGTGTGGTCGGAGTTCGACCTGCCACTGCTGTCGGTGACGGGCGCCGGCCCGTGGTTCCACACGCCGGAGGACACGCCGTCCAACTCGACCTCACCGGAGTCGTTGGCGGTGTGCGCCGCAGCCCTGGGGGAAGCCGTCGAGGCCTTCGACACGGCCGCCAGGGGCTAGCAGGCACTCATGCCCGAGTGCACCTATGACTTCGTGATCGTCGGTGGGGGGTCCGCGGGGTGTGCGCTGGCCAACCGGTTGAGCGCCGACCCGTCGAACCGGGTGCTGGTGCTCGAGGCGGGGCGGATGGACTGGCGCTGGGATGTCGTCATCCACATGCCGGCTGCGCTTTCGATGGGCATCGGCAGTCGCTTCTACGACTGGCAGTACGAGTCGGAGCCCGAGCCCGAGATGGGTGGCCGGCGGGTGTACCACGCCCGGGGCAAGGTGCTGGGCGGGTCGTCGAGCATCAACGGGATGATCTTCCAGCGGGGCAACCCGATGGACTTCGACCGCTGGGCCGCCATTCCGGGCTGCGAGGCATGGGACTGGGCGCACTGCCTGCCGTACTTCCGACGGATGGAGACGTGCATAGCCGGGGAGGACGAGTGGCGCGGCGGTGAGGGCCCGCTCAAGCTCGAGCGGGGGCCGGCCACGAGCCCGCTGTTCCGGGCGTTCTTCGAGGCGGTGCAACAGGCGGGGCACCCGATGACCACCGACGTCAACGGCTACCGGCAGGAGGGCTTCAACGCCTTCGACCGAAACGTGTACCGGGGGCGGCGGCTGTCGGCGGCGAGGGCGTACCTGCATCCGGTGCTGCGGCGGCCCAACCTCGAGGTCGTGACGCATGCGCACGCCACGAGGCTCGCGATGGAGGGGTCTCGGGCGGTCGGGGTGGAGTACGTGCGGCGTCGTGGTTCGCGGTCGGGTGGACGTCGGGTGGTGCAGGCCGGTGAGGTCATCCTGTGCGGCGGTGCGGTCAACTCGCCGCAGTTGCTGCAACTGTCGGGCATCGGGCCGGCCGGGGTGCTGGCCGATGCGGGTGTCGAACCGGTCGTGGAGGTGCCCGGCGTGGGCGAGAACCTCCAGGACCACCTCGAGGTCTACCTGCAGTACGCCTGCACCCGGCCGGTGTCGATGGCGCCGTACCTGGCGAAGTGGCGGCGGCCGTGGATCGGGTTGCAGTGGCTGGCCCGTCGTGGGCCCGGGGCCACCAACCACTTCGAGGCCGGAGGGTTCCTGCGCAGCAACGACGAGGTGTCGTGGCCGAACCTGATGTTCCACTTCCTGCCGATCGCCGTCCGCTACGACGGGTCGGTGCCGGCGGCCGGGCACGGTTACCAGTTCCACATCGGGCCGATGTTCTCGAACAGTCGGGGTTGGGTGCGGATCGCCTCGGACGACCCGTTCGCCAAGCCGGGGATGCTGTTCAACTACCTGTCGACCCCGCAGGACAGGCGGGAATGGACCGAGGCCATCGCCATCGCCCGCGACATCATGGGCCAACCGGCGTTCGACGAGTTCAACGGCGGCGAACTCTCGCCGGGGCCCGGCGTGGTCGGGGACGAGGCGGTGCTGGACTGGGTGCGTCGGGATGCCGAGACGGCGCTGCACCCGTCGTGCACGGCCCGCATGGGCACCGACGACCTCGGGGTGCTCGATCCGGCGTCGATGCGGGTGCACGGCACCGGGGGCCTGCGGGTGGTGGACGCCTCCTCGATGCCGACCGTGACGAACGGCAACATCTACGCTCCGGTGATGATGCTGGCCGAGAAGGCGGCCGACCTGATCCTCGGGAACACACCGCTCGAGGCTTCGACTGCCCCCCAGTACCGGCATGGGGAGAATGGGGAGGGCGTGTGAGCTTCTCGATCGGCCCGAGCTCGCGGATCCGCAAGTCTCCGTACTTCGATGCGCTGGTCGCCCATGGGCTGACCCACATGACGACCTACAACCACATGTTCATGCCGGCGTCGTTCGGGGATCCGGACGTCGAGTACGAGGCGCTGGTCGAGCGGGTGTCCCTGTGGGACGTGGCGTGCGAGCGCCAGGTCGAGGTGGTGGGGCCGGATTCCTTCGAGCTGGTGCAGTACGTGTCGGCCCGGGACATGGCCGGCTGTCCGGTCGGGCGGGTGCGCTACGCCCCGGTCTGCGACCACGACGGGACGCTGCTCAACGACCCGATGATCCTGAAGTTGGCCGAGGACCGGTTCTGGTTCTCGATCGCCGACAGCGACCTGCTGCTGTGGATCCGGGCCATCGGCGCCGAGCGGGGGTTGGACTGCCGGGTGTTCGAGCCCGACGTGTCGCCGCTGGGCGTGCAGGGGCCGAGGGCCGACGACACGATGGCTGCGTTGCTGGGGGAGTGGGTGCGCGACATCCCGTTCTTCGGGTTCGTCGAGGTCGTGCACGAGGGGATCCCTTTCGTGCTGTGCCGTTCGGGGTGGAGCGGCCAGGGCGGGTTCGAGTTGTTCCTGACGGACGGCTCCCGGGGCGTGGACCTGTGGGACGCCGTGTGGGCGGCGGGGGAGCCGTTCGGCATCCATCCGGGCGGGCCGACGCTGAACGAGCGGATCGAGTCGGGCCTGTTTTCCTATCGGGCCGACTGTGGCGGCGGGGCGACGCCGTTGGAGGTGGGCCTGGGGCGGTTCCTGTCGCTGGACCGGGCGGACGACTTCGTCGGGAAGTCGGCCCTGTTGGCCGAGCGTGCGCGTGGGCCGGCCCGACGGCTGGTGACGGTGCTGCTTTCGGGCGAGCGCCTGCCTGCGTCCAGCGAGCACCCGTGGCCGGTGGTGGGTCCCGACGGTGTCGAGGCCGGTGAGGTGCGGGTGGCCGTGTGGTCGCCGAGGCACGACTCGAACCTGGCACTGGCGCTGGTGTCGTCCGAGGTAGCCGGCGGCGGGTTCACCACGGTCACCCCGGAGGGCGAGGAGTTGACGGCCACCCACCTGAACTTCTTCGGGGAGTAGGGATACCCACTCCGGATTGCTTCGGCTTGAAGGCGCGGTGCGTATTTCATGCGATGATGCCGGCGTGGGCTCCGCCAAACGCCCGGAAGCGAGCAGCGAGCAGGTCTCGGCACAGATGAAGCGGATGCCCCGCGAGGATTCGGGACCCGAACTTCGGCTCCGGCGCATTCTTCATTCCCGAGGGCTGCGGTACAGGACGAACCTGCGGGGTCTGCCGGGAACACCGGACCTGGTATTCAGTGCGACGAAGATAGCCGTGTTCGTGGATGGCTGTTTCTGGCACCAGTGCCCTGAGCACGGGACCATGCCGAAGGCAAATGGCGACTGGTGGCGGGAGAAACTCGACCGCAATGTCGAGCGCGACCGCCGGGTCGATGGCGAACTCGAGGAACTGGGCTGGTTGCCGATCCACGTCTGGGAACACGACGACCCGGATCTCGCAGCCGACCAGGTTGAACAACTCTGGCGGGAGCGTCGGGCCTCCTGACAGGTTCGACATCTGGGGGCTGTCACATGGAGTCGCCATGATGGAAGCGTCCCTCCTCCGGCGGGACGAGATGATATCATCCGATATCAAGTCGACCCAGAGTGGTAACCATGACCAAAGACATGCTCATCAGATCAATCGATCAGGAGGTCGCCGACTGGATCGAGAGGACGAAGCCGGCGGCGGTCTCCCGTGAGGAGTACCTCCGCCAGGTGATCGGAGCGGAGCGCCGTCGTATCGAGGACCCTCAGGCGACCCTCTTTCCGATTGGAGCGGACCCTGAGCGCGTCTTCGGATCGGTGCCCTTCAGGTTCATCGACCTGTTTGCCGGCATTGGCGGCTTCCGATGTGCACTCACGAAGGTGGGTGGGACCTGCGTCTACACGTCGGAGTGGGACAAGTTTGCTGCAACGACCTATGAGGCCTGGTATGGGGAACGCCCGGACCTGCGGGACATCCGCGAGGTCGACTTCGAGAGCGATATTCCCGACCACGATGTGCTGGCAGCCGGATTCCCCTGTCAACCCTTTTCTCTCGCCGGTGTCTCGAAGAAGAACTCACTCGGCCGTCGTCACGGCTTCGAGGACGAGACGCAGGGGAATCTCTTCTTCTCGATCCTGGACATCATTGCAGCGAAGCAGCCTCCGGTGCTCCTCCTCGAGAACGTGAAGAACCTCAAGTCTCATGACAAGGGAAACACCTGGCACGTGATCCGTACGGGTCTCGAGGACAGCGGGTACCGGGTCTTCGACAAGATCATCGATGCCAGCGGCTGGGTCCCGCAGCACCGTGAGCGGATCTTCATCGTCGGTTTCCGGGAGGACGTCTTCAATAGTTCGACAGCGGCAGGGTTCGAGTTCCCACGGCAGCCGGAGGTCGGACCTCTCTTCGGCTCGATCCTCGAGTCCGCCCCGGATCGCAGGTACATGCTTTCGAACAAACTCTGGAAGTACCTCAAGGACTACAAGGACAAGCACGCGAAGCGGGGAAACGGCTTTGGTTATGGCATCGCCGATCCTGCAGGGGTCAGTCGAACGATGAGCGCCAGATACCACAAGGATGGATCAGAGATCCTCATTCGTCAGAAGGGCTGGAGGAATCCCCGCCGACTCACGCCGAGGGAGGCATCCCGCCTGCTGGGCTTCGACGATCGCTATGCCCCGCTGTTCGGTCATGGCGACGAGTTTCCCCTCGGGGTGGTCTCGGACACCCAGGCCTATCGCCAGTTTGGCAACGCGGTGGTCCCCAAGGTCGTGGAGGCGGTTGCTGAGCAGATCGCCCGGGTCATGGCCGAGGCGGTCGAGCGAACGGACAACGGCTGTCTGCTCAAGGGGCGTCTGGCCATGGAGACAGCTGCCTGAGAGCGGGGCGTCAGGCCGGAGGGTGCCAGTCGACCGACCGGTAGAGCCTGCGCAGTGTTGCCTCCATGGTCTTCCTGGAGGAACTGATCCGCCACTGAGGTCGGACCTTCAACTTCCCGTTCTTGATCGTATGTGCAGGGTCGTAGACGACGAGCCCCTGTCTGATCGCGTCCAGAAGCCGTTCCGGCGAGGTGTGGCGGCAGTGGTAGTAGCCGAGGAACCGGATGAGGTTGTGCTCGGCGTCCTTCTCGTACTCGACGTAGTAGGCGGAGTCGTGCTTCTTCAGCCATGAGGCGCTCAGACGTTCGAGAGACCAGGCGGCAAGGATTCGGCCATCTGGGACCTCGACAAGGTCGACTGATGTCGTCTCGAGAACATGCCGGGTCATCCCTCGAAGTACGAGCGTGCGACCGTTGGTCGTCTGACCGACACGGTGTGTACCCGTGAACCTGAGCGACTGACGGTCTCTGCCGATCCGGCCGAAGCGTTGGATGAACTTGCGTGCACCGAGTCGCTGCTCCAACCCGCCATCGGCTACCGGCGTCATGAGGGTCACCCTGCCGCCGAAGCGGAAGGTCTTCAGTTCAGAGCCGGCGTGGTCCGGGCCGGGAGTGGCATTCGTCGGTACGCCCATCAACGCCTCGAGTGTGTAGCCAGCACCCTGGGATCCCTTGAACGGGATGACCGCATTTCCGATTGCCGGAAGTCGGATGCAGGGATGCCAGACATCGAGAAGTTCCTTGATGGCGACACCGGTGTCCTTCGTCGTCTCGAGCCAGACTTCGGAGAGGCAGTCGCTGATCTCGGAAGGTCGTGCCACATCAAGCGGGGGAAGTGCTCCACCCCGCTCAGCGGCGAGCACTCCTCCGTAGGTCGTGGCGCCGTCCGACCCGAACAGCAGCCAGCGTTCCCCGTACCCGCCGAGACGGTTCCGGCGGAGCGAATCGGGTGGGTTGGAGCAGTCGGAGAGGAATCCGGAGAGGCGGACTTCCGGGTACTGGAAGTAGTGGATCAGTTTGGTGTTGGGGGCCGGAGCATCGGGTCCGCCACCGATCCAGACCCAGTCGAGGGGGGCGATCGACTTGGGTTTCCCGACACGACTGTCGGGCTTACGGGTGCTCTCGCTACGCGAACCGTAAATGAGCATGGCGTTGAGAGCCCGGACAAGCCCGTCGAGACTCGGCGCCAGATAGATCTGGTTCTTCTCGTTGTC